>Ga0065711_1030229_pt1 | contig 33197 bp, 16 predicted proteins | sample Hoacrofraction12_FD_59098 | JGI IMG/M metagenome (GOLD analysis project Ga0065711, IMG submission 59098) | Hoatzin crop microbial communities from Cojedes, Venezuela - Epithelial fraction 12 v2 (version 2) | ecosystem: Host-associated > Birds > Digestive system > Esophagus > Crop | place...
CAGCAGTATTGTAGTAAGAATTGTCCAGATTAAAGAAGGATGGACTTTTTGATGAAAACCTAGCAGAGCACAGCGATGATGGGACTGGACCTGGTTTTCAACAACTGGCACCCAGCAACTTCATCGAGACCGACGTCTCCAACCTGCAGACTGTGAGCACGGGCCGCACCAGATACATCAGCTGTGAGCTCCGGATGCAGCAAGTGACCACCCATCACCTCTCCTGCCACGGAAGACCATTATGACAGATGGAGCCCAAGGTCATGGATTAAATGAACTCAATGGACACTTCAGAGTGATGATCCATAGACTAAGGGAATGATATCTGGAGACAGGAGAAGTGGTGGTGATCAACTGGACAATGGGGACCTGGACATGATATAGATGGTATGGAATAAGCGGTGGATAATGTCCTGGGTTCAGCCAGGACGGGGTAAATTTTCACCAGAATCCAGGAAAGGGGCACAGCCGGGCGGGCTGACCCCACCTGGCCAAACAGAGGAGGGTATTCCATACCATGTGCCGTCATGCTGGGTTCCGGTGGGGGGGAGCTGGGGGTCAGGAACTTGATCGTGGGTCGGGAGCACGGGCGCCAGTCCTGTCGTGGAGGGCAGCTCTTCGGGTTGTGCGGTTTGTGTTGGGTTTTCTCCTTATCTGTATCATTGTTGTTACTGTTTCTTTTGTTTGCTGTTCTGTTAAACTGCCCTTCTCCCAACCCACCATTCTCCTCTTCACCGCGGCGGGAGGAGGGGCAGCCGCGTGGCGCTTTTGTTGACGGCCACAGCTGAACCAGAACAGTATCTTGTATTTGATGTGTTGCCCTTTCCTTTCTTTACATTCAAATGCTTACTCATACTTGAATGTAGCCACCTATACTCAGCTAGTAAAAGAATTCTAAATACAATGCTAATATCAAACAATTCCAGAAGGAAAATTTCCTTCAAGTTCAGGGAAAGCAAAAACACTTACTTGAATGCCAGTGAAGATTCAGATAATTCATATGTATATGTTATGAATTTTACATTTCGATGGGAAACACTCAGGTTAGGAAATGGTAGACCAAGACTGATTGTTTGATTTTTTTGGTATGACCTTCTGCACATGTATTGTAGTCCTTTATCACACAATCACATAGTCATCTTTCACAGAAGTCATGCCTCATTCAGGGAGAATAGAGACTGTGGTATGGAATGAATTGTAGCTTTATAATAGCTGAGGTTATTAGACAAAAGACTGTTGCTGGCACTGGCACATGTATAATCCACAAAACAGGAAGTTTTGTGGTTATAGTAGTATTCTGGGATCTGGATGCTAAACTCCAACATTTTCATGAGTAACTGGCGAGTGATCCTTATTTTCCTGCAACTCAACCTCTGAAAAACATGAAATCCATAGATGGGATCTGATAAAAAACAAACTGATTCATCTTTATGGAACATTCCTTTGAATTAATATACAATGGAGAAGCCCAGGTGGAAATGAATTGTTCTGCATTTAGTGGAGAAGCCTGAATGATGAGTTGTAAATAATACATGGAAATACACCGTGACTGACAATAAAAACCACCTTTTAATACTGTAATTTCTCATTCAGCGCCACCATTCATTGTGTGCCCTGAAAGAAGCAAGAGTTCTGTAGAAAGAGCAGCATGCAGTCAGAAACTTGAAATCTGTGTTAGTAAACACAGGCGAATTAAAGTTGACCAGATCATCTTACTGAAATTGACTTACATCCGCGCACTGTGTTTTACGGGGAAAGCAAACATATGCTTATTTGAACTCATGTATATAGAATTATCTTTAGTGTTCTCTTATGTAACTGGCTCTGCAATCTGCCAGCGAGCACAGTAAAATATTTTGCCCCTTTATCAGGTTTAATGCATGAAACAACTAAGATTCTTTTCATGCAAGACCAAAGTTTATGTTCAGAATTCTCAACGATCTCAGTGTCCTTTTAAATGATATTAAAACTCACTCTCGTGAGTTTCTAGAATTATACTTGGGGTTTTTTTGCAGACATATGATATAGACCAATACGACAGAATTTCCTCTGTTGCCTCTTCCAACAGATGGATTCCACTTTTAACAGAAATCCTTAATTCCCAAATGCATGCATTTGCAAATTTTATTACCAGGTTTCTTTCCTTCTCTATTATCTCAGTCTTTAAAAATCTTTTTTCTTTCTTCTATGACATCCTTATTCTCTTTCATATTACGTTACTCCAATAGTACTCCCTAGTCCTTTGTGTACAGGTCATGCCTGAAGACAAATAAATGGGTTATTTCATACTATTCGACTCTTAAGCAAGACCTCTTCTTGTCTATACGAACCAATAATTTCTAATACGGACCTAGTCAAAGCATCTTCATGAAATCCAAATATATCACATCTATTTCAATTTCTGATCTAGAAAAAAATTCAATAATTTTATACAGAAATATACTGGATAAGTCTTGCACAATCTACCTTCTGTAAATTCAGATTTTATCTTATCATTTAGCTTTCTTATGCTGGAGACAGAAAAATAACAACACAAAAACTACAAAACCAATATCCTCACTATTTTAAATCTTGTTAATAATTTTATTTGAGTTCTAATGCAATTTTATTTGTCACTTTCTCTTACTACTTTATTACATGAAGTCAAGAATTTCTTTCAGAAGTGTATCTTTTTTATTTACCATTCCATTTACACCTGATTCTCTCTCCTAAAATTAAAATCCATCTTTTGCCTATATATACTGTATGCAGCATATATAATTTTATTTATTTGAAATAACCTTAATAAAAAGAAAACAACAGAAGAAACCCCACCCATAGGCATGGTTCTGGTGGCTTCTATGACTGGTTTCTCTGCTGACTATTGTTGGCTTGATTTCATCAACCGTAATGTTTTGGTTGCAGTTGTCTAAGGGTCAGTTTGCTGTAGTGCTGTCGTGTCCTTTTAGATAGCATTTAATTTTCAGTTGTACGAAAATGCTCTGCCTCTTACATGGTGTTCTACAAATGCCTTATGACATCCATCCACAATGTCTTTTATGGTGAAGAAATGCCTGGCTCCCCTGTGTCTTTATTTATTACACTGTGAAATATATGAAATGCATTCTATACTCTACATGTGTTTTGTATGTTAATAAATACAGAACAGTTCATATTTCTGTGCAAGTCAGAATTTAAACCTCATTCTGTCCTTGATACTCTGATAAACAGAGTTGTAGATGCAGTCATGGCACCTTACCTCACCTTCTTTTCACTTATTCCAAGAATTTACAGTACTTGCTTTCTGGTTTAAACATATATTTGTAAGACACAGTCATTATACTACATTGCATTATTTAAGCACTCTCTATTGATTTTATATATCATATGTAAGCTGTGTGGCAATGCCTCACTGCGAAAACTCTGTATGCCTCACTGCGAAAACTCCAGACCCACAGGCTGGAGAGGCCACGATATAAAAATAAATTTTGATTAAAATTCTGTAAAGCACAATGTCACTTTCTTTGCTTCATGTAACAAACCACAATGTAGAAGGCCAAACTTGTATCTTTGTTGTAATTTCCAGAAATAAAAGTCTACTAGCCTTTTAAAATAGCTTTAAAGTTGCGGTGTAAATTATGAAATAATGTCATGGAGAGGATTTATTTTCCTCTCCACAGGAAAATTTGGTAGACAAGAAAGCTCAGTAACACTTTTTCAAAGTTTTACTCATTTATTGGAAGACACTAGAAAAAGTGGACTTTGTCTCTTTGTAAAGTCCTGAATCATACAGAATCAATTTGAAGATGTGTTTGCAATGAAATATTAAATTCAAACTAGTTTGATCTGATTCTATCTTTAGTAAAAATTAATTTTATGGTATTGGGAAAAGCTGAATCACTCAGTATCACCATGGCAGTGGTATAAGACAATACAAATCTACAGGATTTTGTTGCCATCTCTCTTCCGAGCGCTCTTGCAGCAAAACTGACATGAAGTGTGCAGGTGTTCAGCAATTTTGGTGCAAAGTCCAGTTGTTTAGGTTAGATGTTTCCCAGCAGTGAGTTGAGCCAAACAGATCAATACTGTTGTTGCTGAAAATTGTCTACACACTTCATTCTGTGAATATGCACGCATGGGAAGATATACTGACAACAGAATCTTTGCAATTGCTTGCAGGTACTGTACTTTTAGCTTATGCGGTATCTAAAGTAACAGTACCTTGATTTAGATCTCTTTCACTGAGATTTAAGTAATTATGAAAGGCTCAGTGGGGCTCGCGTTATTACCAGAGATCAGCCAATGGCAATTATTTACTGAGCCACTGCAGCTTGATTGCTGTGTGCATGAAAGCTCTGTTTCCCTATCTGAAAAACAGAGATAACGTTTCCTCTCAGTTCTCATGAGGACACTGGAAGGATTAAAGTTTGCACACTGCTTCAAAATGTAAACTACCACATAAAATGAATCAAGCACTAAAATAATGTCACCCTTTGGGAAAAATAATTGAACACATTCAATCTGCCAGAGAAAGCAAAGCAGTCATGTGCAACATAAATATTTTCTCTCCAAGATGTGAAAGTGTGGTGTGGATCTCTAAATACAAGAAAGTTGACAAAAGGGTCAAGTCTCTAAAGCACGAGAATATAAATAAGACACACATTACAGTAATATCTTTTGTCTAATTAGGTGTATGTGCATGCTGGTATGTGCATATATATGCAGTTGCATGAAATTTCTTTTGAATTTGTTCTTGACAAATTGTTTGACAGTTTGCTATTGCTGTGGAAGTGAACTCAACTCTGCAGTCATTCTGTGAACAGCAAGATTTATTTGTCGTTTATCATCAAAGTTTAATATATGCAGTCCGTCTTGCAAAGAGCAATAGTGAGAAAAAGGGAGTGAGGAAAAAGAGAAGAGTGTAGCAGACCACAGGTTATGCTTTTGAAAGTGTCCCAGCTTTACTCTGCTTGCTCTGTTTAAAAAAAAAAAAATAAAGATCAAAGGACTGGAAGCGCAATGTCCTTTGAGAGTTGCCTGGCAAGTGCTACGTGATGACTAGCTTTCGTGCTGCTCGAACAGCAGTCTGTTCTGTGCACTATCTGGACTCTCATTATGGCTCATCTGTCAAACCTGCTGATGTGAAAAGAGCTGAGGTGGAGGTCAGCTTGTAAAGTAGTAAAGGCAGAAGCAAAGAGATGTGCTCTCCTCTTTGGTGAGGTAATTGTGAGTTCTCCTTCTCTAATGCTCTTAATCCACCCCTCAGGAGTAAAATGTGCTGAATGTTGTTTCCTTCCTTTGCACTCTGACTTGTCCACAACAGGTGCTAAAGGAAACCTTTTCTTTTGGCCGTGTTCCCAATGACTCCAGGGATTTGTTGGGATCCTGTGACTGAGGGATGATAAGTGGATGTTGTTGGTCCTTTCGGAAAATTCAGAAGACTCAAGTTGCACAGCAACTTTATTTTTTCAAGATTCAAGCAAAACTGAAGATCTGACAAAGATGTAACTGGTACTTGTCACAGTCTGCCAAGGTAGCTTCATATGCTGGCGTTAAACTCACGTCGTCAAAAATTACAGGAAGAAAGGGCTCAGGATCAACTAAGCAGTTCCCGTGTGCAAGGTTGAAATACTTTCTTTTCCACAGAGCTTATGCCACTATCTGCTGATCAAAATACTGCTCTGTCCCAATGGAGGACACCTAGGAGTAAACTTGCTTTAAGATAACACGTGTCACCTAAATTTTGTCATTAAAGCCTTATTCTTGCCTTCTCAGTGAGATCCACAAGAGTCACTAAGTATCTGTTTGAAGCCTCCTCCAAATTCTAAGCCAAAAACTGAAAAAGCACCAGGAGTCTGGAGCTTGATTTTTTCATAATCAGTCTTTATAGGTTTGGAAGTTTTTGTGTTTGTCTTTTTTTTTGCCTGTAAATAATTGAAGTTCAAATATCCGTGAAAGAGTCTCTTTAAGTGATATAGAAGGAGAATTTATTTTAAAAGTTTTACATGTATTATGGGTTGTGGGGCAAATGTATAATACCTATTGACAAGTGGATATTTTTGCTGAGAAAAATTCAATCACTTGAAAACTGAAAAATACTTTAAATTTTTGGAGAAACCTAGAATAAATTTGATTCTCAGATGCTTCCTCAGGACATCATAAAATAAGCTGATATCCCTGTTAGTATTATCTGTTACAGAGAGGTTTTTGCCAGGCTTCACAAATATTTTTTGTCTGAAATTTTTGTAACAGATGTAATGCTAATTCAATGAAAGAAAGTTACTTATCAAGTTTCTTTTGATTTCATTTAATTGTTCAAGACAATGTTGTGTAAATAACATAAAGGTCTTATTTTATCAGGGACCTTGATTTGGCCTAGACTGAAGGTTCGGCCTAGACTTCAGAATTGACCTATACAAGTTAACCTTGCCCTCTTCGGATAAATAGAAAGACTAAATGATCATGATGGCTTTTGTTAGTGAGACACGTAACTGGGAACCAAGCAAAGCTACATCCAGATGCTTCCTTCATCTAAATGGTGCAATACTATGAGATGGCACATGAGAACAACACCACCTTCCTTATTTCACTCAGGCTGACTACTCTATAAGATCAAGCATGTCCTATTTCTAACTTCTGAAAAGGCCAAGGAATCATTATCTCTCCCACTTTCTCACACTATTTAGCGGCCCCCAATTGTTAGCTGAAATTTCAGTATCACCCTTGTCTAAAATTAACAGATAGAGCGAAATGAGGTTTTAAAAATATATGGCTTCTTGTAACAGTGACATTTGCTGAAGCTATGCTTAAGCTTTATTTAAAAAAATATCCTACTAATAATGTCTGTTTCTAATTTTCTTTTTCTCCTTTTTAACCAAAACAGGTGAAATTTTCATGTCTTACTTGGATTAACAACTAAGAAAACATACAATGAGGAAAAGGAAAAAAAAAAAGAAACTAGCATTGAGTTCTAAGAAAGGCAAAACCTGCCACACTTGGTAATTTGATGAAGGTGAGAGGAAAAAAAAAAGATTTTGATGAGAGAAAAGAAATGAACCTTGATTTTCTACAGCTTGACTTCAGTTCCAGACCTCCATGCAAGCACCTTTTATGGCTCTGCGCAGAGAAAAACCATAGTAGGTCTGAGGCAGACAGCCTGAGTGCCTCATGGAGGTAGCATTTAGCCTGTTCCCCTTCTTTTAGACATTAATAATTGCAAGCTGTAAGCATGATCACAGCCTGGCAGAAGACATAGCTGCTGTTCCAATTGGGATTGAGAATTGGGGTCCTCCATCCTCTGGGGAATGCTGCCTCAATTCTCTGGCACCATCACCTACCTCTGAAGCTGCCTGTGCTGGGCTGGGACTAGAGAGGGGCTGGGGGCTGTACCACTATTAGGGTTCATAATTGGTGACTGAGGTGAAATAGCTTCTATTTAAAGTTTGTTGTCAAAAAACAGATTCCTTCACACGAACATATTTCACAAAGTTATCTTGATGTCAACTAAATGTTGTCTGAAAAGACTCCTTGGACCCAGCGTAGATTTTGTGAGCAAAGGTCCAAGGACAAATTACCCCACAGAAAGTTGCTGCCTAATGCTTTCATTTAGAATATAGAAAAATGAGGCATTAAGTCCCTTCTCCCCCACGCAAGGGTTAGAATCTAAAATTTTCATCCATGCTATGAGTATTGGCTTCTCTGAAATTGGCCCTCTCTCCCCTTTCTTCCACAAAATTCTTGAAAGCCTGTTTTGTTCACATCAGGAGCTGAAAATAAATGCCAGAACTCTGACATTTATCATAAGATGGAAATCTTGTTTTTCACCCAGCCCTATTCAGTACTTCACGGAAAAGAGACAACAGGCATTCATCTTTATTTTTTGTGTAGAAATTGACAATGAGATACATTAAAGAACTATTTTTCTAGAGACTTCTATGGGCTTTAGAGAGGTCAGGAGATATAGTTAATGTTGTCTGGAAGAATCATTCTCCACAGAAAAACTGAGACAGGTAATAAACTGATTTTATCATTTATTTTATATAACTGAAGACTTCTGTTATCACAGCTAGCTCTTTCTGAAGAACTGAAGTATATAACACATTCTGGCCAATTATTGAGATAGAATAAGAGAATATGACTCCTTCAGAATCAATGGAGTTGTCCCATTTTGTACCAAGTCAGCAACTATCTCCTGTGCCTGATGAGTCTTACTGGTTTAGTTTGGGCATTTGTTATATCACTGAGTTTAGGTGTGATGGACTACTATAAAGCTTGTCCTCTTTGCAGGGGAGGATGGCAGCAAAGTTATTTTGAGAAAAAAACCTAGTGTCAGAGCTTCAGGGAAAGCTCCACAAATTCCCCAGGACAGCCTGAAAAGTATAGTCCTTACAGAAATGCACAAACTAGAGTGTTAGTGAAACAAAAATATAACATAAATTAACTCAGAGTCAAAGATATTTGGTCTTTTTATCACTCGCCTAAATCAACTGGGTCCTTTTTTATTTCAATATTTTCTTCTGAAGATTTCTTTTGCTCAAAAAATTAAGACTCATGAGTGTGGTCTTCTGAAGTCTAGCGCTACACCTGTCTGTGTGTCAGAGTTGTAGTTACTGTCAGACACAGCTGCCATAGTAAACATCTCAAGGACTGATGGTCAAAAAATTCTTAGGTGTCTGAAAATTAGACTTTTGCAGTTGTATATGGTGTTTAATTAACTGAATAGCAACACCTATCTTTGTAAAGGTAGCCCAAGTACACAATAGCTCTGCCTATACAAAGACCAATGAATACTAGGAAGAATTGGGGATATTTCAGTCTAAAGCAGTAATTGACAGCTGGCATCATTATTTGTCTGAGCGAGAGTTCTTCTGAGGTTCCTTTGCATTTTCCTCTATAATAAAGTCATGGTAGGAGGAATGTTAATTAAATAGCATAAATCATGCTCTAGTGAGAGTGAAAAATCTACTTAAATTCCTATAGCTCTGATTTTAGAAATATTGAATAAATCTACATTGCCTCTAAGTGTTAGCTTTCTTTTAAGTGTTTGCACTTATTCATCTCCAAGAGTTCTAATTTCTGCAGGATTCTGTGGGAAAACAGTGTCATTAAAGGGTAAATCTGATAGAAATTTAATAAAACATGATACCAAAAGTAACTTTCTATTTCCATTTCCATTTTATTGAAAATAAGCACATATCAAATGTGATGTGGTAACAGTAAAAGCCTAGAATATATAATAAGAGGCAGCTGAACTTCATCAGTCTACAATATCTCCTTGTTTCTTTCCTACCTACAAGAATATATCCAGCTGTGAATCCAGTGATCTATTCTATTATGTCATTGCAATACTGCCATGGGTATTCAAAGCCTTTGGAATTCAATGCGAGTTGTTTCCTAATGTCAGCTGTTGCAATTTTATTCTGAAATTTAGTATGACATCATTAAAGGATTTAAATAGGTGTATGTCGTTGTAACCAACTCTCCCCAGTGCTAAAATATCAAGGAACAGTCAAGTATTCTTATACATGAAATATGTTCCTTTGTCTTCCATAAAAAGTAGCTGCAGAAGAACGGATGGCACAGTAAGCTTTTGACAAAATATTTTGCAATGTGGTTCCAAGCGGCTATACTTCTTTCAGAACAGGCCTCCTTCCTGTAACTGTCACTGGTGCCTTAAACATCCAGGTGTTGAACCTTTATTTGGGCCTCTGAACAGTAACACATGCTTCATGTACGTTTCAGAAAGTGTTTCTGCCTTTAAAAGTGTAAGCAATGGGAATAATGTTCCAGTTCTTTAAGTGTTTTGTTCCCTTTTTCACTACACGTGAAAATGTCAAAGGCGAAATGGTCACAATAAATACACAGTTGTAATTTAGTGGTGTTTCCAGTTAAAGGCAGTTTTCAACAAGTTTGTGTCCGGCAGTCACTGAGATGCCAACCAATGAGTGACGCGATTCAGCACAGAATCCTCTATTGATAATATAAAATATTAAAATAGGAGTTTATACTGAAATGATAGACTCTAAAGTAGTAGCTATACATAAGCAATTACTGTTAATGATGGAGCCTTTATGGATTATTATTAAATTATGGATTTACCTCGTCTCACCAAGATAAATCATAGAACCATAGAATGGTAAGGGTTGGAAGGGACCTGAAAGATCATCTGGTTCCAACCCCCATGCCAAGAGCAGGCACATCAGGTAAAATATTTCTATTGTTTATTCTTACAATAAAAATTCTGTATTTATGAAGAAATTATATTTCTTACTATAATGACATTGCAAATATGCCCAGTAATGTTGTTCTGCATATTCTGATCCACCCATAAGAAAAGAGTAACTGAGTCTACAGGCTGTTTACATTTTGATTTTTGTTGAGATAATTAGCAAAACTACCTGTTCATTGACAAATTTCACTGTGTTGCTTGTGTCTGCTGAATTCGTACCACGGTAAGGTAGAAATTATCTAGATCAAATATGAATGAGTCATCAGACATGAGTCATCAGACTGTTGAAATTTTGGAGTACAGTTATGAGCAAAAAATAAAGAAATTAATAGAATTTAATGTAAACAATGGAGTTGTAAACAACATTATTTTAAAACAAAAATGCAATTTCAGGGTTTTTTATGGGTTTTTGTCAGCCTGCAAAAAAATACGTATGGTATTTAAAACAAGACTAGCATAGTATTCTCTTGATGTTATTATTTAGTAAGTATTATACCTTTCAAACATGAAATGCTTACATGATCACTCCTGCAGTTCTAAATCACTGCTTTAATTCTGTGCAAAGAGTCAGTTCTCTAAGACTGAGGGAAAGCAGTTTTTGAAAGCCTTATTCTTACAAAACTGAGACTTGAATTCTCCATCCCTACCCAGTCACAGATGGTCACGAAACTCATAGGAATCAGAAAAAATGTTCATTTTTTTGTTTGTTGCCACCAGTGCTGGTGATATTTCTCTGAGGATCTTCTGATGATCTTAGTTTTTCTTTGGGTGTGGTGCATTGCTTTTGTAGAACCATGTGGGCACAGAAGTATGAATCACACTGACTTCAGGTCATCATTTGCCAAATGGAGCTAGATTTTGCCAGGAATTGTTGGTTGGTACCTGGAGTTATTGCTGCATGAAGAAACCTGGGGTACTCATAAGCTGACTGACTAATGGGAATGTGCACTGTCAAATAAAGGATATTTGATGATGGCTGCACACAGAGTTGCATGAGTAATGAGGTCTTTTTAGTTCTGAGGCCAAGCAAAAACATTAGTTCTAAAAATGTTGAAGAAAAATAGTAAAAGGAAAAAAAAAAAAAGGTCTTTTTCCTGACCAGAAGCATTTTCCGTATGAAACTCAGGCCTGCAATTTGTCTGTAACGCATTCTTCCTCCCTCTCAAATTTATATTTTTCAGAAAATTGATTTGCTGCTAGATAAGAACACAGTTCTGGCTAGCAGTGTTCAATGACCTTACAGCTAGAACAGTCTGTATTCAGAACATTAGCTAACCACACACAGTAATAATAGATACTGCTAGACACAGTTCTTTTAAAGTTAGTGAAGACTTCAGATTTTACAGCCAAGTCACTGACTGTCTTTTTGCTAACTCAGTGTTTATACTGTAATTTATTCTTCAACAGCAGTCCCCGGATTCCTCTCTAGTGAAATGTTCATTCAACTACATGTTTGATACAAAAAAGCTGGTTTTGCTTGCTCAGTAGATCTATTTAGCCACCGCATGAAAATACATTCAGTAAAGTCCCTCTTACATTTGCAGTAATAAATTGGCTGAAAATAATTTACACATCTATCTTTCATGGTCTCCTTCAAGGCGATTATGAAGCCTTCAGAGGACACCTACAATGAACAATTGCTTGGACAGTGCAGCTGGCCTGTCCTCAGGGAGGCTCTAGTAAGGACTTAGTTTATGTAGACTGTTCTATTAGACATCATGAGGACCTCTTCTTGACATGTTAATTGTATGAATCTTCTCTTATTCATGCATTCATTCTTTTCAGCACAATTTCAATATTCTCACCCCCAGTTTTAACATCTTACTGCCTAAACGAAAAGAAAACATCCAACAATTTTCACAATTCACCCCTTTTCTCAAACCTACTTCCCTATCCAAAGCCATCTCCAGGTTACTCTTCCAGTTCTGTCTCCAACTCTCTACCTCTCATCTGTCGTCAGGGAATTGAATTTCTCTCTCTTCCTCTAAAATAATGAGTTACTTCCTCCTTTCAGATTTTTCCTTCAAGACATCAGCTTTTTCTAATTAATGACTCATTCTGGATAGAATATTGTTACATTTCATTTCAATTATGCTACATCAAAATAAATGGCACTGCAGAAATATGATTTACAAGTGGATGCAAATATTGATGCCCTTTTCAGCTTTCAGTATGAAAGTACCTAAAGTCAATTAAATTCTATTTTTTTGAAAGTGCTCTGAATATTTAGAAAACATTGATGTCAGAATACTAATGGTAGTGTGTTCATATTCTTAACTTTAATCAACCCTTGATCATTTAACTTTCTTTGAGAATAGGAAGTTGCAAATGTAAATAAAGATAAAATGGTTGTCTTGAAATTGTTTTCAGATAATTTTTGACATTTGGTGAAGTACTAACATCATATGAACATCAATCAGCAGTGTAAAAAAGTGTGGAAGGTCAAGTATGATAATCTTTATATTATAAAAGGGCCTACTTAACATTTAAAGTTTGGTCTTTAAAAATATAATTCTTTTCAGCTATTACATTAACAACATGATCTGAAATAAAGCACTCTGTTCATGTCCCACTTACCACTTTTCATGAAATGGATGTTTTATAAATAAATTTTTCTAAAGACAGAAGCAAATTTCTCTAATGTGCATTAGGAGTGTTTGCACTGACTACAGTTGACACAGAAGCTGCTGTGGAAGTGCTGGCATTGATGACTTCATGTGCCCAAAGAGCTCCACCATGTGAGACAGCTTTCCATTCCTTCATGGCTAATCTGATGTCAACACAGCACGTAATGTGAACCCCAGCTGTTTTCCAAACTGATGGTTACTCTTGCAGTTAGCCAGCTGACTATCTCCAAGATATTTTGACCACAATGTGCTTGGGTGTCTTATGCAGCCTGGCCTCTCAACAAATTGTTGTGCCACTTTCAAGACCTAGAATCACTTTAGCTGCTACAAGAAACCTCCAGGTAGGCACAGCCCCGGACAGTGAATGAAGTAGCAATTACTGCTGGTACCAGTGCAATGAAAGCAAACTGTTCTGGCTGATTTCCAGCTGACCAGGGGCTGAGTTCTATAGCAATGGAAATAATTGCTCCTTTGCCTGCAGATGGTGAACTATGGGAAACAATGCTCATTTCCAGTTCTCCGCAGGACTCACCAGTGAGCAACAGCAAAACAAAGTTTTAGGATTTTGAATCTAACATGGTGTTAATGCTTGCACACCAGGTATGCATATTTAACTGAGATCTAATGCACAAGTGTCCCTGCTAGTCCTCTGTAGGAGTTGGATGAGAACTTACAGGAGCAAAACTTAATTTTGAGCTCAGCAAGCCAAATGTCTTTAATTGCTGATAAAAAATGTACTCAGGGGAAAATATGAGGTGATGACACTTGAAATAGACTGACTCTGAATTTCCTCAGTTCAGGAAGTAGGAAACAACAATAGTTTGTAACAATATCCTACAATCTCAAAAGCAAATAAGTTTGCAGAAAATACAGCATGTGTCTTCCTAAATCTTCCTTTTCTCCTATGCCTTCTGCCCCTTTGTCCTGGGTTCGGCCAGGACAGGGTCAATTTTCACCGGACTCCAGGAAGGGGCACAGCCAGCCGGACTGACCCAACCTGGCCAAACAGAGCAGGGTATTCCATAGCATGTGCCGTCATGCTGGGTTCCGGTGGGGGGGAGCGGGGCGGCGGGAAATCTCTCACGGCTCGGGAGCATGCAGCAGCTGTCGGGGAGAGCGGCTCTCTCTGCTTTTCTGTTTTGTTTTGTGTATTCCCCTTACCTGTATCGTTGCTGTTCCTGTTCCCTTTGTTTGCTGTTCTGTCAAACTGCCCTTATCCCGACTCACTGGTTTCTGCCTGCTTCTTTCCAATCTCCTCTGCACCCCAGCAGGGGGAGGGGTGGCTGCGTGGCGCTTTTGTTGCCGGCCACAGCTAAACTATAACACACTTTTTCACCTTGGCCAATTTGAGGTTCTGTTTTGCTTCATACCCTTCGCAGTTATTGCTTTTACCTAAATTGTTTTCGCAGGCTGTGAGAGTGCTGCTATTTCCATAAACACAGCATATTGTGTTCTATCAGGCCAAATGACCTACCATTTAGACGAAGTAAAACAAGGAAATAAGGGAGAAATAAGCAAGCTCCCCATGGCAGAGAAAGCACAGTGTCATTCATTCTGACAAACAGTCTGCCCTAAGTAGGAGGAAGGATAATACCTCTCCCATTTAAAGACACAGAAAATGAGCAGAGAACAGCATTAACAACACTTTCAAATTCCATCATTATAATATAAAAAAAAACTATGGAAAGTTAAGTCTGTAAAAGTGTCTTTTCTCAGAGCAATATCCAACAAAATGTAAGGAAATATTCAGTGTGCAAGACCTAAGTGCTAAATAGCTTCAAGTGGGAGAAAAGAGGGTGCTGTGGGGTGGGAGAAAAGATAGATGAGTAGAGATTATTTTAAAGAATGCAAAAGCATCATGGAGATGTATCAAATGGAGCAATATATATATCACTTCCTCTTCAGACCTATCTTGGGATAAAAAAGGAGTTTGATTTATACTCCTTGATCACTAAGCCTGAGATTAGAGAGCCTTGATTTTGTTTTACGAAAAAATTTCTTTCAAAATCATGGGAAGCATGTGCAGGTAGAGGCTGCAAAACCAGGAGGATTTGGCTGAGAGTGTTACATTGGACAGTGGGACTAGAGTTTCAGAGAATGAGGTCCAGTTCTTGACCTGATAAGTTAAAAGAGCTAGTCTATGAAGTTGGAAGGATTAAAGATAAAAAATGTGTGTGAGACTCAGCAATCATTCAAATCCAAGGTTTAAATCATACAGAATTTGCCTCCTAGCCTTCTAGGAATGGTTTCCACAACAAACTAAACAGACAGGTTGAAAGTAACTGAAGTTGACGTTGATCAGCAAAGAAAGATTTCAAAGTTAAAAAATACAGGGCTAAAGTGGAGTTTCCAAAAGTTAAGCTGATTTTAACTTGGAAAAGGGAATAAGAACATGTAAAAACAGAACAAGGAAGAAGCTGTGGATAATTTATGCATTGTCAATGGGATAGGAAATAAAGACTATTAAGAATCATCCAAATCTAGGCCCAAAGCTAAATGAATACTTTCCCTTAGTTCTCTACGAGAAATACTTTTGTGCACACTAAAGAAAAGTGATCACAGCAGACATGGCTCCAAGGCAGGTAGGTTCTTTTCTGGAATAGTGAGACAATTGCCAGTCCACTTCACACAGATTTCTGATTTCTCAAATCAAGATGATGTTTAGGCTTAAGAAAAGGAAAATGTGTTCAAGTAAACTGCAGGCTCCTTTCTCTGATCACAATAATAAATAGGACTCTAAAACATGTTTTGCAGATGGTAATAAATATATAGAATTAAAAGAACAAAGGCATACGGTGAAATACAATTTTTTGAAATATGTTTGACGATCTTTGCTAGATTTTTTTCTGTTGTGAAATACTGAGTTGTCTCATTTCTAGAGAATAATGATGCAGCAGAACTAATCTACTTCAGGGAAGTCTTTGATGTGATACTGCATTGGTATTTACTTCTTATGCCAAAGCAGACAAATAAGGTAGACAAGCAATTGGTCAATGTGGAGAAAACACACTTGGTTACACAGAAAAAGGAATTACTAGGCTGGAAAAAGATTACTAAGGGAGTTCCTCAAGGATCAACCTTGAGTCTGGTCAGATTTAATATTTTCATTTATTATCTTGGCACATACAAACATTCTAACACAAATTTCTGGTGACACAAAGTTATTAGACTTTGTCCATGCAAAGGTGACTTGGAAGAATTTAGGAGACACAAAGGACTCAGATGACCTGGAAAGCTGGAGCAATGGTAATTGAATACAGTATAGTAGTGCAAAGTGCACTTGCAGACCAACAGGAGAAGACTTCCCTATGAATTTGAGGGTTATCACTTGGGAATAACAGAGGAATAAAAAACATATATGGGTTAATCCAGAATAGAAAGAACATAGGCCACTATACAAAGTATCTGTGAAAAAATGAACATCCTATTCTTAGAGTGTGAGGAATTTCTGAGATAAGGAAAGCCCTGCCTAGAATGTCGTGTGTAACTGAGTCACTCATGTTCAAGAAAGCTCAGTTTAAACTAATCTGAAGGAGGGAAGATCTGTAGGTAGAGAGCAAACCTGTCTTATAGTAGAAGATCAAAAGAATTTAAGAAGTTCACTTCAGTAAGTGAAGGTTCAGAAACAATGTGACTCACCTCCAGACACAGAAAAAGCAGTAAACGTGTATAAGCTAACCAACACTTGGTGGAAGCCCAAAGTTGGAACCATCAAATGAATGACTTCCTAAAATCTTTTTACAATATAAGAAACTTTACCAGTTTAAAGATGCAGCTGTGTAAGTGGTTGAGAAAACTTTGTAACATATAGTTACTTATAAGAGCAGGGGACTGGATGCAGGCCTTCGGTTGGTGTTTGTTGTATATTAAGGAAAGTTGGGAAATCAGCTTACTAAGATGAAACCGAGACTTCGAAAAAAGCTGGAGCTGCTGAAAACCTGTAGTGACAGTCCATTTGTAAAAATGTCTCAACTGAATGCTTCTTAACATTTGTAATATCCTTTCACTATAAAGCAAAGAAGTCTTCATTACTTGCTCTAATTTCCTGTGTATGAGTGTCTTAAGTTTCTGAGAGCATGATATCGTAGAATCATAGAATGGTATAGGTTGGAAAAATCATCTAGTTCCAACACCCCTGCAATGGGCAGGGACATTTTTCACTAGATCAGGTCCCTGCATTGCAGTAAAGGTACGGTCCATTTAGAGAAGGATCAGAAGAGATCAATGAAATTTCCTGGGGTGCAGAAAACACTACCAAAATCAGAAACCAAAGAATTAGATTTAGTTGTTCCATAAAAAAAGAATACTGACAAAAGTCTTGCAAGTTTTCTTGAGACACAGAAAGAAAAGAGGAATTATCTGTTTTCCATTTTCCATAATGGATAGGTTATGATGCAATGGACTTAAATCTTTCTTACTGAAGTTCAGGATATAATTTCTAATGACAAAAATAGTTGAATGCCAGGATAAATTGACCTGGAAGTTTGCAGAATCTCCATTACTGGTGTATCTTTAAGAACAGGGGCAAAAATGTCTGTCAGAAATGGCACAATTATAAACAATCCTGGTTTTAGAGAAGGAAATGTACAAGATGACAAACATGAACTTTTATGAATCTTCAGAACCAACATTACTTTTTTTACCTCCACTCTCAGACTTTGAGATGTACATTTTAAAACATGTTTTCATATTAGTATTCATTGGAGGGAATACTTCCAAATAAGATTAGAAGAGATTTGCTGAAAACAGATAATTTTCTGTTGCAAGATACTCTTTGTCCTGTATTATGCTAAAGAACAAAACAACAAACTAAATGTAAACTTACTACACCTTCTTATTTTATATCAGACTATTTTAGACAGCTAGAAGATAAAATTTACAAAAGAAAATGCTAAGTTTTTAGTATTAGCACAAAAAAGACAGCAATGGCAGGCTGTGCCAATTGAAATTGTTCATCTCATGTAATCTCACCATCTCCTGTCCTGTCTTCTGTTCATAACATTATTGTTACATTTTCTCAGAAGTATCTTAAACTATAAAAATGTATATGAGAGTTACAAACATTGAAGAGGTAATCAGTCACATGAGTTTCAGGTTACATAGATGGATACTAACACAGCAATAATTGCTAGAATAATAGTAGCTCTATGTATTTATTCCCTTTGAATTGTTTTGGGATAAACACTGAATACATTAATTACTTTGTCTCAAGAGATAAAATAATTTTTGTCTTGCTCAAGAAGAAGTAAAAATACTTTTTTAATGTTCAACTTAATCCTATTTACCCCTGTATTAAAATTATCCAAGCTTTTTTAAAAAGGAAATACGCTTTGATGTATTAAAGGCAGCAATTATCAACCTACATGACATTTGTTAGATGTCAGGCATGGTTTATTTTGTCTCTGAAAGTATACCCAGAAAAACGAAACATTCAGCAAGTCAACCAATGCACTTACTCAATTATCACTGAATCTCACCAGAAAAATGAAATGCATGGAAGTTACAGTATGTGTTCGATGTTCTCAGCCCAGGATAAATCATTGTTTCGTATTATTTCCTATCACGCTTCATATCTGAAATATATAACTTGGCATCTTTTGTTCATTTTTCTTTATTATTCTAGTCCTCTGACTTCAGACAGTAATATCCATTCACATATCAATAAGAGGCTAATATGTCCATGTGTGCTTTTTGGCAAAATACTCCTAAACAAATGAACAGATATTCACAAGTGAGTTAAATTGACACTTTGTAACTGGCGACATTACTTATTGGGTAGAAAGTCCAAAATGGCTTGTCTGTTTGACATGCTAAGACCAAACAGTACCAAAAGTGCTTACAGCTAATTAAAGTAGTGCTCTTCCCATGACAGAGATTTCTCTACTTCTTGCACATTATTTTTAAATCCAGTGCACTGAAATGAATGAAGAGACCTCCCTCCCACCTGTTGTTGGGAGGGAGATTGTTCAGGAGCTTATCAACTGACATAATCTTGAAAATATTCCTTTTTCTTTCTGTTTCATCCTTTGAAGTGTCAATCCATGCAAACTACTTAGCTCAAGTGTTTCACTTTCCAACATTTAATCTTTCTGCCCGGATACTTCTTTTTTTATACTTCTTTGATTTTTTCTTTCACAACTTGAATTCATAGCTTCATTCAATTTACGAGAAGCCCAAAGCAGCCTTGGACTGGACCGTAGCTATTGTTTGACTCCGAGTCCAGTTTTCTAAATGCATTTGTTTCATTTCACTCTCCTATCTAAGTCCATGTTCTTTTTTCGTGCTGCCTTTTTTTTTTTTAAATTTCTCTAACTGTCCAAATTAGACTGCTAATTCCTCGGAGTTAAAATTCTGTTAAATCTTTTTTAAAACCTATTGTGCTTATCTGAAGACTAGTCCTGTAGAAGGATCTAGGGAGTTAGCCTTTTGTGTTACAGTGTAACAAATACTAAATTGAATGCTTATTTTCTATGAATTAAATTCATGACAGGAGTGAGCATCTCCAGAACAATCTATGAGCAACACAAGACTCTCTGAAGCCCTTAACAAAGCAGCTGAGGGGATGGGTAAGCACCTACACAGCTGCTTTTTTTTTTGGTGTAAATCTCATTTTTACTTGCCCAAAATTCTACCAATGACATTTCTACTTTATCCTCTGCATAGACATGTTGATGGAATTAATGACAACTACATCTGTTTCAGTGTCAGTGTACAAGACAAATGGGCATCACAAAATTCCCTAAGATGTAGCAAGGAGAATTAATTTGGCCTTAGTTTACCTGTAAGATTATTCCAATGTAGATTCTGGCTAAGACATATAGTAACTCTTTGTGTCACTGCAGCAGCCTGAGTCACAGTTTTGCTAAACAATTTCAAGTGTATAGGGCCCTAAATTCAGCAGTTACAATTCGTCAGTCACTAAAATACAAGGTCATGGTACTGTTCTCATATTTTATCTGTACTTCTTTGGTTTTCAGCCTCATTTCAATAAATTATCACATTTACAACCTACCTTCAAGATATCTCTTTGAGTTAAACCATCCCATGTGACAGATGATGCATGTTGGAATCCTCTCTAGAGGTTTAGTCCAATTAATCATGGAGCTAATGCAGAATGTGGCTCTTTGCTTAATAAGTTTTGTGTCACACATCATTCATAGGCACCAGTACTCTGTAATTTGCATTGACTATTAGGAGGCTGCTGTGTGCAATTCAGGGTGTTGTTTTTAACTTCAGTAATTCTAAATCATTCCCACATGGAAGAGAGAGCTAATAGTGTCAGCTCTTGTTTTGCTCTGGGAAGGTGGTCTGAGTTGTGAATTAATTATGCCACAGGTGCAGAATCAAACAAGTGGGCTTCAAGCCCACTAAGTCAGCATTTGTGCTGACGTTGGTCACAATATTTCTGATCAGCTCAGAGCAAGCTTGTGTCTGCCCATAGACTGTTATGTACTATATTATACCAAGATAATATCACCTGTGGGGTGAAAAACTCAATGGCAATCAGTGATTTCAGTCCCCAAAAAGAAAATGGTTAGTTTTAGAAGAGACAAAGCTGAAATGTGGAAGCACTGGAACTTCAACCTTGCTCAAGAGGAGGGAGCACTACTGACCCTTCCTGTGGAAGACAACTGGCTGGCTCCTCTCTGAGCGCTAGTGCCTGCCACAAGGTTAATTTCTCAGATATTTAAAGGATGACAAGTTCTGTATTTAATGCATAAGGGCTTTCACAGTATCTCTAGGCTTGTGAAAGACAAGACTGTGTTGTTAGACCAGGACTGAAAGCATGTCTTGAACTGACTGTGGCTGTGACTTGCCTACCTGAAGAAAGACTGCACAGGAAGCAGTTACTGTGTAACAGGAGTGTCCAGCATGTAATTTAGAAAATCTAATTTAGGTTTCTGCTTTACATGATTCCCTTGAAAAGCCTACTGGTCTCCACAAACTATAAACTCTTGAGTAGACTGGACTGGAACAGCTGAATACTGTTTTATGAGTAATCTTCTAGCTCTGCCCATTACCACCTTCAGCTGGGCTTCAGACCTACTGGAGTGGGGGATGCCAACCTGTAATGAAACCCAGGAGCTGAATTAGCTCAAGAGTAAGTCCAGACTCCCAGGGCCGCATTCAGAGCACAGCCCCACACTGACAAGGCTGCACAGACTGGGAGCCAGAGCTGGCTGGTGCCTTCTTTGCGATGCAGGAGGGTGGTTGAACACTGTGACTGTCTGCCTCTGACTCTGCAGCTGTGCCCTAATTACATGTCAGGAGTATCTTTGCACACTGCCTTCCATGTCAGGAACTGCACTGTACAGTCAAACTCACAATTAACAAGAGGTGGGAACAGTGGATCCCAAGCGCATCCTGAAAATTGCTTTATCTTCAGAAACTGTGTGAGAGCAAAAGGAAAGAAAGAAGATTGATTATTTGAATTATGTTCACTTGCTTGTATCTCTGTCTAAAAGTGTACCACTAACTGTCTATATCCATTAAACTGTATTAACAAAATAATACTGCAGTATTTTTGCAAGCTCAGAAGTGATGAATTTGGAAAAAAAATAATTTTATTAAAAAAATTTGCAAAAATGTTTTTATTGGTCTACCACATCACTTCAAATTTCATGAAATTATATTTAATATAACACATATACTATATGTATTATTTAGATGCACTGTGTGAACTTTAAGTATATAACGTTATATTGAGAAAAGGTTGCTATACTGTTCTACTTCTTAGATATAAGGCAAAGTTTTAAGGAAGCAATCAGAAACAAATAAATAGCAATTTTTTTCTGATGCTTACTGAATACCTGAGACTTTGAACACCAGTGGTTCTCTGATTCACTATCACTTTTTAACATTTTTTATGTTTACAACTGTATATTTGTCTTCCAGGAACCACATCAGTTTAGTGGTAATCGATCACTATTTGCTCCTTCTTTTAAAGCATATCTAGTTTTTTTAGTAAAAAGTTATATTCCCTTTTACAAAGTCTTGTTATGACATACAAAAGTAATGCCAAAGGCCAACATTTAATTATAATGAGCTGCTAGATACTTCTCTGATGTGCTATGGGAAACTAGTTCAATGTTCACTTGTTAATGTTTTTTATGTTCTAGTTTCTTGTGGGTGTTTCAGAATCAACTCTATGTGTTAAAAAAATCTTTTATGTCTTGTTGCTAATATTTTTAAACTTCTGTCTATAAAATATAGTAGCTTATTTAGTGCTTTGGAAAGAATTGCATGTAGCATTCTGAAAATGTGAAATGTCTGTGGCTTGGAGAGTTCATTATTTTATGCTGTCATACTTCCTACTTTTTTAAAATCTCACCTACGCAAATCAGTATTCTACAAGAGAACCTCAACTCTCCTCACAACTTTCATTCCTGGATGCAAGTCTTACCCAACAGGGTGCTAAAAACTTGCTAGTTTCAAAGTTTCAGCAAAAAGCTTGAAAACATTAGATTTAACAACTTGGAATAGCAATAAAGGCAGCACTAATGTACTCTTTTTATAAAAAGACAAAATCCAATGACTTTTTAGTTTTAACTTGTGGTGTTTATATTCATTAATGTAAGACTCTTGTCCATGTAATTAACAGTATTCCATATTAATCTTCCAGAGGATGTTACGAAAAATGCTTTATCATCACAGATGACTCCTAGATAAATCTGTCTGATTGAATATCACAGTAGAGCAGATTTAGTGTGCCAGGACTAACACATCAGAAAGATTTCCCAAAATAAGTCAAATATAAATCCTGTAATATTATTTGCTACCTGTTCTGAAAGTAAATCCCAATTATAAAATTTTATGACAATCACTACTCACTGGGCTCTGCTGCAGTGTTGTATCTTTTGAAAGGGGTAGCAGTTTCCTTTTAAATAAATTTCTGTTCAAATGGATCAGTGCTGACTTTAAAATCTCGTCTCTTCCAGAGACACAGGGAAAAAGTCAGGACATCTTACATCATTAGAATCTGCACTCTCATCTTCTCACAGAGACTCAGAATATTCTGCTTCTTGAAAAGACCAAGATTTCAAAATGTTGGAGTCATGAGTTGTTATCTTTCATTATAAAATTTTTTTAGGTCATTTTAAATGTTTAGAAGTCTCTTGAAGCTACGAAAAGTCAGACTTTTGGCAAGTAAAACAAAGATGAATATACAAATATATACAAATATATACAAATATATACAAATATATACAAATATACAAAATACAAAAAACAAAATTGAATATACAAAAAGAATTCAAACAAAAAGTGTCTATCTATAAAACTTTTGAAAGATATGTGTTCTGCATGCACAGAAAAAAAAAGCAAAGTTAAAAAGCTTTTATTGACACTTTTTAAAAAAAAAATTGCATACCTTGTAGCTTCTCCAGCCTAAAACTTCTGTTTGTAAGATTTTAGTACATGCGATGCTATCTTGTATTCCCTAGCCATGAATCATAAAAGGCGTTGCAAAAGAAGTGACAAATTGCGAAGTCACATGGAAACTATGTTCATCATTTCTCTTTGCTCACCTCAGTTTCACTCTGCTAGTTTGTCTGTCTCTGGCTAAATTTCCAAAATTTCACAGCTCTGAAAATCTTCAAACAGTTCCCACTTTTGTCTTTGAGAGCAGGATGTTGTAAAAACCAACATTTCTCTTGAACAAACGTGGAATTTCTCTACTTATGCTTCGCCCCAGACTTGAGCTTTCCAAAAGTCCACGGTAGACACTACCTGTTCCAGGAACATCTCCTTTTTACCACTAATTTGAAAGCAGTCAAACTGAGGATACTTGTACGGGTTCAGATTTGTCATAGATAATATCTGAAAGTCACCTATTTTTATACTCATTCTTTTTCATGTTAGCATCTATGTAAACGCAACTTCAACATGCATAGAAGTAGAAATACTAATTTAACTGTGGCTTTTAGTCATTTCTACTTATCTTACTTTGCTTTGTGGCACAGCTATTAGACTCAGTGTGAAAGAGTTATATTACAATGTGGTGTTGCAAGAAATCCTCCCAGTACTAATTCTTGTCTTCCATTTATCAAGTCATGAATTTTATGAAGACACTACATCCAGAATGACTGATTTTACAACCTAAAGGTAGAAGACCAAATTCTCTTTATAGCAGGGAAACATCTGAAATGAGATGTTTTACAGACCTCTTGTTCTGTTTGTGTTAGAAGCTGAGGTATTTGCTGTTTGTTCAAAGTGTTTTGCTTTTTGGCTAGCACAGTGTACTCATTCAAACACTGGGATTTAGATACACCCCAGCTCATAAACGGTTCCCAAAATTTATTTCAGAGCAAGCTACGAAATTTTCAGAAAAAAGACTTGTGTTCATCTTGAGAACCTTAGTCTAGATAAGGTGATAAAAATTCAGTTATTATTGCCACACTGAACTTCATAAATGGTACTTAAGTACATAAACTTGTTCTAAGTCTTGTAGGTGACAAAAGTGAAATTCAGCTTGAAAAAAAACAGAAGTAAATTTGCTCCTGTGTAATCTTGTTTTCATTATGGAAAAAGATGTTACCATATTTGGAAACTCCACATAAAACTGGTGGATTTATATGAGCTTTAGATGATATATAGACCTCTAACTTTCTATGCAGAGGTGAATTTCCCTCTGTGGTAAAGTGATAATGTATCCCATGTCAGCATGGAATGTGCCTAGCACAGCAAGGACTTTATTCTGATTAATGACTGCAATATTATTTGTTTCATTTTTTTCTTACTCCTAATCAAATTACATAAATACATTTTACTGCTCTCTTCTGAATCACAGAGGATGATCCACATCAAATGAAATAGGTTTTCTTCTCACGATCATTATGTCAAATAGAATGGTAAAATCATAAGTATTGTTGATTATACAGGTGCTTTCAGATTATTAATGTAAACAAATAATATTTGGCTTAATTTCCAGAATGTGTTGATGGATCTGTACACTCTGTTGTCTACTGAATGAAACAGAGTATTTCAGTAAAGTTTGTCTCTTAACTAGAATATACAGACATACTCTCCTGTTCGTTTTTCTAATATTGTTCCATTTTGTGATATACAGGGTGTGATCATTTCAACTATTCTATATCAAAGAAAAAAAATTTCCATATGTAAACCGATAAGGCAGATGAGTTAGAGTGGTTTCCACATTTTCTCTTCTACCAACAGTGCAGTTTTCCCTCTTCACAGTGATGGTATGATCTTGGCAGAGAACATCATCTGGCAGGTTTGTGAAATCAATGGGAAGTCTGTAGCGCACAGGCTGTGCTGGCATGGGTGCCCACACTATCTGTACAATTTCATGCAATGAATGTTCATGTTTCATGTCTCCTGATGCCAGCCTTTCTGTAAAGAGAAAGAGGAAGAGGAGACTGATGTCAAGCATGTCTGAGGGAGAGTTTTCTAGGCTACAGCATACAGAGGGGAAAAGAAAACAAGGAGATGATCACACCAAGGGTCTGAGAACCTTCAACTTGAATAAAGAGGGAAAGAGAAATGGCAGAAAGGAACAAAGATCAGGCAGCCAGATCACAGAGGTGGCAGAAGACCACAGAGAAATAAGCAGTTTGCTGCAGCCCAAAATGTCTCTGAGCTAGTTCAAACCAAGACCATGTGCAAGGATATTCTTTCAAAGAAGAACTGTTTAAAAACTTTTTATTGCTCTGCAGACATAGTCAGTCTAAATTTTCTCTCCTTTAAAATTTATATTCCAATGAAATCTCCTTTTTCCAGTTTAATAGCCAATATTACATCTTGTCTAGAGGAGCTCACATAAAGGGCAAGTTCTAGGCATATCCAGTTCAAAGATTTGGCTAAGTCAATGTTCCATCACATTCAACTAGCTTTGAATGTTCATACATATTACGACATCAGAAACTGTCCAGATTCGTTAGTGTGCTACACCACTGCAGCTGAGAGGAACAGAGTATATGGTCGTGGACACAGTACAGCAAAGCCAAGGCTGTTCTCCTCCGGAATCCAGGCTAATTCTGATGTTGTTGGCTTGGATGTCTCTGTATAGTTCTTCACTATCCCATAAGGTTAGAGGTTTACTAAATGGGAAAATTGTACAGGCTACACAGTCAGAAAGGCCATACAGCAAATCAAAGCAGGCTGTGAAGTATAACATGAGAAATTATGTCTTTACTGGTAGTATTGAAATATGTATAAGTAGTTTTCCTCTGTTGCCTCAAGGTCATTTAGAGTTTCCCCATTCAGACTTATTTAGGATTAAATACCTGACTTAATTTGAGAATAAAAGGCTACCAATCATTAAACAAAATCATTGGACTCAATATAAAGCTGAACCCCGTGTAGCTGTGTAAGAACTTTATCCCATTCCCTATATCTGTATCCTCTGTGTGAATGAATATATCTATCATCTCCTTCAGTCTGGAGCATGGCAACCCATTCACCATCCTATTTCTAGCCTGAAAGAATTGAAACTCAAGGGCAGAAAAAGCCCCATTGGAAACATCTGAATAATTTCCTAATGGATGGCAGTTCTATAAGTGCTCCCATTTTGCCATCCTCAGACAATTTTATGCTTTGTAGATGGATGGCAGCCTTATTTTTTTTTGTTTCCCAGCTTCCATAATTAGCGTTTAACCTTATTGATGCTTCCAAGTACTCTCTCCAGGGTCATGGTACCAGTAATACTGGCTATATGGAAAAAAAGAATTACTTATCAGAAAAGTGTTCAGGTAGAGATAAGAATTCAGTGCAGCTGAAGGAAAGAGGGAGATAACTGAATGGTGGAGTGTCCTGGATTTGGGACAGATGCAGACACTAGCATTCACAAAGATTTCGATGAGATGAATACTATCAGGCTGTTTCACCTTGTCTCAAAACAAGAGGCATACAGAGTATCCTCCCCTCATAGAGGTGAGATGGGGGAAAGCTCTGCCTTGCGTCTCTTTGGGGATACAAAAGCGACGGCCAGTGAGAGAGGTCCTAGGGAAGTCTGACACTCTTCCAAGAAGCTGCTAGGGTTGCTCTCCAAATTAGTGGCACTACTGATTTCCAGAGGGTCTTCAAGTCTTCTCTTTCACCTTAGTACATCATTTCTGCTTCATTTTCTGCAGTTTGTATGATAGTTGATTACTGTTTCTTCTTGCCTCATCCTTTATATATCTTCCAAAATATTAATAGCCTGTAAGTTATTCAACAGTCTTCTGTTTGCAGTTAGTCAATCTAACAAATACTTTATGAAAAATAGATCAATGTCTTTCTTATCCTGTAATTTATTCTTTCTCCTAAATCATATGTAAAACTGTCAAGTGATGTAAGCACTTAATTGTTAAAATTATGTTGATGTTCAACGAAAAGTAAAAAACCCCAAATTCCTACGTCAGTTGTAAAATGGAATATCAGCTTCAAAACCATGTGGCTATTTTCTAAGATGTTACCTTGTCTCTTTGTACTCATTTTCTCTGTAATTTTGTTCTTTAGTTTCTATAAGGAGGTGCATTTAAGTCTGACTAAATTAGTAGAACCAAAACATTGAAGTTTCTGTCTTTGCTTTTTCAAATTACACATAAAAAACCAGGAAAACTTGCTGTTAAAAAGGTAAAAAGAATTGAAAACTATAAATACAAATGTGAATTTAAGGATAAGTTTCAAGCTCCTATTTAAAAAATTCAAATGCAATTTATATCAAATATTGTTCTTTGGGTTAACAAAAAATCCATTATGCCTGGAGTATGATTGAAAATATATTAAAAGCAAGTTTTTTATGTGGGGTACAGCATGACTTGAAATAAACTAACTCATATGCCTGGTAAAGCATCGAGCTCAGTACAAGTTTTTTCATGCTTTATGTCTCCCTGATATCAGCACTGGCAAACTCTGCCTTGCATGCATTCATACTGGTTTTGCAGATCAAGATGAAAGGCGTGAACAGAAATCTCAGCTAACACATTGTTTTTCAGAAATGTATGCTATACTCAAGTTTCTCCATGTATTTCATTAAATCTTAATAAATAGTGTTACTTGCTACTCCATACTTTTCTGGAAAAATATTTAATCATCTAAACAATTCCACAAAGAAAACTAATTCTCAGCTCAGGAGGAGAAATTCTTTTCCCTTAAAATTTTTTCCTGTTTTATTATTTTTATCCTAGAGCACAGGGCTAATCGTTTTTCATAGAAGGTTAGTGCTCATCCAATTTCATGGGGTTATTGGTTCGTATCACAGATGTAAAAAACGCAAGTGTTGGTTATTTCATCTCTTCTAAAAATACAGACTACTGCAAGAAAGAGTAATGGCATTTGGCTTATCTCTCAAGCACAAATATAACTTGGAGACCACTGGTGCATTTTAGGACACTAGTACCAATTTCTCCTGTAAAACGCCAGTCTCCTTACAACATTCTCTCAGCTGCAGTCCTCCTAAATAGAGTATTAGTACCAACTGCTAGTATTATTTCCTTTCAATAAATAAAATGTATATGCAACATTGCTGAAGTTTTTCTAGCTATTGGTACATCACCTGAGGCCAGTTCTTGGTCTCTGAGCCCAGAGAAAATAAGGATCAGCACAAGAAGGATTCTAAGATTTTGGTAGATAGGAACAGGTTGAGATCAAGTTTATCACGTGCTACAGGTATTTTGTTTTCCATCAGATACTCAGATAATGAATGAGGGAAAGATTAAACTCTCTTCATTTAACTGTCTGAAAATAAGGTGATGAGTCTGAACAAGTCATTTGCCTTAGTTTCATCTAAACATTGCAGAAGAGGTTTGAGAATTTCAGTCTAGTTTTAAAAGTAAGTTAATTTTAACATGAATCCCATTTATTTTAAAGCTGAATGGAAAACTAATTTGTAGGTCCAACTGCAAATGCACTCTTTCTTTATTGATTAAGATTCACTGATACTTCAGTGATCACAGCATACAGATATAGATCCATTTAGTTAAAGATATCTGGAGACTAATGCAAAGAATTCAGGTTTTGCTACTATAAAATATCCTCAGAAAACCAGCGGAGAGTTTCATGATCCTCAGACAAAAAAAAGAATTCAATAAATTTGAATAAAATAATACTGCGATACGTATGGTATGTACAAACTAGTTTATGAGTGACAGGAATAGAGTGGATGTTTCTCTGAGTACACTGGGCTCAACAAAAAAAAACTTATTTATATTAATTACAGAGTAGTTCTTCCAAGTCAGACCAGAGAGGCCACTGCCTAACAGCAGCCATTACACAGAGCATTGCTTTCTGCCAGTTCTTGGCAGGCTGGTAGGTAAACCAAAGACTTCATGGACATGAGCAACAAATATATGTCTCTGGATGCTGGTCCTGCCTCAGCAAGCTCAAAGTAGCATTAACAGAAGCTTACAAAAAAAAAATCTTCCAAGAACTTGGTCTGATACTTACCAGAAACTCCAAATTCATTTAAAAATTAGAATTTTTTACGAAAGTCTACTCTTTGTAAAGGTAACCCAATTAGTCCTGTGCTGTAGATTCATGCCCACAGGGCATGTGAATCCATTTCCGTGGCATTAGTTGCTGAGGAACTGCTAATATTTCATTGAGATGTTAAGAGCAAACCTGTCAATCCTGTCTGTCACTGATAGGAAATAAGTACAGATAAATTTTTGTTTTGGGGTAGATTTTTTGCTTAGCAACTGTACTCGTTTCAGCTTTCCTGGTACACTGCAACCTTAAGTATTATTGCTAAATATTTTACTTAACAATAACCAGGATGCTCAACTTCTTTCTCAGTTGCTATGTGATACATCACTAGGAGTGCAGCAAAACTGTGTTTTTCCAATAGTTCACCCAGTTAAAGATCACCTTCCAATCTGATAATATACACTGAGACCAAGCAGAGGAGAATTGACTGCAGCAGTCTGAACCGTGTACAAAGAAATCACAATTCATAGAACCAGTGATATACAGTTATTTCTTTCAGACTGAATGGCGAGTCAAAATCTGTGGTCCTGTGAGCTATTTTTTTTAGGAGGAAAATATAATGACGAAGCCAGGTTACTTTGATACAATCCTACTCTTATTTACATGAGGTGTGGGAAACACTGCTTCACATTGCACTTGAGGAAGCCAACACTATAAAATGGTCAACTTTTACCTCAAAATTCTTCCACGACTTCTCTCTCAGCTCTTTCAAAGGAGCTTTTCTTTGGTTCTTTTTTCTGTCTTTTTTCCCCATTCTCTGTAGCTATTGCTGTGATTTGTCTCACTGCTTTTCTCTTTCATGTATTTAGCTGGTGACAAGAGGTATTCCTCAGGGATCTATACAGGGACCGGTGCTGTTTAACATTTTCATCAATGACTTAGACAGCAAGATTGAGTGCACCCTTAGCAAGTTTTGAGATGATACTAAGCTGAGAGGTGCAGTTGACACACCAGAAGGACGGTATGCCATCCAGAGGAACCTGGACAAGCTGGAGAGGTGGGCCTGTGTGAAGCTCATCATGATCAACATGGCCAAGTGCAAGGTTCTGCAGCCAGTTCAGGGCAATCCCTGCCATCAATACAGGCTGGGGGATGAGGGGATTGAGAACAGCCCTGAGGAGAAGGACTTGGGGGTACTGATGGATAAAAAGCTAGGCAAGAGCTTGCAGCCCAGAATGCCAACCGTATCCTGGACTGCATCAGAAGAAAAAAGGCCAGCAGGTCAAGGGAAGTGATTCTGCCCATCTACTCTGCTCAGGTGAAACCTCACCTGGAGTCCTGCATCCAGCTCTGGAGCCCTCAGAACAAGAAGGACATGGAGCTGTTGGAACAGGTCCAGAGTGCCACAAAGATGATCAGAGGGCTGGAGCACCTCTCCTGTGAGGAAAGGCTGAGGGAGTTGGGGTTGTTCAGCTGGAGAAGCGAAGGTTCCAGGGACACCTTATTGCAACCTTTCAGTACTTAAAGGGGGCCTGTAGGAAAGATGGGGAAAAACTTCTAGAGAAGTGTGTTGTAATAGTACAAGGAGTAATGGCTTTAAAATAAGGGAGGGTAGATTTAGACTAGGTATAAGGAAGAAACTTTTTCCATGAGGGTGTTGAAACACTGCAACAGGTTGCCCAGAGAGGCAATGGGGTCCCCATCACTGGAAACATTCAAGGTCAGGTTGAATGGGGTTCTGAGCAACCTGGTGTGGTTGATGATGTCCCTACTCACTGCAGGGGAGTTGGGCTAGATGACCTCTAAAGGTCCCTTCCAAGCCAAAGCAATCTATGATTCTATGATTCTACACTAAAATAATAGCCTACCCCAAAAAAGGCATCACTTGTGATTTTTTTGATTAGCCGGGTGTTTTACAAGATGAGCCTCTCTTGGTACTGCAAGGGTCTAGTCAGGTCACCTTGAGATGTAATTAGACTGTGTTATCAGCACAACACTGATATGCATACTGTATATTTTCATGTAAACTTTATATACTTTATAAAATTAACGCAGTGATCAGTATTTGTAAATACTTCAGGCTGTTGTAAACAGATAGATTCAATCATAGTCTGTATAATCAGGGCATCAGCACAAAATTTAAGGAAGTATACATTTTTAACATATTTATAATCACTGCCAGAATGGAGATCTCATCATTTCCATCAAAAGTGGCACTTGGTATAATAAGAAGTTGTTGGTAAAGCATGCAAAATTGAGTGCCCATACAGAGAAATGACAGCAGTATAGTAGCATAACATCAGTATACAGACAAAAATAACGGCTCAGTATTGATCCATTCATACTAAAGAAAGATAAAAAATATTTGAAACTAGAAGGAGGTGTTTCAGTGGATATTAAAGCAGCAGGTGCACAAGCATTACTGCCATCTGCAAAACAGATTCAGCAATGCTCGTTAAGGTGCAGTCTTGATTGGATTTGATTTGATTGATCTAGTGCTCATACTCTTAGGTGTGTATTCATTTCCATGGTACCCAGCAAGCAAGAGCAGTACAACGCAGAGAGATTTGACGTCCTAATATTAATAATAATTTAATGCTTAGATGGAGCATTTTCTATATTCAAAGAACTGTACAAATATTAACAAACTAATACAAACTAATGTTATTCCTTTACTATCTCCTGATATTAATGAAGTATAATACTTATTCTCCATCTGCTCTTTCAAGTTTCTAGCTCTTTGTGTTTGAGCATTTTACAATAAACTCTAGAGATCAATTTGTACAACTAATGAAGATGCATACATGCATAATACATTTTACAAACTCCTCCTTAAACAGTGTCTGCTGCAGAATGCAGACAGGAGGTTCTAAATTGAGGCATCCCATAAAGATTCCAGTTTTGTGATATTGTGAGTTAAGTATTGATGGAACTGAAAGGATTTCAGGTCAAATTAGAGTTGGTCAGAATTTTCCCGAGACTAATTTGCTGTCAGAGAATGGCAGTCCCTCAAAAATCTTCAAATATCTTGTCCAGATCTTCTGTGGAAGTAAAGACCTGAGACAGGCTCAAGGGCATCCAGCTCTGAGTAGCCAAGTAGGGTTATGGGTCCAGTGTAGCAAATTGTCTCTGGGCCCAGGGCTGACCCTGGAAAGATGCCTTTCTGACTCTCTCAGCACAGACCTGGAAGATTCTAAATCCTTGAAACGCTGAGCATTTCATAATTTTAGCCTCCAAGTGTGCCCTTGATGCAGTGTCCCTGATTGCTCATGCTTTCTGCATGCAGACTCACAGTCCGGCTTCTGAATCCAGGGTAAGCCAGTTATGGGGATGCTTGCTGATGGGGAAATCTGGAGATGAAAGAAGTGGAAGAGAGTCACTTGTGCCGAAGGGCTACCACATAGACAGAGCCAGATGGTGTGGGGAGTTGAAGCTGAGTTGAGTTTCAGCACAGTTACTAACAGCACCAGCAACTTTGTTTTTCACATCTGGATTTTGGTCTCAACAGGGACAATGAAAATTTGTCCATTCCTACATCTCAGAAATTCTTTGTCCATTCCTACATCCTCAGAAATCAGTCAAGACCACCTCAATATGAGTGAGAATCTCCCCATGAAATTTGTACCTCATGGTGAGGCAGGCATCATTATCTTTGGCTGGTCAGCCTTACCTCCATTCCGGGAAAGATGATGGAGCAGCTCATTTGGAGGTCATCATTAAGCAAGTGGAGGAAAAGAAGGTTATCAGGAGTAGTCAACATGGATTCACCAAGGGGAAATCGTGCTTGACCAGTCTGATAGCTTTCAACGATGGCATGACTGGCTGGGTAGATGAGGGCAGAGCAGTGGCTGTTGTCTACCTCGACCTGAGCATGGTTTTTGACACTGTCTCCCGTAACATCCTCCTAGGGAAGCTCAGGAAGTGTGGGCTGGATGAGTGGTCGGTGAGGTGGATTGAGAACTGGCTGAATGGCAGAACTCAGAGGGTTGTCATCAGCA
>Ga0065711_1030230_pt1 | contig 33196 bp, 17 predicted proteins | sample Hoacrofraction12_FD_59098 | JGI IMG/M metagenome (GOLD analysis project Ga0065711, IMG submission 59098) | Hoatzin crop microbial communities from Cojedes, Venezuela - Epithelial fraction 12 v2 (version 2) | ecosystem: Host-associated > Birds > Digestive system > Esophagus > Crop | place...
GGGGGGGGGGAGAGACAGAAAACCGTACTGTAGAACAGCACTGGAGAAACAGTCTCATAAATGTATGAATATTTGCTTTTGTGAAAGATTTAGCAACAAAAAAGGAAAATAATTTACCAGTGAGACAGTTTATGGAGATTACAGGTATTTCATTAGTATCTTCACTGACCTATTCCTCCCTCTACTCACTTGCATAGCAAAATCTTGCAAGACTACAAGAAACACTTTAGCCAGAATCCACAGACTTTCACATGCAAAAACTTCTCAGAAAATGTCCTTAAAGGACACTGCCCAGTGTCTTCACTGCCAGAACACACTGCAAAGCAGGAACAAAGGCTGTGGCCATCACGGGAGTGAGTCACTTGGCTCCAACTAAAAAAAAAAAATGTGTGCCACAATAAATACCTTACTGATCCTTACAAAAATTGTGCACTTCATTAAGTTATGTGAAATGTCAATTAAAAGCAGAGAATTCAACTAAATATCCATTTCGGAGGACTGGCTAGCATCTACCCTCTATGTAAGTCACCTTACTGTTGTGTTAAAAACCCTTTCAGAATTTTCTCCAAAACTAAAACAAGGTATGAGATAGCTTTCAGTCTAATAAAATTGATTAAAAAATTGTCTTGAATTCTTAATCTATATTTTAGATGAGTTTTTTTTCTTTTTTTTAAACTACAACTTATGTGAGTTTCACTGTTGATATTTTAAAGTATGAAGCGATGTAATAAAACAGCAGGATACAATCTCTTGTTCACAGGATAAAATCATAAAACAAGTCCCACTACCTGCAAAAGTATACGGCATAAGATCTGGCATCCAGTTTAACAGATACATTTCAAAATTACTGTGTTCATCTTTTAACAAAAAAATATTTGCAGTAAAACCAATCCTTATTTCTCAGATGCTAATCTGCCCCTGAGGTTTGCCCCCAGCCAAAAGTTACAATCCTCAGTTTGTGAGATAATAATCATGTCCACAACATGCACATCCCAGAAATTAGGACTTCAAACAACCTAAGCAGCAAGGAGAAATCAGTAACAACAAAAAAATGCCCAGTTTTTCCCAGCAATTGTTTATGATGAACAGTGCTCAAGGGAAGGTAAACACTAAGCTCTACGAAACACAAGCAAAATTGTACATGATACCAAGTTTCCTGGTTTTCCCATAAGAAACCAGCTGTTGAGGTATTAAAAAAAAAAAAGGGCAGAAAATCCCCAACTTGATATTGACATATATTTTTTTTTATTGACTTACCTCTGTAAAGACCAAAAAATCCTTCAAAACGCAAAACCTTTTTAAAGCAGTCAAAGCTGCTTTTATACATCAACTCTCCTACGACTGAGCCAGAGGAGCGCTGATTCTGCATACGAGTTTTCACCAGGTCTATGGGATATACCGCAGTGGCACCAACAGCTGTAAGAAAGCATCTGAAGTATTATTTCTGCAACTGCATTGTTGGCATAGCATAATTATGATGATGATTTTCTACAACATTTATTTAGACACAAAGAGTATATAAGCTGGTAAGATCTCAGATACATTGGAAGTAAGAAAGGACAATACTGGAAGTCTAGAAAAAAGCCTCAGGGAGAACAGATTACACTATTACATAAAACAAGGTGTGTGGAACAAAGAAAACTAACCTGCATTACCAGTAAGGAAATTCATTACTGGTGTAGAGTTTCAGAGGACTGTGGAGGGACACCAGAACAGAAGCAATAAGGGAAGAAAGGGAATGGCACAACCAAAAATGTTTCCACCCACCCTCCCATGCTTCAGGTGTGCAACCAAGAAACGGATCTTAGATGAGACCAAGTAGTCTGGCAAGAGAGTGTTAAACTAACCCAAACTTACAAACAGAAACCAGAAATATTACTCACCTCCAGCAATTGAGCCCAAAGTGAACCTGTAAGCTGACTCGGCTACCTGGAGCCAGATAGGCCTGCCTAGCTCTCCAAAAGATTGCTGTGTGAGGGGGGAGAAAAAAAAAAGCCTGAAAATCTGCATGGGAAAACATGTCTGTGAATTGGCTTTTATAACATTATAGAAAGAATCTGATTAAAAATGGTAACTTTATGTTAAGGAGGAAAAAATAAAGAAATTACTGTATAATTTACATTATGCCTAATGAATGAAGCACATTTTTCAAACACCTTGTTTTTGAAAATATTCTTCCTTACATATTCCTGGTATAACTGAAACCATTATGGTCAAGAAAAAGTAGACAGAAACTCAAATCAACTTTGCTACTTTCCATTCTGTTGCCTTTGAATTTGTAAGGCATGGAACCTCTTTCTGGCTCAAATAAAATTCAGTATCTGAAAAGGAATTCAGTATCTCACAGACAGTATCTATCAGCATGGGATATATGTTAAGATTACATATACATTAATACATAGCATAAACATGACATTTCATGTCTTCAAAACAAGCAAAAAAGTCAATTATTCCCCAAAGTATTCTCCACAAGACTTTTTCAGGCAGTTGGTAATTTACAGCTACAATGATGACCTCACTCCCTTCAATCACATACACTACTATAAGTGTGTTAGTGCTCTACATAAATACAAGTCTGCACAGAAATATTTGCAGACACTCATAATCATATTATTATATTAGATTAGAAACAAGGTAACTGACAAACAAGATGTTAAGTGTTCACAAAATTGCACTATAAAGTATGCAAGATGGGCCAAGTTTTCTTCCAAACATAAACAAAGGGATTAGAGAAGAATTTATATTATGCAGTATAACTTGTCTGGGTTATGTAAGTGGCCAAGACATTAACTTTTAAATTCCATATTAAAGCACATACTAAAGTCCATCTCCCAAACACAAACCTTTTTTCTTAAAAGCACCCTGCATTGCTAGCAGATGTGCTCCTGACAGCACAGCTGGAACATATACAGACCTCAGACTGCTACAGGAGGCTTCACTCTGACACACATTATGAATTCTCCAGGAAGATTATCACATGCACATTTCACAGGTAACTCACCAAGGCTACTTAACAAAGTTACGTTCAGCTTATTGAAGCTCTGAAAAGTGGAGTACCCACAGAAAGACAGCATGTACCTCAGTGTAAACTACTCTGCTTGGACTGGTATGACATGGGATGGGCAAAAACCTGCCTTTATTGTATAATGTTACACTGTACGTACACAATGTAGGACAAAAGCCTATGAGATTAAGACAGGATCATTACCTGTAAAAAAACATTAATTGTATTTTATACAGTTTTTCCACAGAGGAAAAAGATACAGCTACCACCACTTCCTTCCACAAGACATATCCCTCCCCCAACAACACAGCTCAACAGAGAAGAACAGAGAAATTCTAAGTAGCACCAAAATTATAAACTGCACATGTGGACCAGCATAAAAAAAGCTTATATCAAGTGTATTGCCTTTACAAGCAAATGCAAGCAATAAATCTGAAGAAGGTCCTTGCTATTCTCAAAACACTAAATTTTCCTATCTAAAAAAAAATCACAATAAAACCAAAATAACCACAAAAACAAATTCTAAATTACAGAGATATGTCTTTTGATTCATGTAGATAAAAGACAGGTGCAATAAGAATACCCAAAAGGCTTAGAAGCAGGACTGGTTCTTCATTCTGCAAGAAGTTTCTCCTAGTTTAGCACACCTGCTTCCTTTTAGCTGTTTTAAGGTTATCCTTTTTCTTCTAAGATCTACACAGTTTTCATCAAAATCCAATCACTACATCCAGACATTAATTAATCTTAACGAATATGTCACTGGATGTTAAAAATCAAATTCCTTCTGAAGGAAATGTCACTTTTACATTATTAAATAAGTGTTCACAAAGTTTGCAGTTTACTTGTGTGTTCAGATGGATATGTAAATGAATGTAATTAATGCTATAGCTTTCAAATCATGAATATTTATAAACAGAAAATTACTGTAGCTGTCATCCTGCCATAGGATATTCAGCTGCTAGGCTTTAAGAAAATCTTACACAATGAAAAAATTGACAATGAAGTAAACATGGTTGAAAGCAGGCTAATTTCCATTTCCACCAAATCCACATAGAGTGACTTTATGTAAAAATTTAGATTTTCCTCTAAAAAGGAATTTTTAAATGACATAAAAGTGATTACAGACTTGTTTTCATTTTCCAGGGACAGCTGGACCTCACTGGGATGATATTCTCTCTTCCATGAAGGGATATCTTTCATTTTGTCAATACAGTTAAATAAGGTAATATAAGGTTCACTTACCATAAGGTCTAGTAAAAGACTGTCCTTATAAAGCAAAGAAAATGAAATTACTTTGCCTTCTGCTGTCCTTTCTTAACACAGAATGTAGAACAGGATGAAAATATAATGTATTACTCCAAGAGTGTGGAAGAAGTATATTCTGTTCTAGTGATAAGTGAAACTTTTATCAGTAAGCTCATTTTATAACAGTGCCAAGCTACAAAAGTAATTCTGAAGAGTAAAATAAAACAAGTTAGTATTTTGTCTGCTCAGAAGGGTGAGTGCCACAAAGGCACTGATTAAAACCAAAGCTGGCAGTTAGGAATGTCATCACAAAACTTCATCAAAGATATTTCTCATTAGTCTGGATAAACGTTTATACACATTTCTGCGACAATCCATTCCATCATTATTGTCAGCAGGAACACATAGGAAGACTGTTACCACTAAGTAGGTTTAGGACACTTATTTCGTTGGCTCGGATACGTCTAATTGCCTAAAGACAACAGAGCAGTAACACTAAGAACAGACCAGACACTGCGTTTCAGACCAATTTGTTTGAAAGAGAACTGAACAATCAAATCTACCTGTAATAACAGTAACCAAAATACACTCAAAGTCCCACATATGGAAGACTTGCTAAATTCCATACAGGACAATTCTTCAACTATAGCAGTTGAACTAAATCAAGATTATCCTGTCACAGATACATATCCTAGGTTTTGTAGTGGATGCAACTGCTTAAAGGAACCTCTTTGCAATATGCACGAAAAGTGAGCTGAGAAATACAAGGCTTTACAAACACAAGCTTTCACTTTCAGGCAGAATCCTGGGACCCTTCCTCCACTGGCAAACACAGGACATTCAGGTGGCGAGCGGGTGATTTTATCAGTGCACAGCCGCTTTAGCTCAGACCACCCTGCAGCAGCACTGTCTGTCACTGGCATCACCAGGGTAGAGAATCTGAATTTCACTTGATGGGAGACAGTAAAGTAGCTTGGAATGGCTGACCAAGGCATCGCCGTCAGCTGCACATCCTCCTGCCCCACAGCCCAGGTGGCTGAGCTACTTGGGAATCAGTTGCTGAATCACTGCAATTCAGGAGCAGCATTTTAAGGCAACTCATCACCAGCAACAGATTGCCAGAAATGCTGAGCTGCAAGACGTGTCCCTCCAGCAGCTGATTCCTAAGAAGCTCAGCTGTCTGCGTACCCAGCAAGGTGTGGGCAGCTGTGAGCAAAACCCAGCCTGAGCCTGGCTGTGCCCACCTGGGAGTCAGAGCCTTCAGATGTCTTGACAGGCACCCCATAAACTCTTAATACAGGCTGCAGGAGAGAGAACTGGAGTTGTTTAGACATTGTAAGCAAATGGGAACCTTCAGGGTAAAAAATTCTGTTTATCTACTGAGTACACAAAGATGTATTTAGTCATCACTATGGGATATGCTCATATAAGATCTTAATAGATATCCGACTTCCCTTTGTGTATTACAGAGAGAAAGGGGATGTGGAGACATCCTTGGAGCAAAATGCACTGGTTCAGATGAACACTATTGTATTTTCTTGTAAAGCTTAAACGAGAACGTACAGCTGTGTGGAACTGAAATTTCTCACAATGTTCTAACAGTAAAAATAAAGAAAAGATTGTGTATCAGACACTTTTAAGATCAGATTGTATTTTTTTTGTTTTGCATAATAAACACCAGTGTGCAATCGGCCTATGTATTTTATGATTATGCAATCATGTAATTCACCACATATGTACGTCTCCCTTTCTGAATCTGCTGTGTAACCATTTCAAGGATTTTCTTGACTGCATTATTATCTTTACATTATCAACAGTTGAGTTAATTCCCCCTGAATTACTCTCGTGAGAGCAGTCACCTACAAAATGCTCCAGAAAAAGGATTTCCCTAGAATATATCTGGAATGGAATGGAATGGAATAGAATATTTCCATTAGCAGCACAGCAGATGTCCCTTTATGTTGCAAGCTTCAATATCGGCAATACTTCAGATGCAACCTTAGATGAAAGGTAAGATAAAACTTAATTCACAACTTAACTAGTATTAGACAGCTCTGCTTGCAAAAGAAAACCTCTCAGATTACATGTTGAACAAAAAATCCAGTGAAAATAAGCCCTCAAAATTTAGATTTATTTTTAACATAAACTTGAAAGCTATTCCCTTGAAGGTGATCAGTATGGCACCCAGTGACTGTGGTGAAAAGTCTAAACATAAGCTAAACACCTGCATAATGTTTGGTCCTAAATCTTCAGTTCCCACAGTTGTAAAAAGAGCCATCGAAGTAAGAAACAATTTATGCTGAAAATCCTACTGCTGTACTACACACATGTAAGTTTAATAAGGAAACTATGATAATAGCAAAACTAGCAAATATGAATGCAAAGGTCTAGTGAAACAGACGATCAATATTCTACTCCGATATTTTTCATCTTCTAATTCTACCCTTTTAATCAGTTCCAATAAATCTGTATTCCCCTTTTACTGTCTAGGTCACATAGCCAACAAGTACAGTAAAATTCAATGATCATTTCAGATAAATGGCTAAGTCAATCATTTAATTAAATTTCTCAAAAAAAGAACACATTTACAAGCCTTCAATTTAATACTCATATTTTTTACTATCCAAAAATAATCTTCTAATTACAGCATTAGATTACTTAGTGAAGTGAAAGGCCTTTTCAGGTGGGAACAAACATATTCACAGTAAGGAATCCAAGTATTTATACATACTCATATCTAAACAGGCCATCCTTCAATATGACATCTAATATTTTGTTTAGACATATACTCAACAGTCTGCCCCATTTCTATCCTTACAGCAACACACACAGCACGTTTCACTTGTTAGGAATCTGTTTAAAGTGTATTATTCTTATTTTTCATATGCAATTACATATAAACATTCACTTCAACAATTTTATTCTTCTTCTCCCTACCTGCCTCTGGAGTTCTGCCAAGTTGTAAGGTAATGCACCTTCAGCCAGCGGTGCTATTCTCTCAATATCTGCCAAAGTTAAGCGCCTTTACACAAGGCAGAGAAAAGTAAATTAGTTAGATAAAACATCAAAGATAATCAATACAGTATTCCTGGCCACACCTCACAGAATACATCCTAAGTTTAAAAAAAAACCACCTGTCATATTTGAGTGCACATCTAAGAAGTCTGCGACACTGCAATAAAGAATGCTTGGAGTTAGAAGGGCATTCTCGTACCTCGCAAGTGGAGATAAGCAGAGCTGGGATTATTCAGAAGCAAGTTCTTGATTACTAGCAATAAGGGATAGAATACACAAATGAAACTATTTCTAGGTATTCCTACCTAAGATTTCACATGTGTTGAAGACCCATGAAAAACATCATCAATACTTAAAGTTAATAGTATCAGTGTATTGTAGCCTTTTGGGACTCCTGTAATGTATTTTGCTATTTTATATGTATACCCATAATATGACAATGAATAACTGTGCTTAATTGCACACAATTCACTTACAAAACCCACGCATACACCAAAGTCAGTTTACATTGAATAAATTACTGTATCGAAATACAATGGAACACACAACTTGTTAAAATTAAGATGAAAATTAGTAGTTTTCACACAGGAAACAGCAAAATAATTATTTTTAAATGATTAAAATATTATGTTACCCAGTAACACTGTATAAATCTGCAAGCTGGTACAAAATATCTATTTCCAGTGGTGTAACTTGTCCAAATCGGATTGCAGAGTGGGTAAATTCCTCTGGATTTAAAAGGGAAATAGAAATAAAGCAATCGTGTTATTTGTCAAATTTCCTCTTTAAACGCTCACAAATCACTTCAATATCATAAAAATGAAATCTATAACCAAGAAGCAAAATCCATAATGCAAAGGGAAAAGATATCTTTAGGAGAACATCTATCTTGAAACAGGCCTTTTCAACAGAGAGCAAGTCTGACTCCGCAACTCTGATTTACGGTAAGAATTCATCAAAGTCAACAAAAATCCTCATATTAGCAAGCTTAACAAAACCACATGCACAATTTGTGATTCTTGTGTCTGAAGTTCTGCAAAACAGAACTGAACAGAACAATGGTCCATTATTCACAGCTTTAAGGACAACGGACTCCTCTTGCCATCACGTCCGCATTTCTTTCTCTGCTAGCTCGTGAGTGACCCCAGGCTTAGGTACTCGTCTAGCCAAATTACATGACATGTTCACGACATAATTGGCAAACCACAATAAACAAGGCTGAGCAGTGAAAACACAGTAGCTTTTTGTCACAACACAAATCCAAGCAAGACATATTTATGCATCTGCACCAAAAAAAATTGCTAGACAATTTGTTAGCACAATCTGGAGGACAAGGACAGGCACTTTATGCTCTCCTTAAGGGACAAAGATATGCAGAATATATGAACATAAGCCGAACAAAGAAGAAGAAGAAAGGAACTTGGCATGCTTTTTACCACACATAGGCGTGGCTGGTCCCATCCATATAGGTAATAAAATCGGTGATAAAATCTGTCACAAAATGACTACAAAAGCAATCCACTCATGCCTGCAGCAAGGCTGAAATACGGCAACCTTTCATATGCATAGTGATTAGCTACATCCTAACAGACATAGACTATATATAAAACCACTCAGGCAAGTAAGCATAAGAAGTTATAAATTATTACCATTTTTCTAAAAAATATTTAATCACAGATAAAGTAAGTAGAGCTAAAACAAGACAGAGATTTACTGATGATGGATTTTCAAACTTAACCCGCTCTATCACATTCCCTAGGAACTTTCTATCTCTAAGCAACCATGCATCCCTTTCAAGGAGTGGTAAAATCCTCAATAATATACTGACTTGGAGTTACCCATTCAAAGCAGTAAGGCCAACACGGCTCCTGCCAGAACCTCGACTCTTCTCCTTAATGTGCTAGCTGAAAATGATTACTAACTTGTGAGAATGAAAATCACCCTTTCAACACTTTCACAGTTGCCCTAATCTCGCATACTGTTGCAGCTTCTGACTTGCCTTAACCCATATGCAACAGCAGATTACAAACTAGACAGAACTAAAAAAATTTATAAAATGTAAGAAATATACTTTACCTTTTGTGACTTCAACATCTTTTCTTGTACCTGCTATGTTACTGTATATCTTCCTAACAAGATCCATGTTATTCAAAAGGGCATTAAATGCATTGAAATAGGAGAAGCTGACCTGATGTGAAACAGTTCCACCAGCCACCTTTAAAAATTAAATGAATGCAGTTAAGTGCCTTAAGACCTTTTACAACATCTTATTACAAGTTACAAAAACATCCACTTGCGCAAACAAGGAGAGAATTAAAGATATCTTTCTATTCTTGTAATTTTAAGATATTTTTAATAGAAACATGAGGGGAGAATTATTAGACAGCATACTATATTTTTGTAAAAACTGAACATTAGGAAACAATCAGGAAATAATCATGTAAGTAGATTATTATTCAATTTATCTGATACACATACTGAATGTGTCACTGAGTATTTTTCTAATACTCTCCATTTCTAGTACAGAAATGCATGTAAATGCTACATCAGATAAAGACACTGACTTCTTGCATCACATAGAGCAGCGAACATTTATTTCGAAGTCTCAAGTTAGAAGATACTATAAATTTTACAGAAGACAGGATGCCTTCTTAGTTAGACAAGGCAAGATTTATAGGTAAAATAGTAAGATAAAAGTTATTACTTTTATTTTATATAACTTTCATTCTTATATAGTTTTATAATACTATACACTTTAAGTTTATAACTTTTATGTCATTACTTTACCTACTGATCTTGCCAGACTATCACAGCTGTAACCATTCTGCCTCTAGAATCTACATACTGCTTTGCCAAATTCTGATCTGTAAAAGAAAAGAACGTAAGAGTATATAAAAGGACAAAACTGTAACTAGGCTCCACCTTTTCAGATCTGTCATATATTAAAATATAAAAATTAGATGCTTTTATCCTAAGTGAATGTTCTTTCTGTGCCAAGTGCAGTTTGCTCTGCTTTAGTGGAAAGTACAGTAGACTCGCTCAAAACTGTTCCCAGCAGTACTTTAAGCATGCAAACTGGACTGCCAAACTTCTCCACTACTGCAGCCAAGCAGCACTGCCGTGTTTCACCCTGCCCACTTTGTTATGAAGGTGATAATCTCTAGCACCAAGGCAGTGATAAACAGGTAGGAGAAGACAAAGTGACAGAGAAGCAGTAACATCTTAAAACATTACAGCTATTAAATGCTGAACTCAAGGCACTTTTCTCTACACTTACTGAAACTAAATTTTCTTCCACAAATGGAGTTAGCATATGTGAGCGAAGGGTAACCATGATGTCACTGAAGTCCAGCCCAGTTATCATACCACTTTTATTTTTGTCCTTCAGTGCAAAGGCTTGTCTTGCGTGTTCTGACTGCAGCTCCTAAAACAAAGATTCAGAAATAGCAGATTAGAAGCAAATTCTGTAACTCACTGTTCACAAAACTTTCACTAATTTCGTATTCTGACAGCATGCCTCAATATACTTGTGTGTGTAGACCATAGCACAACTGCAGTTTAAACTTAAAGGCCAGCTCAGCTAAAACAGGAAGTCTGCGTACTGATTCTATCCACAGATTCATTCCTCTGTCAAAGAAAAGCCTCAATTCAACTGTAAGGAAATACACACTTTCACTAAATTATTTGAGAAATAAACTTCACATACCCATGTCCTGTCTGCTATCTAACCCTTTATTAAATACTTCACTGCTAGAGAAACTTCTGGTACTGATCTTAAAGACTCAAAGTGAGCTGATCTCTTACACATCGAAGATGAAATACAGCTGGGCTATTATAAACTAAGTCATTGAAAAGTACTTGAAAATAAACAGGAGGACAGTGAAAATTGTATAATATAGATTGCCCCCAACAGCTACCTCCCATAATGTCAGAAATGGTCACTCATTTCAGGCAATTTAAAACTCCTATACAATCCATAAAAACCTTCATATAAAACACACTGCAGTAACCTAACCTCAAGATAATAATGATGGTTGTAAATTCTATGTCCAGAAAAAGTTGTTTCCTTCTATTCAAGCAAACAATAAAGCATATTCAGCTGTCATTCAGACCTCTAGAAGCAGCTAAAATAATAACCACGTTCTGACAGACAATAAGAAAAGGGCAAACAATCTAGCTTGTATCACCTTTACAGTAATTTCTCAAGTCTTATAACCTCAAGATCAAGGTTTTCTAGATCACGGTGCAACAAGCCTGCTCTGATCCAAGTCCCAAACCCCACAAGATGCTGTTAGACCAAATAACAAAAACAGCCTGATGTAAAAGGAGGGAAAGCAATATCCAACTTGTGTACATATTGAAATTACTGCAGTCCATACTACTGTTCACTACTGAGGGTTTTTATTATATGATGACAGTACGAGGTTACTGTATCTTACATGACGGTATCTTGGAACAATAAAAATAAAAATTAAACGGGTATTTCTTACTTTGCTCTGGGTTCCCAACATAAAGTTTCTTCTCACTAGCAACCTATTCTTTTTTCTGCACTAGTGTCCCAAATTCAGCCTGGGATCACTTAAAATTTGCAGTATCAAACGCAGGACAGAGTTTATTCCTTGAAAGTAACATCAAGTTATACTGCAGCCTCAAAAGACTGTGCCAAACACCAGGATCTCAATCTACATTATAGACTTCAAGTCCTATCTAGTTAGACGTGTTTTTCTAGAATGTGCTCTAGATCTGTATTTATCCTGGACAGTAATCGCAGATCATATCAAAGCACATCTATCACTCCATACTTTTCAGACAGTATGTCCAAAACTATTTTTGTACTAAAGGCCAGCTCTGGATGTGCATAATCTATTTTTCTTCAGGTCAGCTAGACAGAAAACTGTAAGTAATATCATGAGGCGATCACTACCTGTTGATTTATGGAATTCAGCGCAATCACCTACAATTTCACAAACTCCTTTCTCATTAATTATAATGTACATTTCTCCTACTTTCCTCTTCCTCCATCCTTTATAACTGATGTCTTCCTTTACTTTCTTTCCGTGTAATATTCAATTCATAATAGGTTTTTAACTTTTTGGCTTGGCAAAGTCCAGTTCTAGGAGTGAGATCCTTTAACGCCTGATCCCTAGAGGGTGCTTCAGCAACATCTCAGGAAGGCAGATTTGCCTCCTGCAAAGCTGGCTGCATTTAAGACCAAACTCTCAATATATGTGCAATAGCAGGCATGCCAGTGAGATGTAAAAAAGGGTAAGTATTAGGATAACATTTATAAAACAAAACAAAAAAAAGTTAAAGAAGCTAAAACCTTTATATGGGAGGTTATATGGCTAATAATAACTGGATGTATTGAGGATATTGAGGATGCAATCTTTCTTTGGCAGAGGTTAGTTTTGCTATCAAATTCCTGTAACAGAAATAGCGGACCCCCAGTCCAGTCTAACAACAATCAGTAAAATAGTTAATTTCATAAACAGTATATTTAGTCCCATTCTCTTAAAGGACGGTATTCAAGTTAAAGCATGAGTACACACTGCTTACAGAACTGGTATGGAGAAATAACAGTTCATCATAACTGTTCAGGATTAGTATCAGACAATGATTATCACTACCAGAATAAGCTCAGAATTTGTAATGGTATTAGTGTATTATTAGAGGTGAAAATGAATTTCAGTTCTGCTTTGGATGGAAGAGGGTTAATAACTGACCTGAAGAAACTGAGTGAACTCTGAATAGTTAAGATGCTTCTTCCTGTTATGTCCAAAATGCAGTCGAATGAACTCACAGTCCCAGTTGAAGGGGATTTGAAGATGAATAATAGTTTGTTCAAATATTTCTTTGACATTTGCTTGAGAGAGGGAAAAACAACAAGTGAGCTTTGGGGCACAGTAAATCTACAAACATTTCAGGAAGGATACAAGCAAATGATGTTTTAAGCAGCTGTTTAAGCAGTGGTTTAGTTTGTTAAGAGTGATTGCTAACCAAACCTTTACAGACCTGTATAAGGACACATTTGCAACACAACATGATACTTTTTGTATTACTGCATAAAACCTTGGAGTGAGTGTTTTATTTAGTTTTAATTAAGAAGCAATTTCCCTCATACATGACAAATAAGAACTATTTTGCATTCTGATATAAAAATCAATAGTGGGTCTCAGTCTCTGCTAGGAGTCAAATTAAGCCCTTTATCAAGAGCACGAATACCTGAATTACAATCTCACACAATATTTGTCATACTAAGTATGGTTTGATTGAAACTTGATTATTACAATCACACTGTCTGAATATGTCTATTGAAGATAGGTATAAGAAATGCCATCTAAAACATATCATTAACTCAGCAGAAAGCACCTTATTAAAAGCTTTTGATAAGGCCTTAGCACAAAAATCAAATCCCATAAAACATAATTGGTAGTCTCAGTTATTAAAATGTTTTAAGATACGTGAAGATAGAGATGTCCTCTTTTAAATGAAGAAAAAGAAATGTCATTTCAGAATATGGAATTCTCTGTATGTATACTCTACAACTGAAATCTCAATGCCAAATGTATTATCTGAATTCAGTCAAAAACCTCATCTGAAAAAAAAGCATGCCTTATTCATATACAGCATTGCCATGCTGCAAAACAAGCCTGCTTTTTTTGTGCAGATTATCTAACCACATAAACAGTGTAACTTGACATCTATCCATACCACATGAACACTTTTCAAAATCTACCTCAAATTATCTGAATTGATTTGTTCTTATCAACTAACCCAGAACTTCCTAACAACCAAAATGAAATGTGGCACATAGCTTAAATTTATAACAAAGTACAAAATATTTCAACTGAAAATAGATCTCTTATTTCATATGGTTAAACAGCTCTGCTAACAGACGAAATGCAATGAGAACGACTTTAGTATCATTTGATAACTCCACCAAGAGCTATTTACTTGGAATAAATGTGTTGCTTTCTCTCGGCTAAAGGACTACTTGATTCACTCATCCTTTCAATTCTATAGCCATTCTACTAGTTCTAGATCAAATCTAGGCAACTTATTGTATGGTTTTATCTTTTCAGTGAGGAAGGGAAGGGGAATGTCCAGAACGAATCTGTCTCAGAACGGTGACATACAAAGTAGGACCCCTTGGCTAGATTCAGTTGTTCTGAGATCACATATTCAAAGGCAGATTATAGCTAGTAAGTGATTTAACTGTAATTTAGCCCTTACTTACAGGTTGAACACAGACTATAGCCAAAAACCTGCAATTTAAACTGCAGTTGCCACTGCAAGGTATGCTAAAGGAGTTGCTCAGGTAAACAAGAAACTTAAAAAACTACCCTGAGTACTTGTAACTGTCCACTCTTCTCGATTCACCGGTATCAATATGCAAGGTGAGGGTTAAGCAAATGAGAGATAAAGCACCCAACACATAGCGCTAAACTATTTTATTTTGCCATATTTCAATTGAAAGTTTTGTCTGTAGTAGATTTATTCATCATTGCTAGAGATCCAGGAAACAGGAGAGGTAAATATAAATTCCTCACCTACCACCGATTCACTGCAGCTTCTGACCAACCTAGTGTCTTCATGCACCACAAACACAAACAGATCAGCGCAGCTCTCAGTGCAGCTCACTACTGAGCTGGGAACTGGGAACGGAACTGAAGTCAGGCCTGCGTAATCACATCTATTGCCTCGGCTACTAATGTACAAACAGGGTGCCAACTAGTGACTACTGACACATCTGTCAAACTGAATTCTAATATACACTGAGTTCTCCTAATGAAAACTTAGGAAAGAAGATGCTGAAGCAGCCAGAAAATTTAAATTGTATTTCAACTGTTTCCAATGATTACTTCTTTTAACCTTAGAGAAAGGTTCAAAAAAAGGCTCACCTTTTTCATATAAGAAATTATTCATATATGCTCATGTAAACAAATCTTCCAATTATTTTTAATGAAACTTAAACTCCTAGCCTTTTCATAACTCTCATTCAAGCATTTAATTGTATGCTACCTAAACTACCAAGAATTGGTTTCCTATGCTATCGATTCTTCCTTCTTAAAAACATTTACAACTAGTCGTTAACACATCACAAGTCAAGATTCTTCAGCACATAATACTGGTAAATGAATTAATAAATTTATATTCAGTAGTTGAGTGTATTGGTACTTGAAGAAACCCAGTAGTGGCTAACTAGCTTTAAAAAATGATCTCCAGATTAGCCTGCTGCTTCTCTGAAAACTGAGGTGCCTTACCCATTTTTCTTCCCCAGGCAATCACTCACAATCAGTAATGTATACTACATGTATTACAGTCGTCTGCATTTAAGAATATGCTGTCATACCTAAGGCTTAATTAATTCCATGTTGGCTTTGTTTTGAAACATTTGGGGTACAGGAGCAAAACCGTGTACCTGTTGTGAGTAACTGACACAGTTAAAGCCACTGAAACTCTAAATACAATTTTCCAAAGACATTTGGGATTCTCAAATGTCTCTAGATAAGCACTAAAATTTACTACTTCCACCCAAGCAGTGATGCTTTCTTCACAATATATCAAGAATACTTTTTTAATGCAATTTTGTTGGCTATTCTCTTATATTAAAGGAAATAACCATCACCACAACTAACAACTCGTGTGATGAGGAGCAGCAAACGGACAATCACATTTCGGAAATTATACATAATGTGATCATCACCTACATTTTCACCACTTTGAATTACGAACACCTACACTTTCACCACTTTGAATTACGATCAAATAATTTATTTTTTTCACAGCAGAAGCAAAGCACTGACAACACAGAAAACAGGTAACATTAAAGTACAGATGCTGGGGTTTTTTGCCCCCTTTTTTTTTTTATCTCCCTCTGTCAAAACCCAGTAATGCTTCTAAATTAAGATAAACTACATGTACTTCAAATTTCCAACAGAGCTATTCTGCAGGGGGCAAACAGCAAATTATTTTTCAACCCTTTCATTTTAGTATGACATTTTATAGAATGCATTCATTGTCCCTGCCAATACGTGTTGCTCATTTACTAATGTCTTCTCCTACTCTTTGCTCACCTTTCTGCAGTGGAATTCTTTCCTACTGAGCTGATAACTTTCTTTCCAGGCTTATAGCAATGCATTTTCTTCTCAGATAGGCATACAAGTCAGTATCCTGATGACATACTCAACTTACCATCAGCCCCAGGAACAATAAACCTACTACTCTAGTGCACTAGTACATTACCTCTAAGGCAACACACATTCTCTCAAGATTGCTTCAGAATTTCCCCACCCAATCATTTTAAAAAAATTATAGATGCCTGGAGCAGCCATCTGCAGGCAGCATATACATGACTGGCTCAACCTCCATCAAACACCATTACTTATCGGGCTCAGAAAAATGATACAAGAAAAGCAAAGTTTTGAGGCAATACTGAATGTCATAGGAGGAAGAATAACTTATAAACATTATGACGCCTTTTTGATGGACAATGGCAGGGATGAGCTTAGTAACCCAAGTAAGCCTTGAGGTAGTACCTATTACTTATTTTGACTTATCAGTTGCCCAAGAAGCAGAGTGGAAACCTCGCACAACTCCAGTGCCATCAACCTGTTAACAAAGTTTGCCATTTCTTCTCACCAGTGATGGAACAACAAACATGCTTGTTAGAGACACAAAAATGTAAATGTGATAGCTTTAAGTACCAGCGTAAGTATGCTAAAGGTTTGTTGTCTAATAGGTTGAGGTTTTTTTTTACATCTGTCTACTCAGTCACCTACAGTCCCACTTGTACATATTTCAGCCTTAATGTACATAATGCATTTTAATATATTTGATGTTGCTATTTTTCACTATTTCTGCTAACAGCAAATTTTACGTATTTTCACTTTCAAGCATAAAATTCAAAATCATAGTTAAAGGCAAAAAGACTTTTTCTGTAGCACCTGGTGCAACAGCAGTCTATTAAGAGTGATCCAAATGTAAATAATACAATAATTACTTTGATGTGAGAGCAAAATTAAAAGTGGCAGGAAAAGCGAGAAAGCTAAAGTAGAAATAATTACATTGCATTTCTATTCTTATTTTTAAAGAATTAGTGATTTAAGATTAGTGACAGCTGTAACAACAAATTGTCAATATATATAATTTTAATGTGGTGTTCTCCTTTCCTGTTACCTCTCGCTGAACTATGGTTTTGAACTTAATACTATATTATTACTATAAAAAATAAGGAGGGACTCCCATCCTGCACAGCTCACAAGTGATTAAAACTATGGTTTAATCCTGAAAGAATCGTACAACAGGAAAAAAACCAAAAAACCCAGAAAAACATGAGGACAAAAGTAAGTCATAACATACAGTGATGTTTCCTACATTATCTGCATGTGTTAAGCCAAAGACATCGTGAAAACAGGCAACTAATGTATGGCTACCGGAAGCCAAGAAAAACAGCAGTTCTAGTTTACCGCACACATGATAAAAACATGGTGTTTTTCTTATATCCTCAGATCTGTAGCCGTATGAGATTTTTTTCTGTTTACATTTTAAAAGGTTTCCAGCCTTTATGGTTGAAAACAGTATTTTATAAAGCAGAATTCTTAAGATTAAATCCAAATCCTAGCACTTTCAATCCAATTGCTCTGTTGGAAATGGTGGAGGAATGAGTACCAGGAGTGATCTGTGTTTCCTAAAAAATAATACTCAAAAGCAAAGAACTATAACGACATAAATTCAACTCCTTTCTCTTCTTCACACTCACCTTCTTCCAGTGTTCTCAAACTCTATGTCCTCATTAAGGGAAATCTGAACATTCTCTCCTATATTAAAATTTGTTTAAGAAAATAGATGGACAAGATCTCTGTATCACTGTATACCCAACTTCTGAAGCTATTACGTTGTTTATTATTTCAGTTCACCGATAGCATGGTAATTTTCACATAGTTGCGTTGCTTACTCCCCCCACTGCCTTTAAAGAAGAAGCCATTATACTCTGCAAAATATTTTTAATATTTTTTGCTGCAGGATGTTTTTTAAAGCCTTATGTTCAGTTCCATAAATTTTTCCAATTATCTCCTAAATAATGTAAAAAATTCTGAAGAATCACGAAAATGGAGGCAGTAAAATCGCTGCAAAATCTCATTACTTTAGCTCTATCTTCCTATCCATACCAGTATGGGTATTTAACTAAAAAAAGTTTCTCTGAAATTCTCCAGTTTATCAGAGAATGGCTTTCTTTGTGGTAACTCTACAAGGAAGAACAGCTGGAAAAAGCCTTGAAATTGTACATTCCAATTAGAAGTGTTACAGTCCAGATCACTGTACGGTTTGCCAAATGGATAAATTACAAAGAATCCTTTTACTTCCAGCTAGACAACTTATTTTGGAGAGAAGTTTCAGAAGTAGTCACAGACTTCACCTTTTAACCACAGTAAGGATTATCTGCTTCAACATCGAAGCAAACCAAACAGCTCGAGCAGATTTAATGTTCAGGTTTGCTTTAACCTGAATTCAGGTCACAAGAGCTGCACAAAATAGCAACAAAAAAGAAGCTTTCTTAGTATATAGCTCTAATTTTATGGAGTGTTTTTAAATATTTCACTCCTGTTAAGTAGCTTAGTCAGTTACATCCCGTGATCAAAAAAGCAAAGTGGTTGTCAGTCTTCTCTGGCCAGAGACAGAACCCCTTAGATCTAATTAGATCTAAGTTATCTACCACATTAGATAATAAGAAAGACAATGCATGAAAAATAAATCACTTTATCAGCTTTAGCTGTTACTTTTTAAATACCTTATGGTTAAAGCTATATTGTAAGGGCTCATCAGCAACACATTTCCTATAAAATATTCACCTGGGAACCATTTATGAAGACGTACAAGCATTGGATCAGGAAAGCAAATGCTTTTTTTCTATTTCTCCATAATTAAAAAGTCATTTAAACTACACTGTCAGTTGTATCAATGGGTATCAATGCGTTATTAAAATAGTCATTTTATTGCTTTTTATTCACGAAGCTGACAGCAAGTCCAGTGCAGCTGAAACATGTAAAAAGCACTGAGCATGCTGTATGGTTTGCTCATACAAAGCAGGTCCAATTCCATGTTCTTGCAATGGACCTACTGTAGAAATACTGCAGCATACTATATGCACATTTATGGCAGTCATTCATATGGCATTTCTGGATGTCCAAAACTCCTGGAAAAATGTCCCAAAGCAGTAAGAAAGTAGATGACACTGAAGTGACAGAAGGCTTTGTGTTTCAACAACCCCAATTAACATGTGATATTGCACAAAGACAAAACCAAAGGCATTGATTAGCACAGCATAGCCAACACGTATTTCTCCCAAATAGTTTCTAAAGAATCATAAACTCTTTGTCCTCTTCCATTTCTCAATTCACGAGGCAGAGGTTCTTCTGTAATACAATTTAATTAATAGTTTCCTCATTGGAGAGTTGGAAGCTAAACTTTCTAAGAGACCAGTGGCAGATTAAAGCTAAAGAGGACTGCAAGCAGGTGAAGTGCTCAAGTGGTTCGAGTCCATGGCACTAAATAAATCCTAAATAGGAGAGGTGAACCCAACTGGAGCAACTTGCTTTCAGATACAGAGCCAGCTCTAAAAATCAACAAGTACACTTAACTTTCTCCAGATAACTGAAAATTTAAGTAGATCAGGGTATCTTTTGAAAATGCCATACAGTCACACCCAAATGACTTTGAGACATTATCTCACATGCAGCAAAGCCAGTGTTGGGTTCAAGTTACTGGCCTACCAGACCCAAGTTGATCGTGTGTTCCACTCTCCAGCACCTCCACCCCTTGTCCCAGATGCACAGTGCAGAAAAACCTCAGTAAATCCATGTCACTTCTAGCAAGACTTACTGGCTTGAATTAGCTTTGGAATCAATGCAATCACATCCACACAGCGTTGCATCCAAGCTAGAAAATCTTGACTAATGTTTGCTCCCATGACCAACATGGTTTATCTGCAGACTGGATACATTACACACTCATAAAAGAGCACTGACTTGTCTGATAGCATTTCTCACACGATTGGCTAAACTTACTCCTTTTCAGTATATTACTAATAATTTATTACAACTTTCCACTTTTAAGACCTGATTTCATATATTCTCCTGGTTTTGTATGAAACTAAACTCTGTGGCTTGCTGTTCATGTGGTGTGAAAATGAAAGAGTGCAAAACTCATTTATCAAACAGTCTCTGCAGGCCACAAGACCGACTTGGAAATTGACTGCAGTTACCAAATTCTGAACCTGTCATGTATCATCATTCACATTTTTCCTACACGCATTGATTTGTATGATATGCCTATGAAGTAAAAATAACTAGCCCATGTTACAAACGACACAGCAAAAAAAGGCAAAAAAAGCAGCAGTAAATGTGGGAACTGCAGCACACAAATATGTACCACTGACATATCACAACATACCGTTAAATATAGTAATAATCACAATATAACTAATTTTGTAAAAACAAGAAACAAATCATAAATTTTAAATTCCCTGAAGAGTTTCCTATTCAAGATTTATCAGCCTTATAAAAAAAAAATTCAGCAAGAAAGATACAGAAAAAATCATGCCATTTTCTGTTTTACAGCTTGTCTTGTTTTGTTTGTATTGTTCTTTTAGCCTTTGATATAATGATGTGCTCATAAAAATAACAATCCTCGGTCTGATTGAGGAATCTGTATACAATCTGAAATTACTTTCTGTTCATTTACGGAACCAGCTATTTCAGGTGTGTTCGTGAGAGCTACAAAGTGCATATTACCATTTTGTGACATTATTAAATATACCATCATTAACTTGGTCACACTGATTGTAGTAGTTTGCCTACTTCCTAATGACTGCATTTACTGACTTCACCTTTACTTAAGTTCTAAAAGATTTTCTTTTCAAGATGTTGTGTATCCAAATTGCTTAGTATTTGACCCTTCAGTTAACAGTGTAATATAACAGACATGGCAAGTCAAGCAGTTTGTTTCCACAAAAAGACCCTTGCATTTTTTTTCCAACACATAAGAATGAAATAGTACAAAAATCAAGTGGTTACAAACCCAAACATAGTTTGTATTTGCTTTATTGAGAGCTTTATTCTTTTGGATAGAAATAACATTTAATTCTCTTTCCATTTCATTAAAATTCTTAGCATTTATTTATCTAATTTTCATAAACACACACAGAGCTTTAAAAAGAAAACCTAGTCCTTGAACTGCAATGTCAATAGCAGTTATTTAGCAACATCATAAAGCAGTATAGTTAGCCTAAAGGATTTTGTCCAATTACTAATTTATGTGATTAGGAAAAAAAAAAGGTAACAAAACTTGAAGGCCATATTTTCTTCCTATTTTTTCAAATATATGATCTAGTTCGAAGTTACACTCGTAACATCAGATTTGCTCCTCAAGAAAAGGAACACTTAACTAGGAATTTAGACCTCCTTCATTTCTATATTGAAAGATATTTTAAAAATCCCTCATTATTTAAGAAGTTCAAAGTCCATGACACAGAATTTTAATTAGAATGACACTGAACAAAACAGCATTGTACTAACTACTTCAGGAACATGAAAACTCTTGATTCAAGAAGAGAGAGAAAAATATACTTTGTTTCTATATATTTCTTAAGCTTCTATCTCTTGAAAGAAATAAATGTTTTACTCATGCATCCTGTTAGGAAATCAGTACAGTACTGCACAATATGCATTTCTCTACACCAATGGTGATGAACCATTATTACGATTTATACTATCATAATCACTTTCTTAAACTGTTTTTCTTTAGATATTCTTACCAAATGTTACTTCTCCATTGCCACTCTTGTCAAACAACTGAAAAGCAACAATGAATATTGCATCTGGAGTACACAAAACAGATTCAAATGCCAAAAATTCTTGATAGGAAATCAACCTACAAAGGAAAAAACAGAAGTTGTAAAGATTTCAAAAAATTATTCACAATAGCAATGATATTTTGTTTGATGCTCTAGAAAACTGTATGATCCAACCATTAAAATAAAATTCTAACATAAAAAAGTTACGACTCTACACTAGAAACTGAAAAATTATTTGTTACATTGAAATAGTTACTTAACCTTTATGCAACTCAGTCTCTTCCTCTATAAACGGACTGAATTCTTCATATCTATCAATAACAAAATATAATCAATTCTCAGTGGATACCTACAATTTATTAACTGGTAATTATAAATGTAAGCAGACAGCACTTAAAAATTAAGACATAAAACACCCACAGAAATTCTACCACCCTGAAATTTACAGGGCTGTCATTATATTACTAATTTATATATATATTTCTACTAAGAAAAGATACTTTAATGCAAGTATAGGAATATACTATACAATATATGTATTTTTTTTAAACAACATGTAACATTCATAGAAAACAAACAGGTACAGAAAAAGTTATACTTTACAATGTATATAGAAAAAATATTACACTTCAAACATAACATGAATGGCAAAGTCATGTACATGAGGACAAGAAAGAAAGAAATAAACTGTAAGAATATTTGGACATAAGGACAGCTAGACATGACCAAGGCAGGGAAGGATTTGAGTGAAACAGCAGATCACAAGAGTCGGACCTGTGTATGCAAGACAGTCACCATATAGAAAAACGCAACTGAGGATGCATTAGGAAAGCTGTCTGTATGTGAGATAGGGAAGCAGCGGTATCCCCAGAAGGGGTTCCCAGCACATCTCTGGAACGCTGCAGAGAAATCCAAGTCCTTGTGTTCAACACATATAAATTCAGACTTGAATGTATGCACAGATAACTTCTTAGGATAATCATAAAAAACTTTTCTTGAGGAACTCAGCTTATTCTGACTAACAGTAAAAACATTTAGAAGGGATCCTAATACTGTATGTAACAACAGCTGCAGAAAGTTAAGCCCTAAGCCAGGAGAAGGTAAAGGATAATGTTGGCACAACAGCAAAAGCACATATCCGTAAAGATATTTAGAGCGGACATGTACTACGGCCTTTCCAGAATACTGCAAGCAAAAGCCTTAGGTTTCAACAGCAAACTCAGTTTATTAAAATCACTTCGTGTTTTCATCCTTGTAAACATCACTTGATGACTTGGGATATTCCATCCAGTTACAAGTTCCTGAGCTCAGTTTATAGAAATAAATGATGAGATATCTATTTTAGCATCAAATAAATTCTCAATGGGAATAAGACTTTTAATTACATTTTTTAATTTAAAAAATTACTATGTTTTAACAGCATCTGCTGAAACAGAATATCACTGTAGATGGTACATTTTCCTAGGAAATGTACATAATTGATCTGAATTTAGTACTCTTCATAGGAGATCATTAGGTCATAGTGATTACTTCACACATGTACGGCTTACTGCTGAAGAGCCAAGTGCAAATTCTGTTCATTACAGGAAAAAAAAAATCAAGCCACACTATTCATTAGTTTATCTAGTCCTTCTCTGTCAAAGTACACATAAAGCAGAACTGAGATACTTTAAACAACATTACATATATTCACATTGTTGCATATAGGTATTATACACAAAATACAGGAAAAAATGTAGTGATTTTGAAAGTAATTAAGACACGGCAAATATAGAATTATAGCATTAATTTGTCGCACTTTAGCCACAAAAATCAGAGATGTGAGAATGGTTCTTCAGATGCAGTCAATTCCATCCAAAGGACGATCTTGATAAATAGGGGTTTAGTATCAGAGAAACATAATAACCTTTAAAATAATTATAAATACTATCATTTCAAAATATACCTCACATACAAGCTTAAGAAACCTGACATAAAAATGAATTCCTAACCAGGAAGCTTTACAACTGACAGAATCGAGTGACGATCTCTGTAGAATGCATTCGTAGAGGCCTGAACCTGAAAGAAGCTGTCTTCAGAGGTCTCACTTTAACAGTGCCTACAGCAAAAGGAGACAGACACGTTCAATTTCCTTCCCATATATTCAATTCGCAATGCCTAAGAGCAGTGATATCCCCTGTGATCCTCCATTACCCATTAGGGTGGAGATAACAGGAGCTGGATTAAACAGAATGATGGAGCTTCGCGCCCAGTCGCTGCTGAAGCATCACTCAGAGGACCTGCTGCATTACAGAGTCCGTAACAACACCAAATCACTCACCTTCCATTTTATCTGTAACATTTTAAAAAATTTCCTTTCCTCTTATTTCCTCGTACTGTTACTCTTCAAATTGGGCAGACAAAGCAAGACATGTGTTTACAAATATTCTCTGTCTTTCCTTTTTGCCCACTACAACTCTTTGCTCTTTTTTCCCACACAACATAGCTTTCAGGCATTATGTATAGCTCTGTTGACTCTCCATTATGTGAAACATCAACTCGTTCTTCGGGTCTTAGCTTAAGAAGAACACATCTCCGGATATTAAGAATGATATGCTGATAAGCAGAGTAGCCAGAAATAAGCAATTAAAATGAAGCATTTTGAATGACTACAGTGAAATTTTGAAGGTTTGAAAGGAGAAAAACATCATCCATTTTAAAACTGCAACACCCACTAATGTTAATTGACTTATGTAATTAGGAACCTGGTTTTAGCAGACATATGTAAGTACATTATTCAGAGAGGCTATGTATCCTAATTTCAAAAATAGTGCCTGCAGTCTGATGACATAGGAATGCTTACCTACAGCATCAGTAAAATCCCGTTGTACTGAACAGATAGCAGACAAGGCAGTTCGGGCCAAGTTCTAATCTAGACCTCATCACATTAATTTCTCAGAACACGCATTTGTAACAATGAGGAAGAAACACTTTGAAAGTGAAGAGTCATCAGTTTTAAGGACTACCTAACAGAGTTCCACTGAAACACAACAGCCTTGTACTGCAGTAATAGGAGCAGGCAATAATACTCTGGAACAGTTAAGTAAGAATCAAGTTACCATCAGGAAAAAGTAAAGATACATTCTTTTAAACATATGTCTACAGACAGCCAGCTCCAAAATGCGCTTTTTTCCTAAAGTGCCAAACTTAAAACTAAATTAAATAAAAAATTATTAACAAAGAAATGTTACCAAAAACACATTGTGTATTTATTTGAAGGGCAAGCAGGGCTAAGAGAATATGATAGCAGATACAGGAATGAAATTTCGTAACAGAACCCAAAGCTTCTCAAGGACTTACTGTGTGCCTTTGGACTGTCATTTCATTTACAAATGTCTGTTTGGAATAGGACTACTAATACTTCCTTGGACTTCATAAAGTAACTTTAAGTCCTTGGAAAGAAGTAATGTATTCCAGAATTCAGTTGAAGATTACAATAATTATTCATGCTACAGACTAAACTCTCCGTGCAGATGATATAGTTATTAGACCCTGTATTTTTATGTGTTACAGCTCACTACAAAAGGAAGAATGTGAATGCAGAAATAAATAATCCAATAATGATTATGGGGGTATAACAAATTCTTCACATGAAATACAGATTAGAGACAAATATAGATTAAAACACTTAGGAAAATGAGTTTCAGACAAGTATCAACAGGTATTCAGACATAAAAACATTTTGTATTGCAGACCATATGGAAATAATTCCCATTTCCACTGCTCCCATACAGAAGTAGACAAAGCACACTTACCCATATTTGATTACCTCACTTCAAACATTACCCAGATTAAAAAATACAGCAAAACAAAAACCCCTTATATTCATGGAGAAAGGGAAAAAAAAGTGATGCCTGAATGTAAAGTTCTGTTGTACCAATAAAACAAATTATTGATTTCTTAATGTAAGAAAGATCCTTTTACAGAACATTTACTGAAGAAACACACACTGTAAAAGATAACTTGACAGCTTTCAGAGAAAGAAGACACTCCACATGTTAGTTTACCAGTCACCAATTAGACTATTATTTCAACAGATACATATAAAATAGCATTTTTAATCCATAACAATGCAACAAACTGCAGCCATGTATTGCAAACAGAGACAGGTTATTTGGATTTATCAAATGTATGTATATATCAAATGATTTATCAAAATGCCGCAGCTTCATAAAATAAAATCATGTAACATTACATCAAACAGGAGATCCTACATTTGTTTAGTGTAAAATGTACAAAGCATATACAATTTTATTTGTAAAGCACAGATATTGTGCAAGCTGCTCAGGATATTATGCAAACTAATAAAATATTCTAAAGCAGAACACAGGAAAATAAAAACTTTTAAGTGATGTCACAGGTCAGATTTAGACTCACAAATCCAAGGAAGTCAAGGGGCTTTCAAATTTAAAATATGTTACATCTATATATCTACAAATGTATTGTATGCTATTCTAATAGCAACTTTCTCTTTTCTCTCCAAAATACTCATGCCCTCCTGCATTCTTGACCTCTTCTCTGAACCATCTTAACCTTTTCACTTTAACAATGTCCACATCTCCTACTACAATCCAGGCCAATGCTAGAAGCCTACATAAAGCAAGAGAAAAGGCTCATTTGAAGAAGAGTGGGTTAGAGGGTACTACCTCAGTGGAGTGGACATTTTGTAAACTAGTTTCAGAGAACTGTCCGAAAGCAAGTAAAGTCATCTGTAAACAGAGCTGGAACAGCTTTATGTGGTGTGACTTCACCTTGATTAGGCAAACACCTTCTTCCTTCATAGAGTCATTAGTGTCTCTTTTTCCTAACAGCTCACACTTTAAAAAACTCCTCAGCGGTTTGATTTGAATTGCACACTACAGAAATTAGAAAGCTTTTCCATATATCCATGTTTAATTACAGATCCTAAAGACTCTACATGATATCTAATCATGGATGTGAGTATACGGAAAAAAACTTTTCCAAGGCAATCACACTACATTAAACTTCTTTTCAGTTCAACTTCCTCTGTGTTTGTAATAATTGTAAAAACTCCATTAAAACAAATCTTAATTTAAAAAATGCATTGAACTTTTCACTGTTTAATGCTGGGTTTTCTCCCAATTTCCACCAATTTATAGTCTATCGTATTTGAGAAAAACATCTCATCTAAATAAGATTGAAGTGTAATAAAATCAATATTGTATTTTAGAAGATGGAATTACTAAACTCATTCACTCACGCATTTACCAGTGCATTACAAGCTTCTAACAGAAAGCAAAATTCTCACCCATCCTTTGTTTGATCTGCCACTCCAGCCAACAGCTGCACTGTTTTAGGATTGTAACGCGGATCTGTATGAAGTCCTAGGTATTTTTGCACAAAATCTTCTGGGGTCATGTAATGTTCACCATCTTTCTCGACACTGGCATACTAGAGTGAAAATGAAAAACAAAACCACACAAACAAAAATGAAAGCATTTAGATGCTAATTACCAGTGTTACCAAGCTAGTATCTCTACTGAATATTACTTAAAATGGTGCACAACTATCTGCACAAAACTGCCCTGAAACTAAAGAGCTTGATTAAACTAATAGTGTTATTATACTAGTTGTGTACCACAAGAATCCCATTACCCCCATAGATGTGTTCACATAACGACCAATATCTTCTAATAAAAACACAATTACGTATTTTCAGAAACTGTCAGATAATTGCAGAAATTTATAAAAATTACAGCCATGCCGTAGCTTTCCATTTGCAACTACACTGTGAAAACACAGTGCATGAATTTTCTTACAATTTCCAGTCGAAGATATTGTCTGAATAATTGTTCCTGATCATTCTTATAGTTAGCTTGGAAAATATGTATTATTTCTTTACTCTTTTTGTGTGAGATTAACTTTTCAGATTAATTTTTATCCTGATACTAATGGTTCTGGCATTTTTCATTTATGTAAACATTGACACACAGACAAAAAGTATTTGGGTCAATTGAAATGTTTTACTTTGATAACGCTTTATAATGTTTATTAACAATAAATTTGTCAAATAGAAATCACAGGCAAATGTTAGAATTATATAATTTAAATATTAATAAAACTGACTAAAAATAAAATAACCAAGTACCTTCTTATTACTTGTTGTACAAGACAACTGCCACATGCTTGTATCAGTATTCTTACTGATTACTTTTCTGTTTAAATCATTAATCACTGACTCTTCTCTATAGGTCAACTTTTAATTAAAAGTGAACTTCTTAAGATAAAGTAAATTCCACACCCTCAGCTGTCCAGTTACACTGGATAATACCAATCTTGAACTAAGAACATGAGGAGGCAGGAGTAGAAAGCATCACAAGCGATGAACAGAAGGGAAACCTGCTATGGAAGTTCATACCCCTCAGATCTTGTTTCAAGACAGCAGTATAGTTGCACAAAAAATTTCTTGTAGCTCTTTATGATATCACAGTAATCTTAGCAACAAAACATAAATTATCAGATTGCAAAGTTAAAACTATGGTTGCATCCTGGAACACAGGAAAGTAGCTCTTTCTAGTTCCCTAGAACTACTGTGACCCGATCCAGTTTGATGACCAAGTTTGTTTCTCAGCAATTTTACTCACAAAACCTGTAAGCAAGCTTGTTTAATGGTTTAAAATCCACCTCTTCTGTGCACTCTCTACTGTGCAGTCTACTAGTACACACAATGATTTAGAAGCAGACCTTCAAATATATATGTAGAACTGTGTTTGTTCTGAGAAAGTGAAGTTATAAAACTACACAGCTGTTTAATTAGAATTTTGATTTGCAGTAAAAGTAGTGATTTTTAATTCATTTGTAAAAATGTAATTCGCCTTTCTAGGTTCTAGTCATTAAAAGATGACTACATAAGCATTCTCTGCAGAAAAAGAAATGGCAATGCCCCCCAAGACCTATAGTGCAACATCTATGCTAGTGAATTCAAAATTCAATTACTGACCTTACCTGTAATTTGTAACTTTTCCACTATATACTGCAGTATCTTGAGTCAGTTAGTACAACTTTATGTGGAAGAGCAGCAAAATGGGCCCTTACTCTGCCAGGGACTCACAGGAATTAGATTATTAACAATAAGACCTACACACAATACCTGCTAAGGTGTAACACTCCATTACAATAAAGGGGATCATTCCTGTGTCTCATGCTTGTTTCAGCTGTATGCAACTCAATCAGTTCAGCCAGGACAGTACTGCAGCATAACGGAGCCTGCATCAGCATCAACGTCTGCTTAAGCATCTCCCGTACCTCTTCCAGCCCCTCGCATCACCTCATCACCTCTCCCTCTTCCACCCTATAGCTATGATGACAGCTGTTTGCGAGACTGCACTGTAAACCAGATTACTGAACTAATCCAGAATTCAAACAGATGATTTCCACAAAAATAGGAACACAAAGCAGTGGACAGGAATCCTTTAATTCAGCACGGCTAATGACATGACAATATAATGAAACTGTGGCTTCACTGAATAAACTCAGAAAGGTTCTCAGCCGTATACACAAGTGACTAAAAAATACATTACAAAGCACAATTCTGCTGCAAGACATGCAATCCAAAGAAAGTTTTATGTGTGAAGGACCACCAAACATGCAGAGTATTGAGTGCATATCGAAGACAGTCAAAATCTAAACATCATCTTTTCTTCTTCAGTCACCAATTTATCTGAGTTTCTTACAGACAGTGAATTGTTTCACAATAAAAACTGTGTAGGGAAAGTTTTGTTAAAAATTTTTGAGACAAAAATAATTAACTGACAGATACATTTTGCTCCACATGAGAAGGTCACGGTATTTTGAAAGAGTTTGGCAGTGAGCCAATACATTAAGGCCTGACAAAGTAGCTAGGCTATTCCCTTTTGGCATGTATTTACATTTGTCCTCAAGTTACCTCCTCACCACACAACTTCAGTCAAGAATCTTTAGCACAAAATAGACAATTGTAAATTATATCTTAATTTGCATAAAAAACATAACACATCAGTTAAATCTGTATCTTCCTCAGTCTTGAATTGTATTACTTTATAACACAAAATTCTTACTACACATTTACAGACTGTCTCAGGTAAGCACTTGATGAATTTGCATGAGACATTTTTTTAAACATCACCAGACAGCATGAACACACAAAACCCCTACTCTATTTGTACAATGTAGTGCTAGGTATCGCCACACTTTCAGAAACAATGCTTTCTTTGAAGAATTGGTTAGTTTTCAATTTAAAGGGGGTTTCTATTCCTATTATTTAATCTGGGCAGAGAAGCAGCAAGCTCCAAAACAAAAGTGACCTATGGGAACTCTTAACTTTTTTTTTTTTAATTAAGCTAAGCTATGGGCAAGAGATTCAGGACATTTTTAAGCGCGGGGAGGTGGGGGGTGGGGTGGAAGGAGTTTCCTGTATTAAAATTGGAAATTTGTTTTTGTTTCTTTCTTCACTTTGCTGGAACCAGTTCCACTTGCATTCAGCAGGCAGGGAATAATTCAATGACATTCCCTGAGGGCTGACTGTGTCTTGCGTAAGAAAAAATAATGACGTCTCACTAAGAAATTTGGTAACTGTTGTTCTACGTAACTCTTTTATCCTTCAGTGAATTTCTATTTTGTTCTTTCTGGCTGTTACTGAACTCAGTGGTCAGCAGACACCTGAAAGGTAACTTACTTCATGGTGTACAAATATGAAATTTCAATACCTGTATTTCATAGTTGCAGGATTACATAGAAATAATGGCACATCTTTTTAATACAAATCTAACTTACGATTTTTAACAGTTTAAAATAATAAACAGAAAAATACAGCAAGCTTCAGAAATTCTAAGAGAAAGGTATGTATCAAGCATCCATTAAGGCACAACTTAAACTGGATAGACAGAGGACATGTATCACATTAGAGGATACACACGAACAGAAGGAAATTTAAGTATGCCCTCTATGAATAAGGTGGATGACGAACAGGCCTAGAGTTCATCTTCCCATGCGCCTATTTCCAAGTGAAGCCAAATTTAGGAAGGAATGCACGCCCTTTAGCTGAAGATCACAGAACCAGCCAGCACCCTCTGCAAAGAGCCCAACATAACTGACTCCTGATGCGTGCAACACGAGTAGTATTCCATAACAAGGCTCTTCACAATTTAGTCTTGGAAAGAGTGGGTTCTCTTTTGGTTTTTTTAAAGCTGGCAACTAAGTTTGCTTGCTATCTATCAAACGAAAAACACAATTTCAAACTCAATTATAATAAAATACAATACAGAAGAAATATAAACTCTCTACGCCAGAGGTGTCTGTGTTGTCTTTTTTTTACTTCAAATCTCAGATACTCAAGAGGAGACAGGAGAGCTTTTGTATTTTTCATTCCTCAGAACACAAAACAATTCACAGCTTAATTTGCATGTTTCTTTGAAGATGACAAGATAGACATGAAGACCCAAAAGCTGTTTTAAAACCAGCAGACTGCTTTTTAGGTCAATAAAATATGTATTGTCAGAGAGACAATTTCAAGATCCGCTTGTACAATGTTCTTCCTCTTCACCTTTCCCTGTAGGACCAAAATCAAAGACTTCAAACAGTTTACTTATTTCCCGAAGAAAGCACTTCTACTGACTGGAAGACAAGAATCGTAAAACGTCCACATTTCCAACGTGAAAGCAGAGAATCTTGACATCACATTTCACTTTTTTGCAATCAAACATGCAAAAGTATCTTGCAAAAAGTTGGAAGAGAGCTGTGTGATGTTCTAGAGCCACATATTTCTGTACTCTATTAATATATATTTAAAAAAAAAAAATTTCATGTGGCTTATTTTATTAACATGCTCTACTGTATTCCTTACCTACATAGCTAAATGTCAACAATAAATGAACCTGTGATGTAAGATTTTTTTATGAGAAACTTAAGTGCTGGACTTTCACAGTTTGATTCCAACATGCTAAGTTTTAGCACTCCAGCATTGTTACGAGTGTAACCCAGCATGCAAAAGCAAAAATCTGCCAAAATTATGGTTGGACTAAAACTTCTCTCTTTCCGGCAAAAAGGTCTCTCCATCTTCTTATCACGTGTGGAAACTGTCAGATAATACGGTAGGACCAAAAGATACATGTGAAAGATGAAATAATAGACCATATTATTTACAGTATTAGCTCACATACCTAATTTTATATTCTTTACTTTTTTTTAACAAAGTTCTTGAATATACTGTGTAATACTCAAAGGGAAAAGAAAAAAAGGCGTTTTAGTGATTTTGGAAATATCAGCAGCCCAACTATGGACCTAAAACACAGCTGTTCTTAATCCACCTGCCTCATTCAAACCTTATCAAAATTTAAGGATTGACTGGATTTTCCTTTCAGATTGTGCTTCACTGTAACTAAGGCAAGTGGAGAAAGCTTCATGCTGTTATTTATATATGTTAATTCTAAGGCCTTGCAAGGGATAATGTTATGAAATACATCAATCTTAGGAAACCAGTTTTAAGTTCTAAGAATTGCCAGTCATCCATCCATTTGTAAGAGGAACACCTATGAACTCCAAGGATGAAACATACAGCCATGGAAGAAGAATTTTTGAGAAACTTGCAAAAGCGTATTTTAAAAATAACGGTACTTAGTTATGGCGGTAACTATCTGCTTTATAGGAAATCATAAAATACCTCTGAAAAGCATTTAAGATTATCATTTGGAAACAGTTAACCACGACTTGTGTCAGGAGCAGTTTCTCCTCGACGCCTGAAGGCCCTTTCCACAGGCTGTGCCTGCAAAGTGAACTCTCACGCGTCCCACCAGCACGACACGCGTGTGACGCTGTGGCACACTGCTGAGAGGGCAGAAGACAAACGCGTGTCAATGAGACAACACTAGACAGATCATTTTACCTGCAAAAAAATATTTCGCAGTTCAGCGGGATCCGCTCTTTTGGTTGACTGCACCTGCGAAAACAGGCAAGTTAACGCATCGCCAGCCGGGCGACCGCCAGAGCGCAGACAAAACCCGCCGTGCGCACGAGAAGGGCCGCGGTGCCGGGCCCCTGGCCCG
>Ga0065711_1030231_pt1 | contig 33190 bp, 16 predicted proteins | sample Hoacrofraction12_FD_59098 | JGI IMG/M metagenome (GOLD analysis project Ga0065711, IMG submission 59098) | Hoatzin crop microbial communities from Cojedes, Venezuela - Epithelial fraction 12 v2 (version 2) | ecosystem: Host-associated > Birds > Digestive system > Esophagus > Crop | place...
TCACAGGGAAGCTCAGGAAGTGTGGGCTGGATGAGTGGTCAGTGAGGTGGATTGAGAACTGGCTGAATGGCAGAGCCCAGAGGGTTGTCATCAGCGGCACTGAGTCTAGTTGGAGGCCTGTAGCTAGTGGTGTCCCTCAGGGGTCAGTACTCGGCCCAGTCTTGTTCAACTTCTTCATCAGTGACCTGGATGAAGAGTTAGAATGTACCCTCAGCAAGTTTGCTGATGACACCAAACTGGGCGGAATGATGGATACACCAGAAGGCTGTGCTGTCTTTCAGCGTGACCTGGACAGGCTGGAAAGTTGGGCAGAGAGGAACCTGATGAGGTTCAGCAAGGGCAAGTGCAGGGTCCTGCACCTGGGGAGAAACAACCCCATGCACCAGTACAGGCTCAGGGCGGACCTGCTGCAGAGCAGCTCTGCGGAGAGAGACCTGGGTGTGCTGGTGGATAAGTTAACCATGAGCCAGCAGTATGCCCTGGTTGCCAAGAAGGCCAATGGTATCCTGGGGTGCACTAAGAAGAGTGTGGCCAACAGGTCGAGGGAGGTTCTCCTCCCCCTCTACTCAGCCCTAGTGAGGCCACATCTGGAGTACTGTGTCCAGTTCTGGGCTCCCCAGCTCAAGAAAGATGAGGAGCTACTTGGAGAGAGTCCAGCAAAGGGCTATGAAGATGATGAGGAAACTGGAGCACCTCTCCTACGAGGAAAGGCTGAGGGAGCTGGGCTTGTTTAGCCTGGAGAAGGCTGATAGGAGACCTTATGAATGCCTATAAATGTCTTAAGGGTGGGTGTCAAGAGGATGGGGCCAGACTCTTTTCAGTGGTGCCCAGCAACAGGACAAGGGGCAATGGGCACAAACAGAAGCATAGGAAGTTCCGTCTGAACATGAGGAAGAACTTCTTTACTTTGAGGGTGACGGAGCACTGGAACAGGTTGCCCAGGGAGGTTGAGGAGTCTCTTTCTCTGGAGATATTCAAGACCTGCCTGGATGCGGTCCTGTGCAGCCCGCTGTAGGTGACCCTGCTTCAGCAGAAGAGTTGGACTAGATGACCCACAGAGGTCCCTTCCAACCCCTAACATCCTGTGATTCTGTTAGCATTGCAGTTGTACACCTCGCAGTTCAAACTGCATCCAAATCGAATAAAGTTAATGTTGAACTAGGCAGAGCACCCCATGCCAAGCTTGTGTCAGCCCTATGTTTCCATGTTGCCTTCAGGAAAAGAACACTTGGGCAGGCCTAAGCCCTGAGTGTATGAACTGAAAATCTGTGACCATTTGTTTCCCTAAAATTTGTTAAAATTTTGGTTTGGCAGAAAGACTTAGCTGAGTCAGCATTTTCATTGTGGTGCTCTGTTTATTTCCCAGTTCTAGGAAGCCTTAAACTGGGTTTACTGTGTCGGCAAACACTGGCCATCACCTCTCTATCCATGCCTTTTGATGCAATCTTCAGTTAGATAAAAAGATACTATTATTTTTCCCTGGGATCCCTTCTTCCTTCAGGGCACAGTGTGCATCATTGCTGGGTAATGAACACCTTGCTATTCAGATACCTGGCACCTCCTCATTATTTTTCTTGGCTTTGTGCCTTATTTACTACTTGCTTCAAAACCTCTGCTCTGAAGACAAAACTATTAATTTCCTTGCGCCTTTTTGTTTTATAGTCTGAATGCTTCTCAGATATACGTTAAATATGTTTTCTTTATATCCTTGGCATCTGAGGAGTATAATTATTATTCACATTTTCTAGGTGGAGAATCAGGGTAGAGAGATATGAAGGTACAGGTTTTCCATTAATTCTGTGTTCCTAGCTAGCTGTGTTTAGGATCTGTGTTTGTTTCCTTTCCCCCCCTCTCCGAGATGTTAGCATTGCACTGTACAATGCTTTATGCAGTCAAAGTACAGCTCCTGTTATTGATTTTGGTTGCAGGTGTGACTGCTCCAAAGCTCTGTAAATCAAAACCCAAGGTCTAAATCGAGGTGCCCAGAAAGCATAAAACAAAGGTGGTGGTGTTCCCCAGCTCCACAAACCTCCTTCACCTCCCTCTGAGACATTGCTTTTCAGAGCAGTTTGGGTCTCCTCTAAGGATCACCTGTACAAAGTTTAGCATTAGTGACTTGACCAGCACCTTGGAGGAATCCTGAGGCAGAGGCTTGGATAGAATTAGGTCTCCTGGTTAGCACTTTTTGCCATAATTCATGCCTTACCCTTTCTTTTCCTGCTGTCTCTGCTTCAGCCTACACATCTTTGCACCAACCGAAACAGGATGTCTAAGGAGAGCAACCACCTTCATTACTTAACTCTGATTCATCCTTGCTGCAGGTGCATCCCATACCTCCATCGATACAGGGGAAGAAATAACAAGCAATCAGATAATTAAAGACTGTGCCATGATGCACGTAGAAGGGGGTGTGCATGCGAGCATTAAGGTTACCCAGGCAGCACAGATTCTAGCATTTCTTAGCTTTTGAGTGATTCAGTTTGTAACCTTGATAATTCGAGATGATCAACACATTTTTGGAAAATGCTGTTCTGCTGAATGTGAAAACAGTCTGGTTGAACATGAGGATTTTAGCCAACAGATGGTTGCTAAACAGACTGCCCGGGCCCTGCTAATTCACTCACCTGCTTACAAGGTAGGCTCAGGACTGTTGCAGAGGTCTCGGAGGTCCTGGCTCTGAGACTGGCTCCTCAGGTGTGTTACAGCATCCCCAAAGTTATGAGATTTAGCTAGGAAGGAGGGATAAGGCACAGTTTTACCTGGTTCTGGAAAGCTTGTATGTAGTTGCTTCCTTTCCCAAGCTAGCCTGCTGCTTTTTCGTTTGTTGCTTAGGAGTAAACTGAATCCTGCTCCCCTTTCAGCCTACAGCAAAAGGTCCCATTGCTTGGTATCGCACTGATGTTGGGAGGGCTGGAAGGTGACCCACTACTCAGCCTTCTGCTTCATGAGCTGAACTCCTGCCTGGGTCACTGGGGTGCCGGTCCTAGAAGGGGACAACTCACAGTGGCAGAAAGTTTCACAGCTATACTTACCAAGAGTAGAGGTGCGATGACGGTAAGAAAACCTCGTTTGCATTTCAACCTTAGAAGAAGATCGGCTTTTGTGGGCTCAGCCTCTTCTCAACCTCGGGGACTTTTCTTTTTCCCCTGTCACCGTGTTTTGCTCCTCCTCTCTTTTCCCAGTCCCATAAACCCAGTTTAACTAGTCCTAGTTGCCACTCTTTAAGTGTCTCATTCCTGTCCTAGTCTCCTGCCCTCACAAGTCTTCACCTCATCTCTCCTGGCTTTTCTCTTTCCTCTTTCTTTCTTCCTGTGCCTTTGCAGAACAGAATGACACCTATCCCTCCTCCAACTGCAATTCCAGCATCAGCTTCTTTCTCTCTTTGCTATCCCCATCTTCTGCCGTCAACAAAACGGTTTGAAATTCCCTGTGTGGTCTGCACTCTGACTGAAGAGGAAGCTTGGGAGAAAGGCTCCCAGCCTGACCCTGGTGCCTCGGTGGAACCTCCCCAAAAAGCTGCTTTCACACCCAGTCAGAGGCAGTACTGGCAGTGTGGCATTCTAGCTACTGATCCTAGTGGCTCTCCATTTCACATGTCTGATTTATTTTGGTGGTTTTTTTTTTTTAAGATTTAAGTCTTAGCAAATTTGGTTTCATACTCACAGGAGCAGGAAAAGACACATCCTTTTTTACAAAGACTACTGTCCTTGTCTTTAAGAGAAATACAGTTTAGCATAGGATTAAACTGAGCGTGAATAATTAAAGAAATCCATGCAAGTGAGTAATGAGAGAGCAACCTACGGCTCAGATGAAATACTCTCATGTGTGAAAAAATAGAGTCAGGTGGGAGTGTGAGAAAACCCTGTGTTGACAACAAGTAGGAAGCAGAGCAAGCTGCTAGTATCTGTGGCAGTCAGTTATCCCAAACGAAAACTGAAGAAACTTACCCATGCTGAAAACAACTGTTCCCAGCACCACCACACATAAATCCTGACATCCTCTCTTTCTCAGGAGCTTTTAAAAAACGTTTTCCGCCAAACTTTCCGTAGTAGTAGAGCTATTACCACTGCCGGGCTACTTATGGCTGTAAAAGATTCATGAGGAATTTTTTACGGCAGGCCTTGTGACTCTGAAAAATCCACCCCACTCTTCTGTACTTCATTATTGAGGGATATGCATTCACTTCACACCAGCCCAAGCACTAATCATAAATAAAGTGCAACTAGCACTGCGAGGAAGTACACAAAGTTACATTTCAAAATGTTATGCATAATAATACCAAAGATACGATAAAATGAGACAATCAGTGTGCACAGCTTTAATAAACTGAAAATCTAATTAATATATAGCCCTTTACTTACATTCAGAGTTCTTTTTTATGTGGCATATTAAGTTACTTTGTTACTCTTATTCTCCCTTTAAAGGTTTTATCACCATCCTGCTTTTTCACAGCTGATGTAAGGTTCATCTCTACTGCTAATAAAATAACTAAGGTTTTTTGATTTATTGTTTTAAAGAGTTTCATGTCATGGATGTGTTCTCCATGAAATGCTTTTGTGATGTCTTTTCTGCCGTGGTACTTCTGCTGTAAATTACAAACCATACGGTTTCTTCACCTCTCCCCCTAATGCTTTGAAATAACTGGGTTTAGTGTAAAGCTTTTCCTTCTGGATCTGGGTGTTTTCTCCATCTCACACTTTGCTTTCCCATCTTCCTAGCTGACAGTATTTCTAAGCTTCTATATACGTGATACTTTTATACAACTAAGCTAAACAGCATCGGTGGCCTTCTACCTTCTTATGTTCATCCCTGTCATCGTGTACACCATTCACAGCTTCAAAGGTTTCCCCAGGGGTCCTAGCACAGTAGAAAATCCTGATTATAAGTGACATTTGAGTGGATTTTTAGAATTAGTGTATTAACAATTATGCCCAACCTTAGGCTCTTTATTAACAGTATCAAGACTGGAGTCTAGTGCAGAATTCAATGCAGTTGTGTCATCTTTTCATGAAAGCAGTTTCCAGTGCATGCATTGTTCTTAGCAGTGATCTAAGGATGAGCAAAGAGGTTGGTACAATCTTTTTGTGAAATAAAACATCTTTTTCTGAAGGGTGAAACATGGCTGGAGACAGTGAGGCTTGCGTCATTTGAGGTAAACACCTTATTCACCCTACACAACAGAATATTTCCGTTTGCAATATTGAGGACAGCCTGGGAAATGTTCTATAGATTTTATCTATAAGGGGTCCTCTGAAATAAGTCTTTGAAAATCACTTAGAAATCAGCTTGCACTCCCAAAAACATTTGCAAAATCGTCTCTGTATATGTATATATGTTATGAAGCAGTAGAGTATAATAGTTATGTGACAGACAGCAGTTGTAGATGCTCATGGCTTCATCAGCATAGATGCAACTTCATAGAAAATATCATTACCAGGGTTTTAGCAGTACACTAAGACTCTTTCTTCTGCTGTGATGTTTCAGCGACTTCCCTTATTGTTCTAACCAAGGTTAAGACTGAAGTGTGCCAGCCCATGTGAGTATCTATGAAGCTCAGTATTTTGGTGTCAGAAGATTCTTGTTTTCTTGTTTGTGTGCCTGTATGTCAATTAGTTACAATCAGCTGAGTCTTTTCATGAACTTGGATTAGAAGCTCTAACTATGGTGTAAACATAAGCTGGACTCTGCTACCCGCCCCTGTCAGTGTTTTGTTAGTGCTCCTGTTGTGCATAACAGAGAACAAATGGAAGAGTAATGTGCCTGTTGAAAATACCTATGACTACAGATGACAACTGGGGTGATTTCAGATATCGATTAACCTGTAAAAAAATTAATAACTAGTTTAACATTTTCTTTCTACGTAAGAAATACGTTTGTTTTTAAGGGCGTGCAGAAGAAAAAATTAGAGAAGTCAAGTATCAGGACAAGGTGATTACTTAACATCTGTGACCAAGGAAAAGGCTCAAGGAGAAAAATCATCCAACATCTGCACTGTCGGTAAAATACTTGTAAAAAACACAAGTGAAGTGTGATTAATCACCATGGATGTATGATTGAGTCAATTGACTGTTACTTTTTCATGATGATTAATCAGCTACAAAAATTATAATTGTCCCACTTGTAGTGGCTGCACGCTGTGCCTGATGACATCATTTGGGCTACAGATACTCAGTGAGTGGTTTTCAAAAGAATATGTAGATGAACCAGGAAGGGTGGGTGAGGTTAAAACTACATTTTGAAGATCATCTCTGGCTTTAGTAACCCAGACTCAAAATTATTTTATCGGCTTACTGAATGCACAAATGCCCTGTTATCTGATGAATATCATCATCAGATTAAGCTAAAATCAGAGGCATGAATTTTGTCATTTAGTATTATTAAATAATATTTACAGTAGAGAAGCATTTTGGGGCAGGTAACAAAACCAAAATTATTTTCATGGCATTAGATGAATGAATGGTAGACGCTCAGCATACTGTGTGTAGTGCATCTCAGAAAATAAAGAGCTTCCAAAATGGCAATGAAATGCTTAGATAAATGAAGGTAGGTTAAGAAAAAAAGGAGAAAGGACTGGAACTGCTTGCTTTAGAGCGGGGGTGAATAGCAGAAAATGGTAAGAGTATTGAAGATAATAAATGTGTAGTGGGAAAAAAAAGATGCTATCTGTTTACTCTCTCTAAGCATCAAAAGCATGGGGTCAACAATAAAGAAAGAAAATTCAAATGCAACAAAAGAGGCTTAAAAAATGCCCACACCAACTCAACTGAATTAATTATTCACAACATGTTTTCTGTGACTATGTTTAAACTGTGTGATCTGAGAGCCCGTGTCAGGTTGGGAACTAGACATTCTCCATCTCCCTGCATTTCTAGCCAGAACTTGGTTCCCAGGAGGAAGAAACGTGGCCATGCTGCCCAAAAGCAAACTGCAGCTTGTGTGGGTCAGCCCTCAACCTGGATAATGATCAGGGAAGTGGGACTGTGCTGTGCAATCTAGACATAGCCTTGAGATCAAGAATGTAATACAAATATTATAAGGATAGTGACAGCTCCTGTAATTATAATAACCCCCCCGTACTTTTTAAAGCGTATATGCAGTCATGCTTTAGGGCATAAACCAGCCACTTGCTAAGGGTTTAAGAAGCAACTCCCTTTACAGGCAGGTGTTTCTACAGTTTTTTCTGACAAGGTTTCTCGCACCTTCTTCTAAAGCAGCCGGGATTTGGCATCTGTCAGAGACAGGGGACCACGCTAGATGGATTGCTGATCTAATCTGGTGTGGCAGCTCCTATGTTCCTACGAAGAGTGTGCAAGCTTCATAACAGATATTGGTTTTGCATGTAAGCCTGAAAATGTCATCAGACTGTTGAGTGGGTAAAGTGCAGCATTTTATAAACATACAACCCTCAAGGCTCCTAGGGAGAGATTGTTACTTCGGGATCTTAGATAATCTGAAAGAGATGATGTACTAAGATCTGACACAATAACCCAAGTGATGAATTATTCCAGGCAATTTTGCCCCATCAAGCTAAATTCAAATATACTAATGGACTGTGCAAAGGACTGTGCACTGCAAAAACCTCAACCCCTGTTCACTCACTGTTATTTTAAATGTCTCTGTGCTTACTACAAAGAAGTAGTTACTTGCAGAGTACAAGTTCCTGCTTTAAACCTAAAGTTCAAAGTCTTATTTAGGAAGAGAGATTATTTAATGGAAAAATTCTTTAAAATCCTCAGAGATAACATCCTTGGAGGAATACCGGCTTTACACTCATTTAAAATAGATTTCACACTTCTTTCCAGTCTGTTGTGAGCAGGCAATACCTTTCTGAGCTGTACATAAAACCTCACTAATGATCTGTAATGAAGTGCTTTTTTTTGCACAGCCAGCATTTTTGCTCTGAAGTTCAAGAAAATAGCACAATTTTGCCAGCACTATTCCCCTTTTAGCACACTGACTTTGGCTTCGAACTACAACACTAACAGCCAAACCATAATCTTGTATCTCCTCCATAGGAGAGAGTATGACAGTGTGTCTTACAACCATGGATCCTAAAGTTCGGTTCTGTTTTATTCCTCAAATGTTAACCTTTCTTAAAGGACATTTTCTAACAGCCACAGAAGAAGGAGATTTTATTACAGGGTTATATTTACAGAAGATAGTCTTGGTAACTTCTTGTATTTAGATAAGAAAGAGAAACATGGGAGCTCTAGTCTCTTGAGTTTTTCCTAGGTACCTACTAATTGTTAATTATTAGAGACTAACTAAGTCACTGAAGTGAGTCGTTTGGCTGGTGTCTCAAATGCTGTCATTTACTACTACACAAATCAGCCTAGTGATAGAGTGTCTTTAAATTAGGTTACAACCATGCAGTTATTGGACAGGGAGTAATTGATAAAACCATTAGTAACACTTGTAGAGATAACAGCTAGCAAAATCATGCAACCATAATTATTCCTAATGGATACATGCTGTAAATTGTGGCAAGAAAAAAAATCTTGCATTATCTTTCAGTCAAATTTGACAGTCCTGGTAGATTACTGTAGACTAAATGCTCATGTATGAAAAAAAAAATGACCTATCAGAATATCTTTGCTTTCTTTCCCCTTCTCCTCTCCCATCAAATGATGAGGTTTTTTTTTTCTTTCTGTAATTTCTTTCTGCAGTGGCTTTCAGGCTAAAGAAAATGTAGTCCTTCTTATTAGTTGCCTTTACTACAGTGTTTTATATTTTCAGTCAGACACAAGACACGTCAAGACTTTTTGTAATGTGACAACATGAAAAGAATTACTAGTTTGAATAAATGATTCCAGGTTGCATTACATTTTTCCAACAGCAAAATGTATTCTTTAATAATACATAAAGTTTTATCTGTATTCTGGTGTTAACATTTGTTTCACTGAACAAAGGCTCCTATTCTCAGTGTCCTTCCCCACCCCCTTCTGACTTTTCTCCCTGTAAAAAAATCACTAGTTATTTCAGTGAATTTTTTCCCCCTTCCTCTGTGAGTGACAAAGACCAGAAACTGCCTCTGTTGACTAGAAGATCAGACTTATAGATCAGATGTATAGCTTGATTATGTCTTTCCCCTCTTCCCCATATGAAGGTTGACACTTCTTAATCACATGCATGAAGGGTTGAAGAGGAAATCAGTGAATAAGAAAAAAAATAAGCTAATTATATATGGAAAGTGATCGAGAACTTCTCAGAAGACAGGTGCATAGGTTGCTGGAGTTCTGTAGTTCTTGTAAAAATACTTTGCTCCTGCGGCTATTATTGAGATCTTCAAAAGTCACAAATAATTTGTACGATAATTCTTTTGTTCCAGGATACCCCACATAGTTTAATTTGCACATTTGTGTGTATATTATCACTCGTTTAAGAGGGAAAGCAACTCAGGAGCATAGATTAGTTTGAGAGTATTCAGAGACTTCAGCTCCCATGTCCCTGTTTCGGTATCACCCATCCGAAGATTTACCTATGAGGCTAATGGAAAAAAGTGAACGTAAGACAAAAAATACTGAAATTAGCATACACTGATGCTCTTTTGACATCCAAGGGAGAGGGACTGCCCGTGCTGAACTCCCTACGTGCCCAGGAGAGGCGATCATTTGAGAAGAAGGTTTGAATTACAGACCTGGCCACTGATGCTGGTCACTGTTTCTCTGCAAGTTGGCAAAGGAATCCATGCTCGTGGTGTGTTACCCAGCACTGTGTTGCAGGTGAGACTCCATAAAATATATAAAGAATTTTGTTTCCCACCTTGCAGTATGCCTAAAAGCCAAAAAAGAGAAAACTCTGAAAAAACAGTTAGGCAGTATTTTTCCAGGCCAGCCAGAAGTTGTGACTTTCTCCAACTTGTAAAAACGTGTACTGTGCATCCTGCACTGAACCCACCCACTTCCACCTTGTCCCACATCCTCAGTCCTTGTGGGTAGTTCCTCTCCTCCGTCATGTTCCTGCACCCCAGGGCACAGAAGTGCGACACTTGCAGAACATCACACATCACAAATGGTACATTTGCCATCTGCTACTTTGCAGAAATGGAGGAACTTCTTCGGTTAACCTTCCACATTCCTTACTGTGAGAAAACCACTCTGGTCCCTCTTTTTTCTCTCGAAAAGCACGGGCCTGACATGCAGTTAAGCCTAAACCCCACATCTTACTGCATGGCAAGGAGTTGTAAGCACTGTGGGATTTTAATTTTCCTTCCCTTTCACTCTGACACATGGGTTGCAGCGTACCTATCATTTCTGCATTACCCAGACTTAGATCAGCGTAGCAATATTTCTTGGCAACTCCTGAAGTCACACTAAAATGAGTCATCAACAGCTGAACAGCATGCCAAAATGGTCCCGTTACTTCTACAAATAAGTACCCCAACTTCTTATTGATTTGCTGCATGCAGATTTAATGAAGATAAGTCAGCATTTACTCAGCAACGATAGCAAGAAGGAGCAAAACATTTGGCCATTTTAGAAAACTCAGGTGTTGCCTCTGCATGGGAGCAGGGAAAAATTATTTTCCTGGTCCTGTGAGGGGATTTAGTAATTGTCTTACTCTGCTGCAGACAGGGCAGAAGCAAGGGTTCTGGCTTTGCTTTCCAGTGTGGGTGCTGCTCTGCTACAATCAGGTAGTGACATGCTGTAGTCTTGCAAAAAGCTATTGTGTCCAACTCCCTGACTTGACAATCTAAATGGATTAGTTTTATGACTGAAACAAGGACATCCCCTTATGTATTAGATGCATCAAATTTCAAGCAGGTAAATGCTATCCTCATCTTCAATAACCACATCCACTTGATTTTTCTTTCTGAGTGATTTGTTGAATGTGCATACAGACCCATACATAAAATGCTGCTTATTACAATACAAAATTGGAATCCAGCCTAGAGTTATGTGCATTTTTATGATACCACCCCAAACTATAAAAATTCCATTCAGAAATCAGGTTAAACATACAAAAATGTTTCAGTAAAAATCACAAATGAGCTTTTAATATTGCTCTTAATGGGTTGTTAAATGCTTATAAACCAGCTTTGAGTATTGCAAATTAACTCAGTGAAAATTAGTTCAGGTGAAACCTTTTGATTTTCTGATTGTCCTCTAAATTAAAAATTAACCACCCTGGTACATACTATACTAGAACTGTATGAGCTTTTAATATCTCCAGACTCATACAAGCCGCATACTTCCCTCGAGAAAGTTGAGTTTCTAAAGATTTAATTCAAGTTCCAAGGTCAAACTGAATAGATCTGAATTTCTCCTGAAAATGGGAGTTTCATTCCAATGAGGACTCGACTTCAATTTACTGCTTCTTCTTAAGTTGTGACAATATGGCACATAACATCGCATGCAGATAGCAAATCAAATGCACTGACAGCACAATGCCAAAAAGGGTGCCCAAGAGCACACTGTGAAGGCTAGTTGTAAAATGGGATTCCTCTTTTTTTAAAATCCAGTTTAAAAAGACTTTTCCAAATCGCACGGTTGCAACTTTTAAACAAATCCAATACTTTCCTTATGTCTTGCAGAGTGTCACAAGAGAAATGCAAACCAAAATCTGTCACCCATTTTGCAGGCAACAGAACTATGTGACAACAATATTTTCCATTTTAAACACTTTATCTCATTTTAAAATTCATTTTCATATAAATATGGCTGCCTCCATAATTGGGTTAAATGATGAAAAAAATAACCACACATTTTAGGGGATAGATTCTGGCCTCCTTTCAGTCTGCTTTACTGAGCAACTCCAAATTGAGAAAAGGAGTATTTCGCTTTTACATAGAGAAATTGTGATGATGGAGCTCCATGACTGGCACTGTGCTGTGCCTTCCCCAGCTTACAGAATGAGCAGGATGCTGTGAAAGGAAGGCTAAGAGACTCAGTTACCCACTGACCCAAGTCTGCCAGGGACAAGTTACTGATACTTGATATTCCTCTAAAGTGGGAAGTGGGTTGGAGGTTCACCATGGGTGAGTGAAGGTCCCTGAGCCTTTTTGCCCTGTCTCAGACTCAGTTCCACCCACGTCATGACCGGACATGAGGATTAGGCATGTGTGCCTACATCAAGCAGCGCAGCGCTCTGCAATGGGTCTTATGCTAGGTCTCAGCAAGCTGTTATGTCGATGAAGCATTACAAAACCCTGAAAAGAAACCAACTGAGCTCCAGGAAACAGTCAAAGTTGTTAGCGAGGCGTTCTATCTGCACTAATGAACCATGCGCCTCAGCTGACAAGGCTGTGGTGCTGCCAGCTCTGGAGCTGCTTTGCTCAGAGCAAGCTCAGGTATCTTTCCAAGGTGCTGTGTTTCATAATGACTCCTGCTGGAGAAATCCGTTGTGCTTTTTGTAGCACACCAGAGAATTAAGGATAGTTATCTTGTTTGACAGATGAGAAAATGAAGAGTTGGCTGGAACTAAATCAGATCCTTCTTTCATTGCAGTCAGTGGTAGAGCTTCCATGACTTGCTATGCCCCATCTCATCACAATCACTTGCCAAAGTCATACAGAAGGTCTGGGGCCAACCTAATGCAAAATTCCCAGCTCTTTGTCTTTCTTCCTCATCTTTCTATCTCAGAAATACCTTTCCGTTAACTATTCCTTAGGTAAAAGACCTGCCAGAGAGTGCTTCCCTGAGAGCTGTAGGGCACCAACACCCTGGATATTTGCTTGCATCAATGTAGTAGGAAGCCATAAGCAAGAACTACAGAAGTTCCAGACAATAGATGTTTCATGTTCTAGAGCTTAGACAGTCTCCAAGGACATGTACACACTTCAGGTAAGATTTGATTTTTTCCAGTAGGGCTGCCAGGAAAGAAAAGGTGCAAGCATCTGAGGCACATGTTCACAGTTACAGCACACCAAAGAAAGATGACTTCACGTGAGTTACCTGCTATTTGATATTTTCTCCACAGCCAAGTTGCTGTCCTTGGATAATTTTCATGCTCTTTCTGAAGCTTTCCTACACTACAGAAATTAAGCATTCCTATGCTGGTTGGATACTGAAAAGGAAATAGCACTCTGTAACAAGTTCTCTAATTTATTACAATATTTTTAAAAATTATGTTCTGCATAAACCATTGGCTGTAAAATCTGAAAATGTGCCTGTAGTAGTACTTTGCTGGGAGACTTGTATCTGAATTGGAAGTAGCATGGAAAGAATGTGAAGTTGCATAACTACAAGTCTCAGAACTACAAATTAAAATTTGGTAGGTTTGGTAAATAAAAAATGGTAGGTTTCTGTAAAAATAAAACACATTAAGAAAGGCAATTCCAAATATAGAGGATAAATAGCAAAGAATAACATTAAAGTGATATTTTAAAAATTTTTGCTCCATCCACTTAATGGGTATTTACATGATTATAAGAACCAATGTTCTAAAAGAATAAAATTGCCAAGCTCTGATCTCAGAAATATGAAGCACATTTAGAGGGGAATAGTATATAACTAGTGCAACTGACTTTGACAAGAACTGTTAAAAAGTGATTCCAAAGACATACCTTCTAGGACAGTTAGCCAGGGCAGGAGAATATGTATGTTTAATAAAGTTAGAGACAACTTTCAAGCTGCACGATGTTACCTTTGATATATATTATAGATGTGATATTGCTGTTCTTGAAAAGGTGGCAAGGTTGAAAGTATAAGTTCTGAGGACAAGCAGAACATCTAGATCTGTGAAGTCTAGGAAGAAAAATCACTTAAGAGGTGATTTAATTGAAGTATTTAAAATTTTAAATGGAACAGATAATGTCAACATGAGCTGCTATTTTCAGACCAGCACAAGAAGGTAGGACAAGAGGAACATAAATGGAAATTAAAGGAGAACAAATTCAGAACAGACATAAGTACTCATCCATGATAAGAATAATAAACATGCAAAAAATTGGCATGTCTAGGGAGAATCTGAGGCAAAAGTACTGGTGTCATTCTGATAGGAGGTGCAGTGGCTGTTCTGCAGTCAAGCAGTAGAGGCATATGCTGGTGAATAAAGCCACTGTGCTTCTCTTATTAACTGCTGTCTTATAAGAATTAAATCCAGTTCAGAAATAGTCCTAGAGTTCAAAAGTCTTTCATTGCTCTTATTTATGTCAATTTTTGGAATTTAGTCTTGTGAGGTCCTCAGCTCACCCTGAAAGCTACAGCAACCTTCATGCAGAGACTGGCATGGAAGATATTCTTTACATTCAGTTCTTCAAATTCTACCCTGAACCTTTGTTAAGCCTTTCCTGGGAAGGACTTTATAACATGTAGGACCAAATCAAACAAAATTATGTGTAGATTTATATTAGGACAGAGATTTGTTTTCATTTGAGTGACTATAAAAGTGAATACATACCTTACAGATTTTTTTAAAAGGATGTATTAGAGACTTCTCTGATTGATAAGAGAAATTAAGATTTCAAGGAAATTTGGTATATGTGTATATTCATTGCTGGAAAATAATCTCTAAGAAAAACATTAATAGTCTCAATTAGAATAAAAAATGTCTAATCACCTAACACATGGTAATAAATCTCATAATAACCAAGGAATGTACGCATGTGTAGTCCTTGCCATGAGATTATATATGAAAATATAAAATATAAAATATGTGGTGAAACACTCACAAAGCTGACTTTGTGGGGTCTCAGGCAAGCCCCTCAACAGCTGGAATTGCCAGAAACAGGTTGTAAGAAGTGTAAGCTGCTATCATAAATATCTATCTGTCAAAATTCCCAGATAAGTAGCTCTGGTATAATGATTTTAGGGGTGAGAATACTGATCCATCTTTTAGGACAGATGAGAACTCCTGTGAAAAGAGAAATCCCACAGTAACTAAACGGGTGTTATACATGAAGGGCAGTCATTATGAATTTTAAAATTTTTTAGGTATGGTAATGTGTATTTAGGGCACAAAAACAGCCTTAAGTGTGCCTTTTGATAATGCTATACAATAATCAGGATGTCAAGCTTAATGGAAGGAATTTCATGCTTGTATTTTCAGATTAAAGCATTTTCTGCATCCCTGTCTGTCCCCTAAACCTGGACAGTCTCTTGTGAGATGTCACTGAACGGCAGTGCTAAAGCTGTTTTATTTGCTTCCTTCATGTATGCATCTCAACAACTGAACATCAATTGTTTAATTCTGCTTATTAATTTCATGGATTTATAATATTTGCACTGAAAACTGGAGTGATGTAAAATGAAGTGTCATCTAACTTGCACGCATGCACACACTCAACTTTATCTCCCTTTTGTAACGGGAGATTGTTCCAGACCCCGTCGCCCAAAATTGCCAAAGACTTAAGGAAGGAGGTGAGTTATCTGCAGGATCTGCAGGCAAAACAGCAAGGGTCGAGGCAGTGGCCCAAGAGCAGGAGGAACCCTTACAGTCCCTACTGTGATGCAGCTGTAGTGGTCCAGCTCGTTCCCTCCCGCCTAAGAATGAGCTATGTTATTTATTTATTTCTCAGCCAGTAGTGGAGCTGTATCACAGTGTAACAGTGCAGTAATAGTTTAGACAAGGCCTCGTGTTGCTCAGAGTAATTAACAGATTTACTTGTAAATTCTCAATAAATTAATTCAGTACTTATGGAGTAAGTGCTATAATATTAGGAAAGATATCATGTGTTTTTTTCCATTTTAATTCATAGCCACGAGGTTGAAGTAATAGCTGTAAGGGTTTTTTGTCTTTAGCTAAGTCAGTAATTCTAGTTCAAGTAGAGGGTATTAATTAAAAAGGCTGAACTTTGTGTTTGCCCTCCCTCACCAACATTTCTATTTTCCTCAAATAGCACAAAGCAACTGGTTGATAAGGGAATGTTTCAGTCATTTTCAATTAGCTGTAAAGTATTTTCTTACAGTAGTTTGGTTTCTGGTTAACTGACCAACAGAACAATGATGGTTATTTTATACTGCAGAGACGGTGCTGACAGGGTGTATAATGACAGAAACTGTCTCAGATTTTCTTATTAACAAGTGTAGCCAAAGCCCCCGTTAGCCCTGCTAAATGGGCAATAGCATATTACTCTATTGGTGGAGGCCTTTAGGAGATTACAGACAAAGTTGGTTAATTAGTGGGATCTGAAGTGTTACTTCTAATGCTGTCCCAGCTTTGCAGTTTTCCTACAGTTTCTAATTATTTGCCTTTGAATACAGGACTAGATTTCCCAACCTGATTATTTCATAAAATCTGAATGGATAATCAAGCACTACTTATTTCAATCAAAATACAGTCAAAGTGAACTTAACCACAGATGTATGAATACAGCAGATTTGGTATTGATATTGATTTTCCAGTAAATCATCTTAAGTTCAAATGATCAAAAATCAAGACAGGTCAACATCAAAGAAACAGGAATATTGGCATGAAAGCAAGCTCTCTTGATTGGTACAAATTAAAAGATCATTTATTAGTGATTATGCTGTATAATACTGCCAGTGCCAAATGAATGCAATTAAGATGAAATGGGCCCCTGCAGCTACAGGGGTTAATAAAGACTGAATTCCTAATGATTTTTCCATTAATTATGAAGATGTCCACAAAACAGCTTTAACAAAGCTGTGGCCACCTCAGACAAACCTTTGTAATCTCTATAAAATGTCTCCCTTAATTGACATGTTGTTGGGATAATGTAAAGATTTAACAGCTCCGAAATCATTACACGCCAAATCAGGGTACTCTGTGAAGAATGCAAAACTTGGGGTGTGGAAGAACTGTAATGGCTAGAAATGTTTTGAAAGGCTTGAAAAAAATGGACGTTGTTTCAAGTCTAAAATGACATACATCCTTATTAGAAATATTGCTGAACTTTTCCTGAAATCAAGCAGCCTTCACCTCCCCAGAGTGCTTGTGCTTTTCAGGGATTAGGGAGGTGAGGAGTATAAAATGGGAGAAAAAGCTGAAAGACTGGACAAAGCGCTCTCTTCTTAACACTGCTATGGGACTAGAGCAGCTGCATCTACAGACACTTCTCTTTTGAGTGTGAATTTGGCCCTGAAACATTGAAGACAATGAGGGAAAAGTGCCTTACCTTGGAAAGCCGCTTGCGTGGGCATGCTGTTTCCCAGGACTCTCACTCTGAGTTCTCCTAGTCCTGGTGTGTTGATGGCTGGGTATTTCCACAGCAAAAGAAGAGTCTGACCTTTCTGTGGGAAGGGTAAAGCCAGATGGTGCCTTTTTCTCCTTTTTTTTGTTGCTTATCAATGTGGATCCTTCTCTGATTGCTGCTGAGAGCAGGCTTGCCAGTCTTTTGACTCTTTCTTGCTTATTCATGGGATTTCCTGGTTTTTTAACTGGTTCTTTTTCATCAGTATCATCATTACCTCTCATCTGTCAGTTAACAAGGAAAAAAACCCAAAAGATATAAAAATGAGGAGATTGCTTGGATGCTCGATTAGGCACCTGTTGCCTCTCAGCATTAAGTTAATTTCCCTGCTAATTATACATGTTTTTCATACCCTCTGTCTCTCGGTTTTCTCTTTTCAAGATGACATCAGTTTTTACGTAGATTTAAAAGCAATTGCAACTGCAAGAGGGGAACACCAGATGATTTGCAGAAGGGTATATTCTCAGGGAAAAGGTGGTTTGCCTGCCAGGCCACTTTTAGACATTCCTTTAGACATACAGAAATCTAAGTCACCAGAAACCTGCCTAGTTATGCAGACATCATCAAAGAGAATGCTTTACATCAAAGGTGGAGGCACTGTTGTGTCTGCTCCAAACAAAAAGAAATCCTGGCATTGCACAGCGCAAGACCATATTATGGAAGCAATCACCTAGAATGGGATTTTGGGAAGGTACAATCAGCCCGGCGAGAGTAGAAGATGGAACTAACTGGAAGAGGCAGTAATAGTAAGTAATAGAAAAGAGGAGACTTAGTGTGGATAAATATGAAGAGTCAATACCGCTTTTGTAGTTGGAAGTCAATGCTACTAGAGTTCTTCAAAGAAATCAACAGACGTGTGGATTAGTTTGCATTTATCAATATGATTAATGTGGGTTTAAGATAATCTTTGATGTACCATATTTTAGAAAGAATTACCACCTGGAGGTTCCTTTGTCTCTCTGCTGACTATAGAGGAAACCTAGACACTTGCTTAGGGTTTGGACAACTGACTTCTATAATCACGATGAAAACCTGAGGTATTTCCCAGGGGGAAGACTCTGATGCTGTGTTGGAAACTAGATAAATCCAAACCATTGAATTATGTAGTAACACAGCTTCTTGTTTGGCAGGTGGTGAGCTTCCAAACATTGCAAAGCAGGATGAACCTAACTTTATCTCCTGGACTTTTTCAAAACTGTGAAAGCTCAGCTTCTTCAGTAAATCAGGTGTTTGTGACTTTGGAGGACAGTGAAGGTTTTTAATAAAATATCTTTTTACAAATGCAGATTGCATGGGAGAAGCAATTTCTTTGCACCACAAGAAAAACCCAACTGCACTCTAGAGACCTTACTCAGTTTTGAATAACGTCCCAGCACTCTGAAATAGGTTACTGTTTAAATGTAAGACCAATCCAAACTGATTTGAAAAAGAGTTGTGGAAAATGAAGAATGCAAGTGTGTAGAAAGATCAGTACTGCAGCTCTAAATGTTCATTCTTCATTTGAAATATTTTGACCACCTCTGATTAAAATGTGTAAACATTCAAAGTCATGGAAAGAAATATGAATTGCTACAGATGTTACCTCTAAATCTGGCATCTCTAAAAAGAGTTGGAGCAAGTTCAAACTATGTGTTTTGCCTATTGTCCCACAAGGACTCTCTAGTTGAAAGCATTTGAGGACAAATGGTTTGAAGATGTTCAAGAAGGAATAGATACAGGAGCAGTTTGAACAGCAGGGTGAAACTTATGCAATATTTAATGAAGAAAGAAGCCAAAGATTTCATTGACAGAAGCGTTTGAGACTGAGAATCTGGAGATGGGAGCACTGACCTGCAGCTGCTCACAGCTTCTGCTGTGGCTCGGAGCCCAGGAGCCAAAGACAGAAAGACTGACCACTTTCTTTCTGTACCCATTTCCCCACTTGCTTTTGCCTCATTGATATACCTCCGGGACTGTTATTGTATCACTAAAATGTGTTCCTGCTGCCTACTTGCACATCTGTGTTCCCTAAACCTTGCTGACCCATATGCCCCAACCTGCCTTATCCCACTCGCTGTTTTATATTACGGAACAGCTCACTGTTCTTTGCTCAAGGATTTTCCCTCTAGTCTTCAGCTTAGTCCAGTTTTCTCCTGCTTTGCTTTGGTGATCCTGTGGTTTTGCTGTTTTCAGAACTATATTTCCTCACAGTTCCTGATGTCAGTTCAGCTTTTTGATTTCTCTGAATTCTCTCTAGCTCAAGTGTCTTATCTCATCTAAATTCCTAATATTCACTAATTGTACGTACTGTGCAAGTACATTGGAATTTCCTTGACATGAGCTGGGGTGATATATTTGAAAACAACAGACTGTGTGTTGCATGTGTTAAAGTTATAAGTGAATACCTAATTGCTCTCATCCTACAGAGTAATCTTACAAGAGCTAGTACTAAGCAAAAAACAAACAATTCTGATATAAATAATCTATTTAAGTGTGAAATTGGATTTTCAATGTAAAGATCAAATTCATTGACTTCAGCGATATTACATGAGGGATAAATTGGCCTTTTAGTCATTTTATTGCATCTACAATCTCATACCTCATGCCTTATCTTCGTCTGATCTGCTATCAAATACTTATTCATACAGCAAATAACTTATTTGACTCTTTAGCAAAAAGGCACCAAATTCAAATGATATCTGCTAGACCAGTAAATACAAAAAGGCTGCCAAATATGCGTGAATAAATCCCTGTAATCTTACTTCTTAGATTTGCATCCATACAGGATGTGTTAGGAAGAATATTATAGAGGAGCTGGGTCTGATTTTGATCTCTGTGGTATAAATCAGGAGTAGCTCTTCGGCAGTCAATAAAATTACACTGTTAAATGAGAATAAGTGTTAGTTTTTTAAAATGTTTCAGCACTGTTGGGTTAAAAAACATCTGAGAAGTAGAAAAATATTCAGATTTCATTATGATTCTTTTCCTATATAATTAAAATATAGACTTTTTCCTGCACTAATTTAATTCTTGGTTATTTTAGTCACTGATTTTTAGAACACACTGGGGGGAAGTTTTGCAAAGATGTTAGGTGAATCACCAGTGAACAAAGAATTTAGGGAAAGAATAAGCCTGTTGTTAAACAAAGAGCCATTACTTTTGTGTGTAGTTGTACATGTGTACTAATTTCAGTAATATTTATTTAGTTATAAATTTTTAATAATTGTCCACATTTCACACTTGCAACTGATGTGGGGTTAACATTTGTGGTGATTGTAATCTTCTTGGTGGTTTGTCAGCATTTTGCTCAGGTTTATAAAATGAATGTGAATTATGTAAGGAAATACATATGTTGATGATATACAAATAAAGAGACTGAAGAAGAGAATTATCGTCTGACATTTAACATGCATGCTCATAGTTATACACCTGCCAGTCATACAAATCAAAAATAGGTGTGAGTACCTAGCATTACACTGAAAATGCAGCTGTAAACCATGCTGTGATCTGTCACAGGGTATTACAAAAGCGAGGATCTGCAACAGAATGAAGATTCAAGTTCATGTAGAAGCTCCATGGCTGCTTTTGGGTTCTACCTAGTCCACATACTGTGACCATACATTTTCATATATATTAAATCCATATGTTATTCAGTCGTCAGTTCTGCTTTATCCATTTCCAGCTGATCGATATTCTGTGAAACAGCAGTTTCTATATGGGGCAACAATGAGCCCTAATTGCCTTAGAAAGAGTATCTCACAGGTTCACTTCCTCACATCCTCCTTTCCTAAATAAACTTAAGAACTAAGAACCAATATCAGCATAATACAGACTTACAGATGCTTTGAAATATCATAACTAAGCTAAAAGTGGATTTCAAGTAGCACCAGCAGTGCCTAGTGTCGTTATGTAGACCTACTAATAACCTCATAAACACATAAAATTCTGTGAGATATTGGTGTTATTTTTGGTTGTGCTGCATCCTGAGGCATGGTCTGCCTGGATTTGCTAGCTTCCTGCTGTCTGAGACCTTAACAAAAAACATGGTTGAATTAACGTTCATTGCTTCTTTGCCTTCTGGGATTTGGGGCTGTTGTCACGAATGAATGTTCTGACTCTCCTGGTTTTTGTGACTGTTGTTGCCATTCTCATTGAGCAATGAGCATTGCCATTGAGCAATACTCAAATTATGACAGCTTTTGCTTTTCATATTTATTTATACAGCTGATAAAGTCTTTGACTTCAGCTTCTTACTTTCCTCTGTTACCTTTTCTGTTGAACAAAATTTGAGCAGGTGGCAACCCCTGGTTCTGTTGCTGCCACTTTGCAATTTCCTAGTACATTATAGTATGACCATCCAGCTTTCTTCTTTTAACAGACTGTTTCTATATCTTTAGTCTGCTAGATTAAGAGTATAAGAGCAAAATTTACCTGTCTCCTTGTTGCTTCCATGCAAACTGCTTAAATACATGTCTATGAAAAGATAGCTAATTGTCATACCTTTGTAGGTCAGGTAGCTCATGTTTACCAGAAGAGTTATTACAGCGCCTACGTAGCAGACGTATCTTCCAGTCAGGATACCTGAGTGAAGAGGGAACAAATATAGGTTATACATACCACCAAATTTATCTGACAGCAATGGAAAACAGAAATCTGAATCACGGGATCTGTTTTGCTGAACATTCCTATTTTCTCGGAGACTACCCCAATTCTAAGTTATTTGATTTCCTTGCTTTTGCAAAAAGAGCAAGTTTCTAGAAATCTGTGTCCTTGGTTTGACAAAGCGAATACAAGTTGACTTGGTCAGAGGCACAGAGAAATGTATGTAGAGCAGGAACCATAGTTCAGGATTTCCTGCCTTTTTAAAATCTCACTTATACCACTGTTGTCCATTAGAGATCGCTTTGTTCGTTATGATTTACCTCTGTATGACCTTAATCTTGCACAGTATGCAGAAAGCAGCAAAAGCACACCACCATCTATTGACGCTAGTAATAAGTACTATCTATAATCTCTATCACGAAGGTTATAAAAGTCAACACCCTTTAGCTCTGGTTCTCTCAAGGGATTTCACACCTTCAAAACAGCAGCAAAGTCTAGGTGAGGAGTGGCTACGAAGAGAGTGCAGATCCTAATGCAACGCACGTCAGTGTGAGGAGAGTCCCCAGGTCCCTATTTCCTGATGCCAAGCAGAACAGACGCTGGTGCTGCACTCTCGGTAAAAGGCAGGAATTAGCTTTTGCTGATTTCTTTTTGCTTCTTTTCCTTCTTTTTACCGTGAGGGTGTTGCCCGGAGAAGTTGTAGATGCTCTGAGGTTGAAAACAGGAAATGAAGTGGTTTGAACACTTGTACACAGGGATTCATTAAGATGATTACATTTTTCTGTATATAAGGAAAAAGCATTTGATCAATGACATCTGTAATAAAACATACTACGTTACCAATTTAAAAATGTTTGCTAAATCTTGATACAACTACATTTCTTTTTCAACTTCTAAAATATGTATTTCAATAGACTTGAAGCAGCTAAAATCAGAAGCTTTGCAGTGAAATACAGTGTAGAAATGTTGTGTTTAGAAGCAGAATAAAGTTTCATTTGACTACTGTTAAGCAGTTAGAGTACAAGATACCCTTACATTACACAAAAAGCATAATGCAAAAATACAAGGATATTTTGAAAATAAATATTAAAAAAAATTATATATATACAAGTCATTACACTTTTAAGTTTATATTTTAGGAAACATGACTCTAAGTGAAAAGAGTTCAGGCATGCCCTTGCCAGATCCTAGTTCAAATATTGTTGGCTAGACAACAGCAACAGCAAATTCTTTACAGGGAAAGAAAGGATAAAGCAGTGAAACGATCTACACCAGATACAATATTCAAGCCTCTTCTGCCTTTCGCATTCTTCTACAAAGCTTTTGAAGGTCAACAAGGAACTATGGGCTTAAGAGACTCTCGCTATTCTAACACATGGCTAATGGACTACCTATTCCAACTCACAGTGCTACAGTGTGTTGAGTTACATACAACTCTGAAGGTTTTCCAGGAGCTAATATAGAGAGAAAGAGGGGCAAAAGCCCTGGTTTTCATTCTAAAGGTACTAGGTGTCACTCTAAGTGGTTGCACTTCCACCTCTGAAGCCTGGGTCCAATAACAGGGAGGTGAATAATAAAATAGATTTGAGCCTTTCACTCTGCTAAACAATTACAGTCCTTATCAATTACTACACAGTTTTCAACAATTATCCACATCCTCTTTTTGTAAGAGAACCAAGTATCAGAAAGATTTATTTTTAGTAGAGATGTTTCTAAAAAGATTCACAATCACTTGCTTTCTCTTTGTCTTAGTCCTCTGTTTCATTATTTCCATTTAAGAAAGAACGTGCTTTGAGAAGTTAATCTGAACATTAGGTAGTGGTTAATCATGCTTAATTTTTGAAAAAAAATTCAGATGATTTGTAGCATACGAATTGAAACTGGATATTAAATTGCGATCATACTTGTAAAAGATAAGATACAAGGCATATCACCTAATCCTCACTTACTGACCTGTGCTGTTTACTGGAGAAATATCACCTTTCATGTATTTTTCTTTTGCATTAATTTAGTATATTTGTTGCAGAATCCCTTGCATATTTCTTTATACTTCATTAAGATGTTTGCAAAGATAATAATTAGAAAATAAGTTTCATTCCTGTTAGTTTTCCAGGCCACAGGTGATATTCTTACTTTTCAGCTCCTGAGATAGATGGTTCACAATTATGTTGGTTTTGCTTTACCATGTCTCCTATTTTATTATTTCAGAAGACATTTTTAGAATTCCAGAAGTGTAAGATTGTCCATCATGGGAATTATAAATATTTACCCTTAAGGTGCCATTTTAATTCTGCCTCTCTTGATCATATATGTAAGTCAAGTTTCTTGGTCTTCTAGAGAAGAGATTTAATGGTCCCTGAAATGTATTGTCTAGATCCATACAAGAGCAATGAGGGCATCTTCAGAGTTGATGAACATCCTATAGTTCCTGTAAAAAAGGTAGGATTTGTAGGTCATAAGCATCCCTAGTAAGCATATAGAGGTTCAACATGAAGCTTTCCAGCCTGTACGTGTTGGTCAGTGTTTTCCTATTATCTGATAATACTCTAGGTTGCAAAAGAAGGACAGAAAGAATCAGATACCAAATAAGTCTCGTACCATTTTACTCATTCCCCATTAGAGTTTGATGAAGTGAAAGAACTTCTGACCAATTTCTTCCTTTGAATCCCCGGGCCCTGCATATCTAAGCCTTTTACCTCTGACACCTGCAGAAATCAAACCACAGTCTTGTGATGAGTGACACCCAGCTGAGCTGGTTCCTTCTCTTTCAGAAGAATAGGGAGGAAAAAAGAAACCCGGCCTTCTTCTGTACCTTAGCCTGTGCTGGTTTGATATTTGTTCTTTTTTGTGTACCGTGAAAAGAAATATTCATAAACAGCCTTGCATCCTGTACTTCAGTAAATCAAGAATGATACTGAGATGGTAAGTCAGAGAACATGAGCAAAACTGAATAAGCACAGCCTGCTTTTAACTGTGTTTCATTGTGAGAAAAAAAAAGAAAGAAAGAGAAAGGACAAGGAAGCCATCAGTAGAGAGGAAATGCTAAAAAGTCTATATATTATTTTGAATTGCCTCAATAATGTGTCATAATTGCAGAGACAACCTTGAAGAATGAATACAGGAGAATCATAAAGATATCCATGAATGAAAACCAGGACGACCAATCAAAAAAGCCAAGGAAAGTTCCTTTTATTTCTCCATTAGCTATAGCCCAGGAGGGTATTTTAAAAAGAATAACATCACAAGGAATTTACAAAGGGCAGAACAAAACGAACATCTTTAGCAGCAGCTTTCCACTTATCTCAAATTCCTTTGAAACAATCCAACAACAGGTGAGTTTCAATTTCAGGCCATGCAATCTGGCAGTGCAGTACGCTGCGGTAAGTCTCAGGACTCGCTGCACCAACACGTACATCTACGCATCTTCCTCAAAAGAGCCAGACCACCTCAGTTCAAGGGATTAATGCTGCTGTGATCAGTATTTATCACTACTGTTTAGTCACTCTGTAATATTGTTTAACTGAGCCACAGAGCATTGTGTTGTGGCAATTAGAGAAAGCATTGGGTGGTGTTTTAAGACGCGAAGCTGAAGGCCAAGTGACTACCAGCTCCTGAAAGATACAGTTGAAAATAAAGTATACCTTCAGAACGCACTGTCATAGAGTCTTTAATTTCTTTTATGAAATGGAATGTATAAATCAAACCAAACATGAATGCAGAAGAAGGTATTTACTGAGGATTACAGTTGTGGTTAAAAAATGAGTATTAATTAAAAGTTGCCCAAACCTCTCTAACTGTGTTTTCGGAGCTGTGGGGTAAGAGTAGGACTTCTGAAATACATATAACAAGTGTGAGGATCTCATTGTCACCTGCTTTGGCCTACTCATCTGCTTCTGGTGTGCCAAACTACTTGCAGATGCAGACACAGCCACTGACCACTACAGGAAGATATCGGATTAGAGATTGGGAGAGGTTGTCAAGGAATGCAATCTGTGAACTGATACAAAGTGCTGGAGTCTGTGTTCTTATCTTTTACAATACCAAACACATCTGTAGACCTTTATGTAAACAAAACAGATTATTTGTTTTGTGCTCAGTTTAATCCGAAAAATGTATAAAGTGATCTAATACAGAGAGCTAATTTGAAGCTGTGGTGGGAAGACTTTCCATTCCACAAAAATTTTTGACAGATCTGAACATTTCTCCTTCTACATTAAGATAAGCTCATTATCATAAAATACCTAATAACATCACGGTTGGGGAATAAGGATTACCTTCTCATGTGACTGGTCTGAAGCAGAGACTTGAATCCTGTTTATCATTTCCTGGTGTTAAACCTGGGCCACGGTAAGTCCAAGACTTTCTCAGTCCTTGTCTGTACTGCAGCATTCGGAAGCACTTCCCTCTGCCCACATCTACCAATCTTTACCCAACCTGTTCCTTCCCTCTGTGTAACTGTGAAATCTGGAGCAACACCAGGTTGCCACAGAAAGAAAACAAAGTTACTTACTCTAGAAAGCAGCTGTGAAGCAGTCCAAATACATGTTTGTCTGAAAGATCAAGGACATGATCTTGCTGGCATGTCTCAAGTGAAGTGACAACACAGGGCATTTTCTGTTGCAGTTGCTCTGCTCTGTGTAACTACCTGAATCTTGGTCTCCAATGTCTCAGTCTTCTCTAGGTGTTCATCTTCTGAATTAGACACTGGCTTTTGCTTCTTTTTGCTTGTGGTAGGTAACGCGAAGTAGCTTTTGGGATCTTGTGCTCTAAAATTTGGCCATATTGTCAATCCTTTTTGTTGATCCTTGGACCAACAAGCCCTGAAAAGGACCTCTGCGCAGTTTCTCACCTATCATTTCACAAAGAGCCATCAGTGGTGAATTTCCACACTCTTTACTGAAGGCTGAATGATAAATGCTTCCTGTCAGTGTATCAGTAGGCGTTATCCAAGCAGCGACACAAAAGTGAACACACTTTAGTGAAGATAGGCAACTTTCAGTTCCTTTCACTCTGCAAGACCTAGAAAGCAAAATGTTCCTCTTCCCTCTGCAGTTTTATATTGAGGTAACACCTGTTCTTAGGCAGAAACTTTTCAGAATCACTGCAGGTGGGAATTGAGGCAGTGTGAGCTGCAAATAAATTGAGCACTTTAATACTTGAGCAACCTGTTGGTTTGAAAGTTTGGAGACTGAACCCTTAATGCTCCTATTGTTATGTCTCAAAATGGTCAACATTCTTGTGAAGGCTTACCCTGAAGAGAGCTGAGACAGACTGTGTATTCATTTTAGAGTCATTCAATAAGATTTGCAGGGAGAATGATCCCCTCTGTTCAGGGAATTTGAATGGGAAGAGCAAATCCAGAAGCACAAAGGGTAGCTCCATATTAGCAATGAGGGAGAAATCTGAAGCATCAAATAGCAATGTCTCAAGTAGTTGCAGAGTTACTTTGAAGAACCTGAGGCCAAAGGCTACATTTAATTTATTTTTTTGAATTAAATTTCTTTCCTTTTGTTATCCAAGAGTCATCATAAGCTCCTGTGAAGCCAAGGGCTGGACATCAATTTGTCATTCTCTACCTGTTTTCCTAGTGTCCTGGTTTTGGCTGCGATAGAGTTAATTTTCCCCTCAGTAGCTGCTGTGTTTTGGATTTAGTATGAGAAGAATGTTGATAACACTGATGCTTTCAGTTTTTCTATGAAATCAAGGACTTTTCCCATTTTCCTGTATTCAGCTAATGAGCAGCTGTGCAGGAGTTGGGGGGGAGCATAGTCAGACAGATAGCCCAAGCTGGGCAATGGAAATATTCCATATCAGAGATGCCAGGCTGAGTTTATGAATGCGGGTTGGCTGTGGGGCGGGAGGTTGTCTGCTCTTCTCATTTCTGTGAGTTCAAATCCTCTCTTGTCCGGGAGCTATAATTTTTCTGTGAGTTTGGCCTTTTTTGTGTTTTTTTTTGTGAAATTTGCAAAGATTTGGGGGGGAGGGGTCCGTGACCTCTGCTCGGGGACTGGCTGCAAATCAGTCACTGGGTGGAGAGAAAAATGTGTTGCATACAGTTTGTTTTGCATAGTCAGTATTATCGTTATTGTTAGTATTATTATTATTATTATAATTTAGTATTAGTAGTAGTATTTCCTTTGTTATCTTGTCAGACTGTCGTTATCTCAACCCACAAATTTCTCTTTTTGTCCATTTCTCCTCCCCATCCTGCTGGAGGGGAAAGGAAGGGGTGAGCGAGCAGCTGACTAGTGCTTAGTTGCCGGCTGCCAGGTTTAATTCTGACACTTAGCTCTTTCCTTCTTTCTGGATCTTTTCTTCCTAGAGTGCAGGGTTTTTGCTGGTTTTGAGGGAATAACATATCAGAGCTATGCCCCTAGCTAATGAATGTACTGAAACTTCACAGTGTTCTTGCCACTGCTGCATTTTCAAGTCCAAATATATCAAACGAGTGCAATTGCTGCACTCACACCACCCTTGACAGAAATCTACATAAACTTATCTATGTATGTGCAAATCCAGGAGCACTTCAAACACAAGGTCTTCCAAGTAAGCGATTTTTCATTCTCTTTGCAAACTTCAGTTCCCTCTCTGTGTATGCTTTGACTAGTATTTCTCAGCTTCTTCATATTCCTTGTTAACTCTGAAACAAAAACAAACTTGTCATCCATCCACAAATTCAAACACATTCTTAACCTCAACATCTCCTCATACACTTCAGTGGAACATCTTGCTTTACTTTCAAGAACCCTGATTGATATGGTTATTAGGTTCATGTAACTGTGCAAGAAAAACATTATATACTCATGAAAAGAGATACAATTGTCATCAGTAGTTCCATTTTTCTGTACAGGAAGAAATTTTGAGATCAAATGTTGCATCTCTTATCTTTGTCTCACAGCAGAAAGTATGACTTGGTAGACCTTTCATTCTTCAGAAGTGAGTCGGTGTCTGAAACAAGAAGCAGCCATTGAATCTGAACTCCTACAAGAGGCTACTGCACACTGGAGCACTTGGTGTTCCACAGATTTCTGAAGCCAGAGGAGGTGACTGTGGTTACCTGATTTGATGGCCTCCGCAATACGAGTCGCAGGACTTGTTTTAATTTCTTCCCTGAAGTTCACTAAGAGCTGAAACACTCTGCGGCTTGGGTTGTTTGCTTTTTGTAAACAAGCAAATGAACAAAAGCCAAATGCTAAAGTATTCTGCAGAAAACATGCTTTTTTTTTAAAGGAAGAATTTGATTTTTCAACTTTAACAGGCTCAATTCCACATTCAACACATAGTGCATATCTCAATGTGAGAAACACACCCTGATCTTTTTCTTGCACTTTTAGAAGACGGAGGATAGCATCACTGGGATTCTGTACACTGAGACATCCAAGGAGCTTCAGGAGCAGGACATTGCCAAAATTTCAGGAGGCTTGATCAATATTTGGGACAGTAGACAACTCAGCCAAAAGGATGAAAAATTAACTGAAAATAGAAGTTTAAATGAGATGGAGGAAAAAGGGGAAGAGAGAAGGGGAGGAAATTTGGGGATTCTTACATTGCAACATAGGGGCAATTTTTTCCTACTTTATTTATTCAGATGTTTTCAAATAATTAAGCTTCTGTCAAGGGATAATCAATCAACACTTATCAGTGCACCTGTGTGCTGCAATTAGCAACTGATAGACGCATATGAATCAAATTTTGAAAACTATAGATAAGTCAAAACTTGGACACCAAGTTCAAACTTTGCCACAATTTCTGAAAGGTGATACCTGGAGTTTATTTCTAATACACCAGACCATGTATTTGTGAAAGTGTGAAGGTGAGAGATTTTTCTCAGAATAAATCTTATATTTTGCTGAAAAATTACAAATTTCCCTAGTAATAGGTACAAAATTCTATATCTAAATGACAGAACAGTGTTTTTTATTAGTTTCAACGTTCATTCACCAACAGAAGACACTAATGACAAATTACAATTTAGAGTTGCACTTTTAATACAGTAGCCAAATGAGACATTTCCTTTTCTTTACATACTCTTCTTAAAGAGGAATTCAAAAGCCTCCAGAATTAACTGCAAGCTGTAACTGAAAGGCAGGAAATCAACGGATGAACAAATTTTTTTTTTTGGTGAATTGATTCATTGAAGTTATGTTGTCTTAACTGGTCCTATCTTGGATGTGCTAACCTAGGATGAAATCATCAGCCTTAACACAGATATGGGTAACTCTAGGCTATGTGTTTAGTGGATGCAATTAAAGATGCACGTAAGTAGCCAATTATCTGAGGAAATGAACCATTAATGGATTAATGTAACTGGAATAAGTTCTTTTATCAACACAGACATTCACCTAAAGTGGTACTGTATTTGCTTTACACATGACTTGTTGCATATCTAATGCAACATATTATCACATATTCAAAAACAGCAACATTCCAAAAGGAGTCAAACTTGAGAAAAAAGCCAGACAGAAATAGAGACAAGACTGACAACTAACTCCCTTTTTCCTTCTCAGCCCACAAATATTTTGAAGCATCATTTATGTGAGCTCTATTGCAGAAAAAAAGCCAGAGGTAAGACAACCGTGCACCTGCAGCATATTGTTTTCTAATCTTCCTTTACAGAAACGGTTAGTTTGTATCATGGATCTTTACAGTGCCATGATACATTACTGCATACAATGATTTGATAATGAGAAGTATTTCTCAGAGATTTTTCCAACTATATGTCATTTGATATAACAAAAATTACAAAGAAATGTATCATAATTGGAAAGGAAAGTATTCCCCATTGAAAAATCCAAGCCATTCTCATCTTTTCTCCCTTTTTATGCCAGGGTTATTTTGAGGGGGAGAAGGAGAATAAAAGTATTTCTGTGAACATGATGGTAACCTTTGGTGTTTTGGTGCTCAAAAATGCTCGAAATAGATTATATTTAACACTGTGAGTGAAACATAGTAAAATTTTAATGGAGAAACTATGAAGAAATCAAAGTCCTTGACAAGTGTAATAGGAAAAAGCTATATAAAGCTAACTTTATATAGATAGAAGAGGAGAAGGGAAGGAAAATGCAGATGGCCGTGGTTATTAGTCTCAGAGCATGGAGAATGGGTGTGGCTCTAAATACGTAGTTTTCCTTTCTCAGAAACTTCTGGTAAATATCGAAAAGAAATACCTTAAATTTTATGGTTTTATGCAGAACTTCTGTGTACAGGTATTGGTACCAATAGCATATGTTATGTTACATTTGTAACAGATATTTTATTACTACCCTATAGAATAGGGTATATTCTGTAAAGTAGAATCTGAATTTGTGGTCCAATATCAATTGAAAGATACATAGCAAAGTTAGGTACCTTACCTTGGTGGGGTTTTCATCCTTTATGAGCACTGAATTTGGTTCAATACTAAATCTGAATACCTCTTCAGTACCTTTATACATAGAAGTTCTACAGCTCCCTCGCAGCTGGAAACTGACGGAGATCTCAAGGAAATTGAGATGTTTATTTGCGGGCAAATGAACTGACCCTTAGCCAATCCTGTCAGTTGAAACTAGTGAGCTCCTCAGCTACTCGAGAGTTAACTATCCTCTAGATATGGACTCAACTACGCGTAGACATCTTGTGTCGTCTCAAGCACAGCTGGGTGTCCTGCCTAGCTTCCATTTGTCTTCTGTCCTTCTAGGTAAACCTTTGAAACCATGACTTAAATTTTCATCAGTACACCACATTTCCAAAGAAATTGTACAGTGCTGCTTTGCATATAAATGCGTGGGAATCTGGGGTAAACCCAGCAGAACTCATGCTTATTATCACTTTATAAAAAAAGACAATTATGTGTCATGCTAGTGAAAATTTAGAAAGTATTAACCAAGTTTATAATGAAAGCCATTTAAATATGTAGTTTCAGGACACATATTCTTTGATCTAAGAATTGGACATGATTTTCTATCAATCATATCCATTATTTGCTTTCTATATCCAAATGTCTAAATGTATTTGTCTCAGTTATTGCAGATATGTATGTGATATTCAGAATTATACTTTAGACAAGTAAGTTTTGACGAGGTATTGCATTTATATGACTCTTGGTTAAAAAAATGTTGATCTATTTTATAAATGACATTTGATTGCTTTCCAGGGAAAATTACTTTACAGTTTAATTTTTTTTCTGTCATTTTCCCCAATAAATAATCAGCTGTTTTCCAACAAGACAACACACAGCCTGAACCCTGAGCCTGGAGGTTAAGGCACCATCCATTTATCTCTGTCCACATAATGTGAATTATTGGTTATTTGCTTTTCATTGTAACTGTGTTATTGGAAAATTATATTCCAAGATATATTTAATGCATTTTACTTAATCTTTGCTCACATTTGATTTGCTAAATTCCATGCATAGTATTTTGCCTTATTCTATTGGCAAAGCACAGGCTTCAGATTTTACTGAAAAGCTGCTGTAGCTCAATATGGCTGTTGCTCTTGACATTTACACACATCCCAACTGTATTTATATTGCAGAAAAGCACCTAACTTGTGAAAAGAAGAATGCACATTCAGCAACTTATGCAATTCCAGCCACAGGACTGTTTTACTGTCTCTTGAATAATTAGCAACATGAATGCAGATAGAATATACAGTAACTTGCCTGACTTTGGGGTAGAAAAAAAAAGATTAGAATGACAAATAGTCAGACTCCAGGGTCAAATGCTTTGCCAGTAGATGCATATGTTTATGCCAAAATACATAAAGAAATGTCACTTCAGCCAGTGAATGATGACAAACACTCAAAGTGGGACTGCACTTCATCAATCATTTCAAACGTGCAGATTGGGTTTACCTATATAAACAAAAGCAATAAAACTACTCAAAGCCTCACCTTAAACTATTCAGGCATGACATAAACAGTGTTACCGCACAGTCAATCCCTGTTTTACTTGAGAGGCAGTTGGAAAGCAAGCGACAAACTGATTTATTAAGATTAATAAAGCATGCCCTTAATAGAAATAAAGCCAGCTAATATTTTGCATAAACATGGGAATCTTGTTTGGGGCTAGAACAGACCAGCATGCATGAGAAACAAGAAAGGTGATTAAGAAATCTTTTTGCTCTGTTTGTCCAGCACTACCGAGAAGATTTGAGGAGGTTTTAATCACTAGAAGAGGTTCAGGGCACAGAGACTTTCTGCAGACCCAAAGTGCAAGTCTGAGAAAGAGAAAAAATGGGTTATCTTAAAAAAATAAAAAAAAGAAGGCGACTCAGAAGAAGGGCTCTAAGTCAGCAAAACACTGATGAGGGCCCTCTCTGGCTGTGTCCCTCGGGTCTCATCAAAACCCCACTGAAGTCAGTGGGAATCTTTCTGTTGACTTCAATGAGATTTGGAGCAAACCCCCTGCGAGGAAAATTTAATTGAATTCCTTAGTATTGATCTCTTCAGTTGCTCATTTAGCCTTTTTTCTTAAATCTGCACCTGCTTTTTCAAAGGGGAAGGGAAGGGAAGGGAAGGGAAGGGAAGGGAAGGGAAGG
>Ga0065711_1004465_pt1 | contig 33187 bp, 24 predicted proteins | sample Hoacrofraction12_FD_59098 | JGI IMG/M metagenome (GOLD analysis project Ga0065711, IMG submission 59098) | Hoatzin crop microbial communities from Cojedes, Venezuela - Epithelial fraction 12 v2 (version 2) | ecosystem: Host-associated > Birds > Digestive system > Esophagus > Crop | place...
ATCCACTTCACCGACCACTCATCCAGCCCACACTTCCTGAGCTTCCCTAGGAGGATGTTATGGGAGACAGTGTCCAAAGCCTTGCTGAAGTCGAGGTAGACAACATCCACGGCTCTCCCTTCATCTACCCAGCCAGTCACGCCATCGTAGAAAGCTATCAGATTGGTCAGGCATGATTTCCCCTTGGTGAATCCATGCTGACTACACCTTATAACCTTCTTTTCCTCCACTTGCTTAATAATGACCTCTAAAATGAGTTGCTCCATCATCTTTCCCGGGATGGAGGTGAGGCTGACCAGCCTGTAGTTCCCTGGGTCCTCCTTCTTGCCCTTTTTGAAGACTGGAGTGACACTGGCTCCAGTCCTCGGGTACCTCTCCTGTCCTCCAGGACCTTTCAAAGATGATGGAGAGTGGCTCAGCAATGACATCCGCCAGCTCCCTCAGCACTCATGGGTGCATCCCATCGGGGCCCATGGACTTGTGGGCGTCCAGATTGCTTAAGGGATCTTGTGATTTTGTAGTGGTATGTTTGTATTGCACAACTGAATTACTCACTGACATACAAAAACACATGAGAAGGAAGCCAAACAGGCATTGCTAATGGTTTTTTTTACAAAATACAAACTGCATTGTGTCCATGGCTCTTAACAAAGAACCATGCTTTTGCTATTAAAGTTGGAATAATTTTATGGAAGTGACATGCTGCTGAATATTATGGCTCTTGGAAAGTGTTTTGGGGTTTTGTCTCCCCTGTATGACTGATCTATCAGTGGAATTACAGATGATTATTGGAAGCACACCTTGCTATATGAATGTATCAAAAGAAGATGAAAATCCAAAGCAATGGAATGTCAATTTTATGCAGCATGGAGGTCCATATTTGCATGGCATTAGAACACATGTGGTAACATACAAAAAGTACATACAGGTTTCAGGTGGGTTTCATTTGCTCTGAACCAACTGAACATGCGCTTTCCTTTTTTTTTTAAATACACTTGCCTGATAATATCTTCACAGTGTATCAAAACCAGTGTGTACTTTCAGCCTGCTAATGCACTGGCCCTTGTTCCTATCGCAATAGGAAATGATTGATGTTCAGGCAAGGAGTTACAAGTTTGGGCATTTCAGCTTTCTAAGATACCATCTCCTGTTTCTTCAGCAGCATGAATAGTTCCAGATGGTGAGTAGGGCTGTGTTAACAATTTACTTACACACTCACATAACCTTTTCATTATGAGCATCAGCAGATCGAGAAAAGCTTGGCCCCGTTTCCTGGCCAAAACAGAACCACTCTGCTGTTTACATTCTACCTGAGAAAAGAATGCAAATATTGGACCTTTAAGTGTTCACAATTTAATCCCTTGCTGAAGTGAGTTGAGAAAAAAAATAACACTCTAGGGTACTAATATCCTAAAACTGTTTGGCAGCAAAAGGGAATTCAGCGTTTCATTTTAGCATGACAGCGCAACAGGCAGGTCTGTCTCCAAGCACACCAAACACTGTCTCTGTACTCAGGAATGCGCATCCCCAGGTGACAGCAAGGAAAAGGTTCGTGGGGCTGAAAACAGCATAAAGAGTGGCTGAACTTGGAAAGCTGAGTTCAAATGTGTCCTACTTCTCTTTTCTCATCCTGCTAGAGAGTGAGAGCACTTCAGAGGTGACATGCTTTTGTCTGCACAGATATACAGAAACTGCAAGACAATTACGAAGAAAATAGCAAATTGCAGTTGCTTGCTCCAAACGTAAAGGAAATAGGATTTTTTTTCATATTATGTTAGTGATTTTTCAGGATAACGTCGTCTGTATTCTAGTCATAACTTCGATTTGTTGCTTAACCTCAGATTTCAACTGTGCCTGCTCTAATTATTCTTCTACCAACCTGATTAGCAGCTGTGTTAAAGATAAGATTGATGGTTTTGTCTGGAAAAGGGTCGCAAGTTTTTAAATAGCATCAAAAACCTGCTTTGTGCTGTCAGTGAGCATGGCACATTTGGGGCACTACACAATAATTAATAAATAGTCCCGAACAGTCTTATCTCAGTTTTGTCACTCTTTAATTGAGAAGTGACAATGAGAGAAAGATTGGTCAGTTTGTACGGTGGGAAAACTAGATGATACACCCTGAGAATCCTAACCAAGAGATCGTGTATATGGATAAAGTATAGTTATTATGATCACTACATATGGTTAGAGACCGAGCAAAAATTGTGGCAATATGCGGGTACGTGCCACAAAATGAGAAAGCAAGTAGGAGTTAGGAACGGGTTTCAGTCTCTGCAGTATTTCTCCTTGTATCAAAGCCATCGATACGCCCAGAGGCAAATTCTATGTCACAAGCTGGGTACGGTAGTTAGGTCCTGTATTCCCCACTAGCCAAGTATCCCCAAAACCTTAGGGCCTGGGCAAACGGCACCGTGCAGTGGACTGAAGGAGTTGCAAGGTTTTTTACTCCTCTTGCGTCCTGTGACCCAGGATGGAGACGGCGACAGTTTGTTTCAGTCCCCAGGCATATTTGAACAAGACACCCTCTGAAGCGAGCCGAGCCGAGCCAGAGTTTCCAGGCATCATTTCAACAGCCAGGACTGCAGAAACTGACCGGACATTGCTCACCATGTCCAGCCTCCTCGACCAGGGCCTGCGCCGAGAACAGCACCCGGCTCCCTGCTTGCACATCTGGCCATGGAAAGAAGTTCATGGCTCTTATGCCCAAAGGCAAGAGCCTAACCCAGTGGCTTCACTGGGACCACTGATGTAAGGGTGAAAGGATCAGACCCAGCCGAAGCAACACAGCAGACACAGCACGTGTACCTCCAAAGCAGAATTTGTCACTTCATCACCTTCTTTCAGGAACACTGCCTACCCAGGGGGAGGGGAGCCTTGTACAAGCAGGCTTTTGATCTCCATAGAGCTCGGAGGGCTTTGCTAGCGCATTCGTTTAAAGGATTGAGCAGCAACTAATTAATGACTAAATTATATCAGTCACGGGTTGGAGGCTTGTTTTAATACATGAAGACAAGCTGTTAAGCTGGAACAGTGAACTGTTGTTTATTTTGTGATAGGACCAAGTAGTCTCCAGCTCTCTCCTGACTGATTTTCTGACAGACTTCTAGGTCTGCATTCCCATAGCCGTTAAAGGTACTATCAGAGTTCTGCTTTCTGGTTGGTGGTGTGCAGAATAGTGGAAAGCTGTAAAAATCACAGCACAGTTTACCTCATAGATTCCCGAATTACACTAGGATGATTATCTTCTGCCTCTCCAGGTAATGATTTGCAGCCGTTACCATTGAGAACTTGCCAGCGGGTACTCACAGGAGTGTTCTCTGAAGGGTTTTGGACCAGAAAGCCTTCCCAAACTGAGCAGTGGGAACTATAGGGTGCAGGCAAATATACTCCTCTAACATCCTTTCTCGAAACGCACAACAGAAGTGTACTTTTGTGCTAAGTGACATGGACTTCTTCAGGCTGATGATTAGTTATTTTAGCAATTTTCTGGTCAGCACATAGATCTGGTGCTAGTTTCATCAGCTTGGTTTTAAAATCAATGCATGCAGAGTGCAGTGTCTCTCACCTTCCCCTCCATAGATGGAATTACGCATAATGTATTCATTTAGATAAAGCTGTTGGTATTGGCTTTGGTGTTGCTAGCGCTTTTCTAAACTGATGAATTTGAACTTGGGCTGTGCAGACAACACTAGCTAATTTGGCATTCACAAACTGCATCAGCATATTAGGCATTAATTATATATGACTAATTATATTCATTATAATGAATGAGAATTATATTAGGTTTAAGAACTATTTAAAGGGAACTAGAAATTAAAGCAGCAGGATTTAGTTATCTGGCTGTCATGGACTTTCTCTGCATGGCCTTGGACAGCATAATTTGCTGTTCTGTGTCTAGTTTTCCAAAGACAAGGTGAAGGTAATGGTATGTACCTCCTTTCTAAAGCCAGTGAGATCCTATTATAAATGCAAATATCACTATATAAATTAAAATAACAGCATGTAATTTCAAATTTTCCAGCACTAGTTTTAAAATCCTTTTCTAAAGCTAGATAGATCAGACCACTTAGTCCATAAAGGAAGGAAAATCTAGCAAAAAATGCCTTTTTAAAAGAAAAAGTTAGAAGCTGCAAGTAAATAAAAATTATTTTAAAATTTACTATTTGTAAGAGTATTTCCAAGTAAGCTGAAATTCCATAATGACCTGAGCTTGTAACTGGTCTCGAATGAGAAATTTCTATTACCGTAGACATTTGGAGGGCACTCTGACAGTGGCATTTTGAGTGATGGGTTCAGCCACTGGGAGAAAGCAAACTTAATAATCCAGGTAGGAAATTCACAGGAAAGAGAAATTCATTAAAGAGTGATCCACTCTGCCTCCAACTTGCCAGCTGTGAAACGGGAATGATCGCTACAGCTCATTTTGTGGGGATTCGTTAATGTTTATGAGGCGTGTCATGCGTGTGAAGCAGCACAGGCGGAGCTGGCCAAATGCGGGTGGATAGCTGTGAGCTCCGTCGATTCAGCAGGTGACTCAGTCCCTTCTCCTCCGCAGAGGCCCTGCTCCTTGCGTAGGCCTGAACAACAGGAATTACTCCCAGCTGGCAAGGTCTGTGGCTGAAAGGGCAGGGCATCCCCCACAAAGTTCTTTCTGCTGTCAAGGGACTGCGAGCAAAAGGCATAGAAAATTGAATGGGAAAACAGTCCATTTTAACAAAAGATGTTGTGCTGAAACAGCTCAGCACAGTTTATACCCAAATTTCTTCTCAGTGTGACAGAGATTTTGAACTCACTAGTTCTGTAATACCAACATCCTTCCATTCTGCCAATCAGTTCTCAACTCACAGCTACATCCGCAGCACGAGATGAAGCACCCAGGACCACCCTCCGGCACTAAGGCCAGCTGGCACAGAATGGCCATGGCCCTGTTATTAATTTCATAGTCTCCAAAAGAGGTGGTTACAAGTGGCTTGCTTGGTGGGAGTAGTCTCTGCTGCGTGCTAACGTCCTAACTGTGTCACAGAAATGATATAGAAGAATATAAATTGATCTAAGACAAGAATCATGTTTGGGACATTTTGTCAACTTGACACTCAACAGTCAATTGTCAGCGCCCAGGGACATTCTTGTTTCTTGTGAATCTGCTTTTTTTATTCTGGTCCTGACTTTCACTCTCTTTCTGATTACCTTCCTTCTTGAGCTTGTCATGTCGGTAGTGTAAGGCCTGTTTTCATCACAAATACTTCCAGACGATCCGACAACTAGCACCACTGAAGTGTAAAAAAAATAAAATCTAGCAATTTAGGGATAGCGATGGGAGAAAAAGACAACAAAGAAAATGAGCTATGCTACAAGTCAAGCTCCATTTCCAACTATTTCTGCATTCTCAGAGTCTGAAGTGCAGGTCTGAGCTTTTTCAGGTTTGGCTGAAGCGCTACGTAAAACTTACTTGCACAAGTGACAAAGCCGGTTGCATTCCGAGGCTGTCATCACAGCCTGGATACAGTACAATAATTTCTGTAAAAGCCTTTCATCTGCAAGATGTGATTAACTGTGAAAGGCAGAGTTCTTAAAACAGATTGGAGCAGAACTCTGAAAGGCTCTAAGAATCTGTGTAGACATCACTTCCATGTCTGGAGGAGAGAGCCTCTGGTTTCTTTGGAAACATTTGCTTACATGCATATCCTTTTGTATGGAAATGCAGAACTTTAAAAATTGTTTTCCTCTATCCATCCCCTTTTCTTTTGGTCCTGTTTATTATTCTGCAGTTACTCAGCTGACTCTTTGATCTGCTGGAAAAAGCACATTTCTGGCAGTCAGCAGGCCTGGTTTCTATTTATATTCCACTATTAAAGTGATCTGGCATAAATTGCTGTTGACAGTGACTCAGATCAGGGAACTGATCTGCTTGAAAACTAACCCAGTAAAAAAATGTTAGTTTTCAGCTAAATCCACGATCACGTTAGCCAGACGGCTGCACACAGGCTCCCCAGTGCCAGTACTCGGGGAGGGCAGGAGCAAGCAGTTGGGGACAAGAGCAAGGACTGGTGCCCCGCGCTCGTCGGCAGCCCTGCCTCATCCCTCGGCAACTGCTCATGGAGCTGCAGCTCCGAGTAAATTGCCACCATTACTCATTTTATAGCAAAGATTCGGTGCCACACCCAGGTTTGGGGGCTAAATTCACTAGTCAGAGCAGTCCCAAGCGGAAAACGTATTACAAAAGGCAGCGTGTGCCGGAGACAAGTACTAGCTGGTACCAGACTAGTGCTGGGGGACAGGTGACAAGTCTGGTGACTCCAAGGGCTGCCCGCTGGGGACACCTGATGGAGATTTCCTCCTTCCATGTTGAGCATGTTGGCTGCAGCCGTGACCAGCACAGGCACGTGGGCCTGAGCAGGCCACGCAAGAGGCACCGGAGTGCTGCTGGACTGCGGTGGCCATTCCCCCAGCCTCCAGCCCCAGGGGAGGCTGCTTTAGGAAGGGCCGTGCTGTCTCACCCCCATTTGAACTGCTTTGGAGCATTAGGTGGGGCAAAAAGCCCCGTGGTTGCGTGCATCGCATTTGTCCACTCTGAAATGTGAGTCTTCCACTGGCACAGCAAGCGACACAAAGAGCTCCGCGGCTTTCCGCCGCCCGACAGGAATCAGTAACAAAGACATGGAGTGCGTCTTCTCGTTGGCACAGCAGCACTTTTTAACAACCCCTGGCCCAGCAAACTCTTAATTCCCAAAGACAACAATGCAATGCATTTAACATTCTTTTGATTAATATTTATGGCTACAAGCCACCCATTGTTTTTACTACATAGCTGCTAATCAATAGAGGCTCCAGAAAACAGCAGAGCAAGCCAGGGGAGCTGTGGAAGCCTTGGTTCTTCAAAAATTATGGAAAATGGCAAGAGGTTTTGCCCCTCACCCACATCTTTGCAGTTTATTTTAAAAGCAGAACTCTTACTGGAGTTCATAAATCCACAGTTAAGTGCCTCACTATGCTGACCCACATTTGAAAATGTTTACCCTAGCATTTATGTAGCCTCATTAGTGTGGAATGTTTATACTCGCTCTTGCATTTGCACTTACCTATACAGTTATACATTGTGTGCTGTAACTGTGTACTAATAATCCCACTGTATCTCTGACACTCCTTCACTGTAATTGCTCCCCTAGGTGCAGTTTTCCAAAGATTTCTGTGTTTCAACCCTTGAAATAGAAGTAGGCTTTGTTTTACTATGAATTTGATGGGAAAGGATATACCATAAAATTTAGCCCTAGTTTATTTCGGTGCCTAATTGATAAGTTAGAGACAGTGATCTGGAAACCTGAGCAAGGTTATACTACATTTGCTCATGAGGGCAAGGCAAACATTAAAATACAATTCCTGAAGGCCTGGGCACTGTTACTTCCTTGCCTTATATTTTTGTCCACAATAATGTATATTAAAACTGATAAAAATGTATTTTGTGTGTATAGAAACATTGGTACATCTTTAAAGTATGATAGCTGCAACAGTAGTTGTAGAAATTTTTAACGCACTGCATTTCTGGGATGAAGTAAATGCTATACCCACTCTGCAACTTTTTATATATATAATAAATATACAGTTCACTTCACGAGATCATGTGTTCTGAGGGGAGTGTGCATTGTAAGTGATGATGATTTCCCATCCCTTCACAGATCTGTGCCTCAGACGTGCTGTACTTTCGCAGAGCCTGGGAAACGAGTGAGCATTGACATGAGTAGAATCCAACATCTGTGTGCTCTGCTGTAAAACAGAAAAAGCAACATAGGAAACGCTCTGTCATTTCTACAAATAGATCACAGAGGCAATAAATCTTTCCTCAGAACCTAGAACTTCCCACTGCTTCATACTACCTTCTGCTTCGTACTCAGGCGCGGTTTTCTCCACCATCACAGGGGCTGGAGCAACACGCTCCTTACAGTGATGATGAGGCACCACACGCAAGGGAGAAGAGCAGCACCAGGGTAAGCAGGAGACTTGACAGCTCCTGGCGGGTGGGAGCAAGGGCTGGGCAGGCGTAGGGATGTCACTGGAAGGAGCGGAGGACAGGGAAGGCAGAGGCATCCCAGGACACTGGTGGGGAGGTGGGGGGAGGATCTCCAGGCTGTGCTGGAGAAAGGAGGAGAGAAGGGATCCCGGAGAGAAAGGAAATCCAGGAGAGAGGATCTCCAGGCTGTGCTCAGCAGGGATGTCCAATGTCCCTGTTTTGCCATGCCACCAGACCTAACTGCATCCCTTGGCAATAAAACCAACGGTCTCCTCAGGACACAGCAGGCACTCCAGTTAGTTCGGTCCTTCTCATGACATTAAACCTGCAGACAGCTTAGTGTTAAACCTTCTTCTTTCTCTCCCTCCATCACAATCCCCACCCCCAAGCACAAAGCCCGTGTATTTTACGCCAGTGTGCTGAATTTAACAAGCTAGCCAGAAACCAGGCAAAGGTGATGGTTATTACCCTCCCCCCCCATACAAATGTAGGGAAAAACGACGGACAGCTGAGATCATATCCTTTTACGTCTTTATTTGCCAGTTAAGATCCTTTTATTCCATCGATGCAAATATGCAGAACAGCAGGAAACCATGTTTTAAGCAGCACATACCAGTTGGCTGAGAAAAAACTAACTACATTCCCCAAGCAATGTAAAAGTAACAATGCACATCATCTTCCAGAAGAAGAACCAAACAGATATTGCAGCCGAGAGGCACAACAGGCAGCTTCCGTACAAAGTAGTTTGGCTATTTAAAATGCTAGAGCCAGCCCTTGCCCGTTCCTCCAACCCCGCCCCCCCAACCCCAAAAGTCCTACTATAATTTAACCACTTTTTTGTTTTTGCTATCTACATAATATATAAAATATAATCTCTGTTTACTTATAACACTTACTTTTCTTGATAAATAGCTCTTTAAAATATCTACTGTACATATGTCCATGCATTGACATTATATATATAGCATTTATATATATGTACGTATGTCTGAAAAAACAATAAATATATACTTAATATTGACACAGCAACAAACTGAACATATTCTCATTTTCAGAATCAAATGAAAGAAAACCAGTACATGGAGAAACAGTGAATGTCGCTTGTGAAGCACAGCATAGCAAGGAGCTTGGATTCCTGCCCCGGCTGGGCGTTCGCTATGCCACATACTTGAGCAGTTGTGGTGTTACCATATTCTTTAACGAATCTGTGTTAAAAGATACTTCAAGTAGGTTAGCCACCCTGTATGCCACGCGTAACACAGACTGAGCGCGAGCTCAGTGGGAAACACGGGAGACCCGCCTCGTGCCTGGCGATGGAACGGGAAACAGAAAGGGGAGGGAAGCGAGACTGACACTGGTGTGAAAAATAAAAGGAAGCAATGGGCAGCACATGGCTGGGAGGTCATCAATAACCACGGTAAACAAGTTAATAGAGTTAAGTGCTTCTAAAGATGATAGCTGGCACTGCTGCAAAAAGTATCTTGATTATCTGTAGCCAACTCCACATGACGAACCAGTTTGCCCACTGCCACAAGAAGACACAAAAGAAACCCAGATGGCCAAATTCAGATGCTAGAAATGGGGTCACTGGATGACGCTGCGAGGCTGCGGGTTCAGAGCCAAACCTGTCCAAGGGCAGCTGAATTCGCTGAACATCCTTAATGGACGTTCACTGAACCTAATGGATAGGATTTTTCTAAAGTATGAACTTAAAAAAGAAGAAAAAAAAAAACGACAAACAATCAAAAAAACCCACAGTTAACAAACAGTTAATTTCACACATGCCATAACATAGTAAAAGAAGGATTTTTTTAAACTTTCATTTCAAAACAGCATTCTTTAAAAATGGAATTTTATCCCCCCCCCCAAAAAAACGTAAATGACCTTCTACAAACATGTTTTGTGTTCAGTTTTGGATTGACCATAGCCATTCTGTTTATTCATTTAACTGAAAATACTGAATAAAAGCTATTTCGGTTTGACCTAAGCTGATACCCTTCATTCGCCAACCCCAAGGCTTTGATTTGGCAGCTTCGAAAGTCATTACTTGCCTGGGCTCTGGCTTCAGTAAATCATGAGGTTATGACATCCACTCATGAATGCAGCATTATGTATAGTCCCATTTACTTCAAATATCTTCTTTCCATGAGGAAATGGAAGTGGGCAGCCATTGTTAAAGGGAAGTTGTTTTTGTTGGCCAGACTTCATCCAGCAGCTCAAGAGAGAGGATTTAAAGTAGATGAGACTGCCAATTGTTATTTAGTCATACTTCATCTCTAAAATTTACAAACTTTGTTCTCCACAAGTAACAACTTTAACAACAACAACAAGAAACTGCTGTCCTGACTAACCCTGCCATTTCACAACTAGTCCTAGATACCCAAAGAGCACTGCAGAGGTCAAACTGTCCAGTGTGGAGTTTCCTGTGTACTCAGGGGTACATCACTGGGCCACTGGAACATCACACCAGTGTTGAGTATCTGCACAAAGCCAAAAGCCTGCTGGGTACTTTTAAACCCTTGTAAACACAGAACTTAACACTGAATAGACTTCATAATTCACGATATTTTATATTGAAGGCCATAGATAAAAGTCAAATGTAAAAACTCCCAGCAACAAGAAATTCTGTCATCTCTGCAAAGACACCATCAAGATACTATGTTTATCTTTACCCATTAAATAAAATCTGTGCTTTTTTTTTTTTTTAAGAGAAATGAATCATTTTAAATTGTCTGGGTCTTTCCTGCATTTATACGGACAAAGAAATAGAAAAGGTAACAGAGAAATGGAATTGTCCTTGTGCTGTGACTACGCACAGCAGAAAGGCCTCCTTTTTTGAATGGCTGAACTTCCAGGACAGCGGTTCACTTGTACAGTCACTGATTCGAAAGCTGTCCAAAAGAAGGAAACGCTAAGCGCAACGTGGAGAGTGCCTCTGATTGCCCCGTGCTGGCTGGGCAGGAATTTCTCATGCTTTCAGCTGAAGCAAACGATGAACTCTGCAGCAGCCTGCCCTGAGCCTGAACTCCTCTATGCATGCCCTGATTCTCCGCCATATTGGCTGCATGGGTAAGGATGTATCATCTCTACTTGGTATTTTCTAACTAGGCAGCTGAAGCACTACGAATTTAACACATACATGGTATTAGATATAGGAAACCCCACACCCTTGCAGAGTTGTTATGCCTCCACGTAGGACTCCACTGAGCCCAGCAGGGATCTAGCAGGAGTACAGGACGGTGCTGCTTCCCCGAGGGCAGGGTCCCTTCTCGGCTCCCGAACCCAGAGGTGCAGCCCTCGCCCTCCGCACCACCAGCACGCCCTCCCCGTTGGCGCAGGTGCCCGGGTACCAGGCCGCAGGCACACCTTCCTGTCGCTCCCTGCTGCACTCACCGCTCTCCCCTTGGGCGCACCGAAGGACCTCAGTCGTGCCCTGCTGTCACACAGCGTAGGGCTGCCCTGCCCCTGCTGCGGACCCCAATGCAATTCCCATGGAAAATAAGACATCTTCTCACGGCTGACCATCCCAGCACTGGAACAGACACCTGCAGAGCAGCAGAGCGCTGCCCCCGGGCTCTCCCCTTTGGCTCTTTTTGTCTTTGGCAACAGACCATAATGTTCAGTATCCTATGTGCACAGGCGGATGGCAAAGGAAGGAGGCTCTCCAGCAGCAGCCCTGGGAAAGAGGAACGAACATGTCTTACCTCGTGTATGAACAAGCTCATTTGGGGGCTACTGTAAATTCCAGCAGTAGCCACAGTTTGGCTGTTGGGCCTGCACCAGTTCTAGCAGCATTCATCTCAAACCTTGTGGCACAGCATTAAAAGTGCAATTCCAAATATATGTTTCCTGGTGTGGTACCGCTTTTGAGTTCAATCAAGCACACCTCTGCTATCTGCTGCCCAGATTCTTATATGCAGCGTGAACTCCAGACACTACTTTGGGCAATTCAATGTACTTTCAACTGTACCAAAAGAGCAGAGGGCTTGATGCTGCCAAGAAAGATTCCAGACTTTATCAGAATAGTAGTACACATTCTATAAATAAACCAATTCCTCCCTCCTCTAAGCCAGGTGGAAGTTTAGTATCTTTACACTTGATACCACAGCACCTTCACCTCCTAGAGAACGGAAAAACTGTCATACAATCCTGAACGTATGCAGTTACTGCTGCCATCCCAGCTCGGGAACTACTTCACCTAAATCTAGCGTTAAGATCTTTGTCGTCGTCAGAAGAGGAGGTCCCACCCTGCCCCTGCACGTTCTGCCTGCCTCTCTGGGGCCAGCACTGTGGTTGGCTATGTCACCAGAGCATTAGATTTTCCTCCTGCTAAGCAGCACTATTGGCATCAGTAAGCCTGCAGAGCGGACGGATGACGCCTGTCACCTAAACCTCTGGATCTGGGACAGAAAGGCTGAGCTCAGTAGCACTATCCCGATACACTGTGTCTCGCCTGGAGACTGTCCACTGCAGGGGTGGGGAACGGGATTCCAGCGTACCTCCTTCCAGCTGGCATCACAAAACCCAGAAAGACACAGAAAAAAAGATAATACAGATAGGAAAAACTGTCAACATTTGTGAACCAAAACGAGGTGCAAAGACATGAAGAGCAGTTCCAGCACACTGGCCAAACCACTAAGAAGCGTCGCAAACATTTTGGTCCATGTTTAGTTCCAGTTTTGAATGATGTTTAACTAGACTTGGTTAATTATCCACCGGGCTTGCACTCGTGACTTCAACTAGCCACAATTTTCAATAACTGGCTTTTGCGTTACTATGTGAAAACTCTCTTGATCCCCGTGGGGCTAACTCCATTTCTCAGGAGAGAGAGAAAGATGATTTCTTGATCAAATTTTCTCTTCTGTATTTCTCTGTGTATTTTTCAGGGGAGGAACTGGATAGTATGGTATACCACAACAATTATAATGGGAAATTCCTGTTGGCACAGATACTATGTCAGGAATTCTCAGAGAAATTCATTTTTAGGAAAAGCATCCAAACTTATCAAGCGCTGTTTCCAAGAAGGAATGATGAAAGCTCGCCCGAGGTCTCAGCAGCAGCAGTCAGCCCCAGAGACAGTTGCTAGAACTGGCAGAACAACATGGATAGAAACAATTCTCCATTTGGGTGTGGTTTTGCAGTATTACATTATTCCTTCGTCAGTCACACTATTACACTTTGGGGAATATTTCACGAAAGGTCACAAACATGCTCTTCAAAAATTAAGCACGCAGTAATAATTTGGTCGTGGGAGTCAAGTTCCCTAACTTCAGCCACCCAAAAATTTAGAAGTCAAGATTCTCTGCAGAGGAGGAGGACGGGGATTTCCAGTGGGCACCTCCTTCTGTATTAATCTTAGGATGAACTGAGTCAGCCTTTGGAGAGCTCACTCTGTATTGACTACTGTGTCCTTGCGCAGCTGATCAGGACAAGACACCCGACTTCCAGCTGGCTAAAGTGAGACAAGATGAACCACACTATTGATGTCCTCCTGTTCAAAAACACGAAGCTCTAAATCTGGGCATACGACAGGCAGGAGCATACAGCAATCAGACGGAGTCATTTGTAGGAGAGGCCCTAGAGAAGCTCTTAGTGCTCCTAAAAATAGCAAAACTGTAAGTGCTTTCAAAAATATCTAACTTATTCTGACAGTTCTCTTCCTAACCCAAAATGGCAACACTAATGTGATGGCCTTGAGAACAAGGGTCATATTTTCTCTTTTAATTTACTGCTCATGCAAATGTTTTCTTCTTTCCCCTAGTCAAAATGAACAAAAAACCCTGAAAAGGTTTTTCTCAAGTTTAATATAATATAGTGCTATCTGCTTGTGTTCTACTTTTTTCCTATCTGAGGACCTAGCACTGTAAACACATAAGCACTGGAGCAGCTTTATGCAGAAAAGCGGTATCCCTCGTTACCGGGATATTCACGTGCCTTTCACTATATTCTTTCAAGACACATTCTCAAAATAATATATTAGTTCAAGACTGCAATCTGAAACAGTAAAAAGAAGAACAGGGCAAACATATCAAAAGAGTTTGTCCACCTCTGCACTGATGACAGGGAATGATTACTACAGTACCACTCGCTGGCCACTTGAAGGAGGTGAAGAGGTCGGGGTCCTATGTCATTTTTATCGCTGGAAATGGACAGGAAATTTTCTCATCCTTTTTGTTTTTCACTCACACTCACCACCTGATGGAGGTGAAAGCTTCTGGGCTGAGCTATATGAAATTAATTGTCAGTGCACACCTCTCAAGTGTGAGTTGATAAAGGTTTAAAAGAACACCGCCATTGAAGCATCATATGGTTTCGGGTTGGATTTCTACCGTTTTCCACCTAAAACCAAAATGCACGATGAATTTACTCAAAAGTCAGTCCCAGACACAGGAAATTGTGTGTAAACCTTCCTAAGACTAGCCTGAGTTCAGCCATGTAATAAAACCCACAGTCACGACCACGTCGTGCCAGTTGCCATGCATGAAGGTTTTGCACAACCCATTTTAATCAGCAAACCTGTGCAGTTAACACTGAAGCTTACCGGAAGCTCGCAGAAGACCCTCCCTCCCCCAATACTGGGGCATACGCACTGTCGTTGAGGACCGCTTTGTTTTAAAAGCCACACATTTTCCTATTTAATTGTGCTTTAAAAACAAACCTAAACAAAAAAACAGCCAGCTAAACCAACACAGAGAAGCTCCTAACAAGCCACATGAAAAGCGAGCTGCCAAGATTTTCCGTATCACACGACACTTCCACACCAAGTCCTGTTATTCTGTGTGTTGGTTAGAGGTGTAGTACTACAGCACGGTGGTGTCAGCTGTCATGGTAGGAACCATTCATGTCAGACACTACAGAAAATTTAACGACATGACAGTACCTTCACAGCCCTCTGGTAGGTAAGGAAAATCTAAAAGGATCTTCCCAACCTTTCACAGTAAACACAATTGGATAATCTAAAGCACCTGCAAGCAGGAGATGAGTCCATGATATATCTTTCCAATCAGCCAGCTAATACTGTTATTAAAACAGTTAAGTTATGTCAGCTCTTAAGTCTCCTGTCTGTTTCGGGCATTTCTAAGGACCTTACCACTCTGGCGTTTTGCCACCAACAGACTGAGTTGATCCAAACAACTGTATTTCCTCCTCCTGTATCCTCAGCTGTTTCTAAGATGCCCAAGCCCTTCACAAGGGCTGAATCACCATTTCCTTCAAGAGCTGTCTGGTTCCCATTCTTTCCTAGGAGCTGAGAGGAGCTAGCAGTACAGAGACATCCTGCTCTTCCGCATGGCTTCGCTGATTAAATATGCTGGGCTCAGTTCTGGCTCCTCGGTCATGATTGAAATGTTCTGCCACTCCCCCAACTGGTTTGACTTTTTAATGGTGTCTACCACACACAGGGCATACAGACAATCGTCAAAAGTGGCAGCCATCGTAAGGGGCCTGCCGTCCCAGGTCCTCCTGTCGTCCTGGTCCTCAAATGCCTGCCGGACAGCTTGAACCATCTTAATGGTGCCCCGGAGGTAGGGGGATGGGATGTCACTGAAGGCCTTCTCTGGAAGTAAGGAGTTGCTGACCGGCGTGGAGTCCTTGAGCAGAAGCTCCCGCTGCGGAGAGCTGTTGCTCTGTCCGTAGAGGTCAGTGCCTATTACAATCAGCCGCCCCGCCGAACCCACCACGATAATGTCTTGCTTGAACTCCCCCGGGACATTGAAGTTGAGCGTCACCGTGCAGCACACGCCGCCTTCCAGGACCATCTGAAACGTACAGAAGTCATCGCTGGTGATCTGCCGTATCCCCTTGATGTGGTCCGTCTGCTTCACGAAGGTCTTGAGCAACCCGTGCACTTTCACGGCCTTCTGGCTGGTGAGGAAGGTGAGGAGGTCGATGATGTAGGTGCCAACCGAGTGCAAGCCCCCACCTCCCATCAGGTCATCGCAGCTCCAGTTGTACTTCTTGCCCAGCAGGCTTCCGCTGTGAACCTGCACCTCACACACCAGCAGCTCCCCTACGTAACCCTCCTGGATCAGCTGCTTCATCTTCACAAAAGCTGGCAGGAAGCGCAAAACGTTCCCCATGATGCTCATGAGCTTCGGGTAATAGTGAGCGGCGGTCATCATCCTAAAGGCATCCAGCGGAGTCGCCGTTCGGTCACAGATGACGTTTTTTCCAATGCCTGAAAAACAGTTTTAAAAAAAAATCACCAACAAAAATATATCGATTGACTAAGCTCAAAGCCTCAAAGCTACTGTTAAATACTAAGCCAAGCAGAAGGATCTTTGAAAGAAGAAAACGTTTCAATATAAAGGCAGAAAGGTCCCCTCTGGCATGTTTCCAAAATGCCTGTAACAGTTTCTCAGCACCACAGTGAAAATAATTCCTTTTTTATTTCCAAAATGCACTCATGCCTAAAAGTAGCAAGAAAGTGAGGGCCCGGACAGATAAGAAAGTAAGCTATGATAAGGTGGATTGCTGCCTAAGGTGGATTGCTGCCCCACACTTGCCACCTTCTGGGAGCAGGTACAAAACCAACCACCCCAACTCGGCTATCTTGTAGACGTCTCTTCTGTGATAACCTGCCTGTGTGTGGGCTTCTGAGAGCTGAATCTGAGCTTCAGATTCAAATCTCTGAAGCACACGAGTCACACCACCTCACGTCCACAGTAACTTCATGTTCATACGCTGAGAAGTCTGGGCTTGTCTTCCCAATGGTCTTGTTCCTTCATCCTTCCCGTTCAGACTGTTGAAGAGGCTCTGACTGAAGGCGGGGAGAAGCACTGGGCTTGTTGCTTGATTTAAAATGTAGGAATTGCTTCTCACTCATAAAATGCCACGCTGTTCTGACAATGGCACTCGTTTTTTTGAAGCAGCTCTGCTGAAAAGTCAGCAGCGCATCCACAGTGCCAAGGGAGAGCCACGATTGCTCTAAAACAGGTCAAACGCAGCTGTGACAATCTGCTCCCTCCCAGAATCGCCCATATGGGCACACTGTTTACTGACGCTGGCATGACATCCTGTTTCATGTGGCCACCAAGGTGTGCAGCTGAATGCAGTGCAGGCTGAGATGCCTGAATAACGATTTTATTATTGATTTCTCCTCATCAAATACTTTCATTCTGTACCCACACGCACACAGTGACAGGGTCTCCGGTTTCCTTTATAGTTGCATACAAAGATGTTTTTATGCGTAGTAAGCAATATTAGGTGAGCTGTACAACACCTTATAGCACTAAATATGATCTGTGCTTTGAGAGCCTGGGGCTATAGCTGGGCCTGGCACTTAAAAGAGCTGAATTTGGATCCTGTCTGCAAGGGTCCAGATGAATAAATCTGGTTACTCACTAAATCGCTTTGTGTTTTGATTCCTTTTCCCTTCAGCTAGGTGAGAAATCCCTTTTTCTTTAAAGAGCTGTTGTGAGGATAAAATTTTACATGTTTTGGAGCTGTCTGGATGACAGACAGATGGCAGGGATCTGTTGAGCCCACTTACATGAATATTTAACAGCCCGACTGGAAGAAGAAGGGGGTCACAGTCCAAACATTCAATAACCAGCTTAGCCACACTGCCTATTCTCAGTCTTTGTCTGCTGCTATTTGAGTAGCTGAAACTGGAGGGAGGGCTGTCACCACTGAAGTGGCAGTCACATCTAGTAACAGCCAAGAAAGCAAACAGCTTCCTTCGACTTGCTCCTAGTTACCTTCTACATAATTTGAAAAGGAGAGACATACTCATTCTCCTGTAATATTAGGCAGGAATCCTCTATTCAGTGGCCGTGATCTTCCTGTTTCACTTTTCTCTCATCTTTACAGACTGCTGCTGGTTACAGAGTTGACATTTTCAGCCTTATAGCACTTCTTTCCCTGCTCCTGAATAACTTCTTTCTGCATCTGTTTGATACTGGAGAAAGCATTCATCCACCTGCCCTATATTCCTCTAACTGGTAGCTCCAGCTATGTCACTCGATACAGATCACCAATATAATTGTCCTTGAGTTACACAGACTCTTTCAGAGAGATTTTAGTCTGGCAAATTAGTTATCAAAATAAAGCAAAGCTTAGTCAGGCAAATCTTGCCTACAGGCAAACCTTCCTGAAATAGCAATTTCTCCCCGCAAAGAACCCATACCTACTATGCCATCGTCAGACCTGTTCACCGCTGACCCACGAGCATCCCTTTCTGCTCCAGTTCAGCTCGCATCGTTCTGCCTCGCAGGCGCCAGCTGCATTTTATCGGGCGTCTGCGCAGGCACGAATCTCTCAAGATACGCAGCCCTACATGCGTGCTCATGAGGAAAAGGATCCGCTTTCATGAGGAACTGCAGCCCGGGGACAATCTTTTTTGCTATGTGTTCAGTGTCGTGCACAGCGGGGGTCAGTCCTTCACCATGTGGGGCAGGGAACGCTTGGGACTGTCACAATCTGAGTGCCAAATAATGATTATAAACATGAAGGAGAAGCCTATGGGTTTTTACATCCCTTGCTTTCAAGAAAATTTGCCATTAGGATCAGTGTAAGTCAGACACACATGCAGAGAAAAGGACAGAGCTCTAAATATTTGTATGGAGATGGAGAAAAGGTGGAGTCTCACTCCTTCCACCATTTCAACCTTTTATTGAAAGGCTGAACCTTTTTATTACAGAAAATCCAAAATGCAAATGTTTCGAGAGCCTTCCTGTCTCTGTGCGTACACTAATACATGCTGTGCTCTCATCTCCGTCGGGGATTTAAGCAGATTTTTGCTTGGTGCCCAGAAAGCTTTTACAGTCTATTAAAGCTGGTGCAGGTTCTTTCAGCACGGCACTGCTCAGCACTCGAACCTGTGCACACTACAGATCTTTGTTTTCTCCGTAGCTGCAAATCTGCAAGCAGCCACATTAGCTTTCTCAAAGCAGTGAGAGAACATGAAAGGTTTGCTTAATTTAATTTAGAGAAATACTCTGGTGTGTTTACGCAACTAGAATAAGAAACAGACAGATCAAAACACTGTTTTCTGCTCTCCTCCCTCTGCTCCCTTCTCAAAAGGAGCAGGAAGAAAGGGACCTTCCCTTGAAGCTGTTCTCTGAAGCAGCGACAGGCAGAGCAGAGGGCAGCGAGCAAGGAAAAACCTCCCTTCCCAACGCGGAGAGGCTCATGCAAAGGCGTGCTCTGACTGCAGGAGCTGCAGGGGCACCCTCCGGGAGCTGACCCCTTCTCCTGGCCTGAGGTGAGGGTCTGAGCCTGCCCAATCTTGGACAAGACTCTCTACAAAAGGATCAATGTTACCACTTGTCATTCTATCAATGCGCTCTGCCCTTTCACACATCTTTGAAAATCACACCACAGCAGACAGTAAAAACTTTGTTAATTACATAAAAATAGGGCAGTGCCAACAGCTTGTTTGGGCAAGAAAGCGCAATATATTGGTCCGTGGTGATAAGCAATAGAGGCAAACACATCTCATTGTATGAAAGAATACACACCCCTTCCACATGCATCAAGATATCTGGTCTACAACGCTACAAGTTCTCAATCAGGCCACTTCTAAGTATCGATTTCTTCAGTTCTTAGCTAAAACTAAGAAGAAAAATGACTTAAGCACATGTCATTCTTTTTGAGGGCTCTGCACAGCCGTCACCTTAGTCTCTCCGCTTGGCTGTGCTTCAACAAGAGACAGAGCGGTGCCAGCTGGGTGGTAAGCGATGTGACGTGATGTGACATGACATGATGTGGGATTTCTCCAGCCTGGCATGGAATAGGGGAAGGCTCACTCCTGGCCAGCCCAGCTCCACAGCTGAAGTTGGGCAATGCATCTGCTGGCAAAGCTGCCGGCAATGCGAGTTGGCTCTCTGAAGTTCCCCCACAGCTGCCACGCAGGGCTTCAGCCCAGGACCTGCTCCGCGGCCCACTGCTCCAGGCACAGCCAGCCAGGCATGCAGAGAACCTGCATCAGCAGGCACTGGGCTGTGGTGCCAGTAAGCCACCCGTGCCCACAGGCATGGGGCCACAAGGCGGCAACCACTTTAGACCCAACAGGTCTGCTCCCCTGAGCCCCTCTATCTTCTCTCTCCAGCAGGAAAACACAAAAAAACAAGTAACAGTGGAGTTGGCAGATGTCCATCCATTAGATAGACCTGATCCCTAGGCCAATGACTTAGGTATAACTCGCTCTAGCAGTCCTTAAAAATGTGAAAGGACATGGTTTTGAGCAAAATGACACAAGAAAATTCGACTTCTATGTTTGGTTGCTAAAGACTGAAAGATCACAACATCTGATGACTGCTTAGTTCCTCTTTAAAATGAATCAAAGTTTCCAGAGCAGGTCCACATCACAAAACTAACACTAGTGTCTTCTCACCTCTCAGTGTCTCACAAGGAAGGTTACGGGCTGAATGGTCCATCTTAGCTATTCTTTATCTCCCAGGGTGCATACTTCCCCCAAGCCAAACCTCAACAACGCAGATACCAATCTGCATTTATTTTAGGAAGGTTATTTAAGGGCACTGATCTTCTCTGAAGAAGTAGATGTCTAACCAACTCTCTAGAAGCAGCTGAGCAAATAGAAAAAAAATTTGTCTGTGCTGTCATTGGTGCAACCATTCATTTGAGTGAAGATTTCTCTAGCACCTTAAGCTGGAAAGTCAAATTGTAACCGTGATCTAATGGCTTGTCACCTACCATACAGGAATTTTTTTTGTCAGGAAGTCATGTGATTTATTTGTAAACCTCAGCCTTCATTTTCGAAAAAAGGAAGCTCTTGTGATATGAGATAATTTTGAAAGCCAAACAGCCCAGAAGTGAGTAGCGAGTAGATACAGTTCAGGGTAGCAGTAGTAGTTATAATTTTTTCCATGTAAATGCAGGGGAAGAGTAAGGGCCTAGAGCAAGATTTTGAAATGCTTGGCGTTTGCAGCTCTTCATTTTACAGACAGCTCTAGCTCCTTGGCGACCAGCAGCCCGTGTTTATTTGTCCCTGTAACATCCCCACGCTGCACAGCCTAAAACTGAGCAGAGCTCCTGGGCCCCCAGTGCAGGAAGGGTACAGCGACTGTAACCGGCACAGGTTTCATCAGTTCTGAAACCTGCAATGTCAGCTTTTTTTTTTTTTTTCCATCTGCTCTAATTGTTTCAAATAAGGAGAGAAACATTTTCCCATAAAAAAGTCAAACTAATTAAAAAAAAGTTTCCATCACTAAACTGAATTAAGACTAGTCCTCTATCTGTTCAGGTCAGGACATGAGCCCCAGTACAATATTTTCTCCTCCTCCTATCCACAAGAAAGTCAAAAAGGGCTCTATTTGGAGTCTGGGCATATAATCAAAACCTTCACTGGCACCAGAAAGATCCATTAGTTAGCAGTCGCTACCTATTGCTCTTGGTCAGGATCGGGGTGAGGGAAAGGGGAAAATAAGGTTTTGGTGCACTAAGCTAATTTAGTCAGCATAAAAATACATTTGTAAAGCTACAGAGGAACTGTCAACATTCAAGGAACAGTCTAAGAAATTCAACAAACACAGTAGTGGTGGAGGAGCATGCTTATCAGGTTATTTCAAATGGATGATTTTAAATATTTATATCAGATTATAGTATCTTCTTCAAACACATTTTTATTTTTAAAAAAATAAGCTAATGCAAAAGTACATTCCAAATGGTGACAATCTACATTATCATTAATACGGTTACAGTAAATAAATATGGGCAAATTTTTATTCTCAGATTTTAACCATTGCAGCTGCTGTTGTTGTCTTTGGATCCTATGCAGAATCAGGGGGAAAATCACCTTTGGCGCTCAGTTCTGTTTACGGCTTGTAAGACACGTTGCAATGATGTGTGCTGTATTATTAGCACACATATTATTAGTTGTAACCAGATCACGGTTTCCATCCTAATGCAGTTTGACATGGTTTGCAAATACAGAGTAGTATCATCTAATACATGAATGAAGAGTGTCTCATTCATATTTTTCCAGCGTTGTAACACTGAAAAACTAAGCAGAGATATACAGCTACTTGTATAAATGTGCCCAAATCAACAAAGAAAAAGCAGCAAGTTAAGTTAAACGGCTAACTGACTTTTTTCTGTCATTTTGGCCATACTGATAAAAGACCTTTCCTCAGGAATATGTCAAAAACCATAGTCAAATAAAGGTCTTAAATCAGAAGTCACTACCTCTTATTTAAATGGTTGATTTACAGCAATTTGTTCTTCTGCACATATGTACATACTTCATCTACTCTGGTTTTGCACAGAAACCACCTCAGAAACTGCAATAGGAGCCAGCGCATGGCTCCCTATAGCTAAAATGATGTTTGATAGAAGCTGAGTGTCAGCAGAACGGTGTATTTTGCACACTCCCATAGTAGGCAGAGTTCTATTTGCCATACTAATCATGTTAGTGGACAGCACTACGGCAACCCCACTGGATATTCACAAAATATCCTTCCATTTCTATGAATTCTGGTATATGCAAAAACATACAGAATTGTTTTTTTCCCTCAGTAATAACGACTTCAGAAATCCTCACAGCTCTTTGAACCATTCCCTTCTATCCCTTTCTTTCAAATTTGCAAAAGATACAACATTTGGAGGCTGCAATTCAGCCAGAATCCCCAAAAAATCTGCTCAGTTATCCACAGACTCATTACAATACTTAAACACTCGGAACAAAAACAGAGGTTGGTCATGACGGTAGTAATGCTCCCTCCTTTTCAAATTAATGACTCCCTAAGAAACCCAGAAGAAAACAGCAGTGACCTGAGCTGTAACTGCGCTGAACCACTGACCAGGAGACCCACAGCACTAAAAGCAGGCGACACAAGTTCTATTGGAACTGCCTTCGGGATAGCCTCACAGTCACGGTCCCTTTTGTACGAAGCTGCAACAAACCAGTTTGGTATTATTCCACATTTCTAGCACATATGTACTAAGGAGAGACACACAGCACTGAGAATGCCTCTTGGAAATTGTATGCAAATACAGAATTCGAAGGCAGAAGCAGCCCGTATAGCCACTGTTCATTTATTTTCACTTACGATAGCTGGGGTGGCTCTTCAGTCTCTGAGATACAGCAGCTGCACAGCCAGCTCAGCCTGCTACGTGCATGATAAGCCATAAATCTTCGGCAACACAAATGAGGATTTTCTGACCTGCTCTCCTCAACCAGTGCAACTGGTGAGCAGTACCCCCTCTGAATTATAGCTCCACAAATGGCTCCCTCCCGGCTCAGCAGCAGATGATGACTATATACACGATGACCCAGGCACGGGTTCCATGGAGTCTCCTCAACAAAAAGTGCTTTTTCCATCTGGCTGTCTCGCCAGGACACCGCTGTACAGCCTGGAGGGACACCACGCTCCATCACTATGAAGCTCGTCTGGGTGTTGCAGCAGTGGGGAGGGACTGGCCACCCAGGCGTGTGGAGGAGCCAGGCGAAGCCCATAGTCCTGCTCTCCGCTCCAGAGCTTCCAGGGGGACCCAACCCGGCCAGGGGGTTTCTGGAGTCACTCCAGAGGAGCAAGCAGCAGCATGGGGTGCCACAGAGGAAAGTGAGAAGGTGGCTGACGGACAGGGAATGGGAGAGGAGAGGGAGCGGGAAGGAAGGAGGCTACAAGGTGGCAAGAAGGATACTGGAAGGAGCTGGAAGAGGCTGGCGCAAACAGCACAGAGGAGCTGCTCAGCACACCCTAATGGCACCAGCAACCTCCCCAGCACTTGGAGGCCCATCCTAAAAGGCTCTCTTTCAGTCCAGTCTTCACGTGAGCCCTGCTAGCATCTTTTCTGCAGAAAAATAACAACGGAGGAGAAAGATTTCAGAGAAAACAAGCATCCTTCTGTACCCAGAGACTGGACAGGAGGAAGGGATGATGAAGACAAGTATTCTCATTAAAATGGTGAGATGTGTGTGAGTTCAGCTATTGCCCAAGAGGTACATCAGGAGAGAGAAACGTAATGCTGGGATGGGCTGTTCTATGGGGCTGATAGTATTTTCTGATGCATTACACATCGAGATGCGTGCATCACATACTGCATAGTGATGAAAAGCTTTTGAATCCCTCAGAAAATGGTCTAAATAAATATGGATATGTACATTTCTAGCATGAGGAGTGGAAAACCTGATAGAAGGCTGCTCTGCTCTGAGAGATGAGGAGTAATTTCTGGGCCACCTCCTAAAAGTAACCACTCAGGTGATTCAAAAGTGTTTTCACCTAGAATGTGGATTTTTTTATTGGTATATAGAGGTGTCTCTGCTATTATTAGATGCTGCTGCTGTCGATATTATGATATAGTAATAATTATAGTAATAACAAGAACAATGGTTGTATTTATGCTATTCAGTGCACGATCTGTCACTCAGTTCCTTGAGTGGCATGAAAAATGCATTTACCAATCAATACATCTGCCAGATGGAAAACTGATGGCAAGACAATGTTTGTTTGAGGAAACCTTATTTAACAAAACTTTTGACAAGGAGATAAATCTGAGTGATGAATGCCTAACAAGATTGGCATCAGTCACAGCTCTAACATTGGCCAAGGCAACCATCATTAATCACAGATATGTATAGCTGTTGCAAAAAATCATGTTACCATAGGATAATGAGTCATAGCTCATGAACTGATTCATATTAACAGGGCATGTGTGTATTCCTAGTCTGTTGTAAGTGTGAAGGAAAATAACAGTGACTGAAGGCACATATTTTCCTTCGCAGCTGAAACAGACCGTGAATGCACACAGGGCGTAATACACCGCCCCGCTCACAAGCAACAGCTCATTTGGCCACAGAAAATCAATGGCTTATACAGATTTTACAAACCCTGCATCTCCTCCTCTGCATCAAAATATTATGAAGCAAAAAAACACATGCACTGTTACATTTCATAGTCAACTGCAATGAGACGCACTTCACAAATACCAGATGAAACATTCTATCCAGTAAACACGCACCTGGCCCAACTGCACAGACCACCACCACAGCGAGGGTCTCAGCTTCTGGCCCTGGTGCATCACACCGTGATTCCAGTTTTTCGGCTGGTTTATCCTCACTGATGTAACCTCTTTTCCACACAACTGCTTTGAAAACAAAAACCTAAACGTCCAAATACATGGAAAAAAAGCTGTTTGTGACTGCCTCTGCCTTGGCTGCCCTGTAACCATAGGCTAAACCCAAGTTCACTCAAATGACTACCTGCACAATGAAAAAGAAACGCCTTGCGAAGACGGAATGGTTGCCGCTGCTGGTGACAGTTGAACAGCATCTCCATCGACAGTTTAGGTGTCACCCAGCAAACGAAAGGCGCAGCTCAGCCAAACAGTTCGAGAACCACAAGCAGGCTCAACGAGTAAGAAGGTCAATATGAGCTGCATACTTACAGAAGTGATTTCACCTGGGTTAGAGGTCCGTAAAACCATTCAAGGAAATGGAAATAACAGGGAACTGGTTTGTCTTGAAACAAAAAAAGAGATGCTGGGTTCTCTGCAGATAGCTGCTGAGGTGTGGTGCCTAGGCTGGGAAAACACCCCTGCTGACTCCAAGAGATCATAACAATGCCTGCAGGTGAGTAAGTGCCGTCTAGGCAGAACCAGGACGGTTCATCAGAATGAGAGAAGATTGTAACAGTGATATCAATTTTTATTATGTAATAATATTGGCACTAACTTTTATTTGCACGGAGGTAGTCATCAGGGTTATGGACTGGAGCCACATCTGTGCATACACGTCTGTTGCTGTAAGTACAAATGCTGCTGTAGCAGTATTCAAGGCACTCTGAAATAGATGCAATCCTTTTGTCCTTGATGTTGGACTCAGGGTTCCTTCACAAAGTTTTAGGTAGTCCTGTGAGAAGCAGAGAGTTGGACTCAATGATCCTTACAAGTCCCTTCCAACCTGAGATATTCAAAGATTCTATGCTACATGACCTCTTCTGCAAAGACCATATGTATCCATACAATTTTGACAACGTGCTCACTCCAAGGTAGCTTGTTTTAATACATCCATATGAATTTTTGATTGCTTAATCTGTTAGTTTTGGCTAGCTGTGGGCTTTGATTTGGGAGTACAAAGCAACCGCATCACTGAATCCACAGGCAATGTGCTTGAGAGCAAGGAAAGCAGCCAAGTTGTGTGTTACGATGTACGCCAGCACACTTTGCAAAGCAAAGCAAAATTCTCTAGCCCTTTCCTAACACAGACTAGAGTTTGATGCTTAGTTTATAGCCCACCTGGCATGTAATTCTGATCTGTTCTCTGTAGGCAATTATGCAGATAACAACACTGGAGACGGAAATAGATGTAACACTTTGTATATTTTTAACTATTTAAAAACCTTTAACTGCTGGGAAATCCAAAGACAAGGTGCAAATACACCCTGACAAACCAGCTACTTGCACATCATAAGGAAATGCTCCAGGGGTCCCAGCTGGAGATTATCTGTTCAGGCATCTGAAACACGCTCAGACTTACACTCCCTGAGCCCTACTTGGATGCTTTCCATGCTCTCATCTGCTCTTGGGAAAAAGTATATGGGACTAACCATGCTAGCTTTCTGAAATATCTGTTCAATTTTTGTATCTTCAAATCCCCATCAAAACTGTAGGGTCTCATCCCTGCTGCATACTTCCCCATGCATGAAAAAAAAATCAAAAGATTCCCACTATGTACTCAGATAAACAACGAAAACCATTCTACTTGGACATTACGCAAGCAAAAACTCATTAATTTCAATGGGATTTTCATTATCTTAGGACTAAATAAAAAACTCAGTGAAAATCTCTGCATTTGGTCCTTTATTTGTTCCAATTACTCTCAATCCCTCTATTCAACTTCTAGAGCAAAATGCCCGCCATCAGTCCGGTATATTATAATACCTTCCTCTTCCACAGTAATGAAATCACAAGGCAATCATAGCCTATGGTCGATCTCTATTCTCCTGAGGCATTATTATCTGTATTTAAATATGTTTCTTTTTGTGTTAGCTGACAACTAAATGCCCAGCTGTTGTAAAGGCTTTGGGAGGATTAGGAAATCAGGCAGTTCAATTTTCTTCAAGCTTGCCTTTCCATCACAGAATTGTTTATGCTTACTGAGTCAGATAAATTTATGGCTGATAATCAGAGTTAATTTTCTTTATGTTTCTCTTGCCTACCGTTTCTATCCCCATTAAAACTAGCAAGTCGTAATTGGGTACTAAATAAAAAACTGACAAAAGATAAACATCAGACGAATGCTGCTGAGTAATTAATGCAGCCATTATTTTGGCAGATTTGTGCAGCATTCATGAAGCTTTACGAACACTGAAAAATTGCATCTCGCCAGCCAAGTGACAGGGAAAGTGACAGGAAATCCAAGTCTTAAAAAACCCCCAAACCCTACAAGTTGCAGTGTCAGATTCCTATCTGCATCTCACATGGCATCACCATGCAGAGCAGCAAACCCTCTGCTCTCCCTGCACTTTGTATTTCAGGATCGTTTTTCTTTAGTCAACATTCAGCGATGCTATCTGTTTGTGTGAGATGCACTGCAGTTTCTAGTATGATCCTTGCCACGTGATGGTTATTGGAAGCATCACCTTCACTACATACTTAACCCAGACTCTGCTCTCAGCGTTTTTCCTAACCTTATTTCTCTGTAGTATTTGCAGCTGGAGTATTTCTATTTCTTTTTCTGCCCAGTGAAGTTTGAAGGCTCTCTGTGCTGAAAAAAATGTGTGTCAGTCCTGCAGTGCTGGATGAATGGAGCGTGCATTTGACCTAATTTTCTGATACGAGTGGTTAAAATAAATTCTAAAATCATTACTCATCTTCCCAAATACTGTACTGACTACAGACACCAAAGCACCCAACTATGGACTAGGATGCACTAACATAACTGAATGCTTTTGAGAACTGCATGCTCTCCCCTCCCCCCTCCAATTTTTACTTTAGTATATAAGCAGAGGCAGACAGATGCACACATGTGTAGAGACAGGAACATGAGAGAGTCTCTTTCACATACATAATACAAGTACACGGCAGGTGGAGGCGAGCAGTGTTACTCCGTTCATTTGGTAGTAAGTGCATGCATGCTCTGTGTGTCCTGTGTACACCTGAGTGTACAGGCTTACACTGCAAATCGGGTCTTTTTCAAATATACAGCTACAGACATTGGAAATGTCAATTTATAACTATAGGGCAAACCCTACCAGAGCCTAGCTAAGTCTGTGCCTAGCGATGGAACCGGATTTTGCAGAGCCATGTGAAGTTATGCAGGGACAGACAAACGTCAGGATGCACAACACGTCTTAGGGAGGAGAACATTCTCTCAGTGGTTTCATGCTTGTTGTGTCAGCAGATCCCCTCTCTGCTTACTGAGTGGCATCAGCACCGGGACCGGAGAGGCTGGCACAACTGCTCCGCTCTCAGGAAAGGCCACAGCAGAGAGGAAGGGAAAAGACTCTTTGCAAAAGGGGTCAAGGTAAAACAGGTCGGCTGGACCAACCTCCCACCTCCACCCAAGGGGCTCAAGGCTGCCTTTTCTATCTGCTCGTTTCTGGTGTGCCATTTCACCGGGATCTGGAAGACTACAAAAGCATATACACAATAGTCAGTCTGCAGGACAGTATTTCTCCACCTCCGTAGGTCAAAGTTTGCCTAAGATTATTTATGGATGAAACCATGGCTCGATTCTTCATGGCTTCTCATTTCCGCTTCACAGTCTAAGTCCTCTGCTCAGATCAGTGGCGCTTTTTATGTCTTGCCACGAATAGCAAGTTATCAGGACCACAGAATACACAGGTGAAGAAAGTAAGTTAGTTTGGCTCACGTAAGAAAATCAAGCCATTTTCAATTAAAATGCTGATCACAATGAAAACCCTTTGCTGGGACACTATCAAGCCAAAATACCTGCTCATAGAAGACCCCCACCTCTCCGCATCAACGCTGAGTAGCATAGCTCCACCCTAGCCATTACTGGGTCTGGCTCCTCCATGCCAGGCCCACTCTCGTTTTGAAGTTAATGAGAATTTTGATAATGGAGTTTTCAGGGGAGTCGGCATCGTGCCTTAGCAAGCTTCAGGTCAAATTTACCCGCTTAATGAAAGGAGTCACACTGGCCATTGGTTTGGCTCTTTGAGCAACAGAGTCAATGGAACAACAGCAAAGAGATGATAAGCAAGCTGTGGTTTAACTGCACTTTTGTTAACTTTTCAGCCAACACTACTTCCTAATTACCAGGTTCTCAAGAAACCTCTAGGTAAATTTAAAGCCCCCTCAAAAAAGGTAGTAGCCTTTGGTATACTTTCCCAGTTAATATTTTATTCCTGACAGAGAGTGCCACTAAAGAGGAGCCACAAACCCATTCTGAAAAGCAGTAGTGACAATGAATTGAAGTGAATCAGCAATTCTAAGTATGTGAGACGCTGACATTGCGCTTCCCTGGCTCCAACCTGGGTCCATAAGAAAGATGGATGCTTGATTAATTACTCCCCAGAATGCACAGCTTACACAAGAGCCAAGGACTCAGCAGCAGCCCAACCAGCTGACTCAGACAGCAGTAACTCATCGGGTACAATCTGCCTGGATGCCAGATTGCCCTGTCTGCAGTCAATCCGCAGGCTAATCCTCCCGCAAGGGTTTCGTGGAAAATGCCATTCACGCTCAGCCTGGCTAAGCGTGCACTGGACAAGACGCAGCTACACCAGAGTAAGCAGCTGAAGCCATATTTCACTCTGCTTCTCCATGGCTTACTCCAACGGAGACTCCAGGACTCTTCCGCACCACTGAAAATATGCTTGAAAACATGTCAACGCTGGAACATTTCCCCATTATGTTTGGTAGGTGGGATCTAGTCAATCATGGTAGCCCAACTTGACATGTTCTTCGTCAGCCTCAAAACCTGGTTTTGATTCATTTGTACTGTAATCCCAGGGCGCTCTTGTGCTAGATGCTCCACAAGTACTCAATAGAAAACAAGCCCTTCTTCGCAACAGGCTTTGTTTTACCAGCTACATGCTGGATACCTGGACTGGAAAGACAGGTCAGCGTGGGTAGCTCTTCTCACTGTGCCACCTTCAGACAGACCTTCTGCTACGGGAGAAGTGCAGCCCAGGTTGCCGTACCTTACGCTGCTCTAAGCTCGCTGTAAGGCTATGTTAGGACCTCATCCCTTTGAAGCCCCAGGAGAACCTGAAGGAATATTCCAGGGGTAGAAACTTAAAGGGGAGAGCTCTCCTGCACTTGACCTGTGCCGCGGTGGGTGAAAGAAATGTAATTTTTATCCATCTACCTACACTCTTGCAGGTGCATATCTGATTCAACCAAGAATAAAACACCTGTAAAGTAGGTCAGTAATTCTTAGAAAGCATTTGCACTTACATTTCCTTTCAGAAGCTGCATAACACGCTTATCTCCAAGGAAAAGCAGGGCAGAAAGGATAAGGCATTTTCAAGCGTATAAGAATTGCTTCATTTCTGAACGAAAGCATGCAGCGAGGCTCTTCAACTACTGCATTTCAGTCACAGATTTGGCTCAGATTCTTATGCAAAACACCTCTAGAAAGATTTTTTTTGTTCAGCCTAATAACACTGTTTTCCCCAAACACTCTATTTTCTACTTGTAGGCCCTACAGAAGAAGAACGAGCAAGAACTCATGAGGAGAAATGTCACAGTGGGCACAGTTTTCACTGTAAGTCCAATTGAGATGTTAACTCTGACTGATATTCTCGCAGAGCATCTCTCCACTCAAACAAGGCAGCTCAGGAGGCCTAGGGCTGGGATGCTAGAAAGAAGCTTCGGCTAATTAATTGCATTTCTTTTTCTGAGTGCAGTGTTTTTCTGCCCTGTTGGATACTCTGAAGCCAGCACTGGTTCCTCTGATTAACAGTACCTCATCATGAAATCAAAAGAAAAGCTGCAGGCTAAAGAAAACTGGATTTTTGTTAGCAAGGATTTGCTCTTGGCAAATAATTATAATTGCCAGTGTTGAAAGGAGATTGTGAATTAACTACAGCAGACATAAAAAATAAATTTGAAGAAAGCTTTCAATAATTACAGTCCATATGTCAAATGGAAACGACTCCAATTTGCATAGCTCTGCAGTCACATCATACAATATCTCAAGCGGCTTCATAACAACAAGCTTGTATCTTTAAAATAATTTAATCTAGCCCAGGGTTTTAATAACCCAAAAGACACTTCAGTAAGTACAGAAGGAAAGCTAGCCTGGGATTCTTCATTTTTTCAGTCCATGTCTACACACAGTTCATTTATTATTTCATAATGATGCACTACAGAACATACCATCCCCACCCCCAAGCACACATATGGCTTTACTGATAAAAAAGTACTTTATAGTGGTTTGGCTCATTTCTGTAGGTCATCCATATTCCAGCATAACCAGCCACATTAGAAGCCACACCACTGCAACTCTAAGTAAAACATCATGTCCCAGATCTTACACCAGGACTAATTTCCATGCAGGTCAGACAGGCCGTTCCTTGGGAGGTCAGCACTATTTGTGATGTGCTTCAGTCTGGATGAAGTTTCACGATTAGAAACCCAGATTGGACTGCGTCGGTGTGGATTTAGGCAAGAGCTTTGCTCTGCACTCCAGCCAAGGAGCACAAGCTCACAGGCCATCTGAGAGGACCCCTCTGTGGCCAGCAACACAAGGGTGCCACTCAGGTCTTGTGCATTGAGGGGCTGATTCCAAACACATACATTTGTTGCTGCTTAGGAATGGGGTAAATTTATTAAAGCCATCCTCTTTCTTCCCCCTTCCATTTAGGACCCCAGCCTAATTAAAATCAAACTGGGAATCCCCGTATGTCAAACAGAAGGCTCCCTAGGATATGTCGGACCTGAGCTTTTTGACCCTTCAGTGCCATCACCTACTTCCACCTCAGCTGTGAGTTTGCACCTGTACCTGTCACAGCAGAAATTGGGGGTCTGACTATCCCTTTGCAGGGAACAAGGATAGCCAACAAGTAACCACAGTATTACTGAAAGCAGCCACGGGTCAGTTATGGATCATGGTTCACCCACAGATCTCAAAGCACTTGATGAAGCCAAGCAGGTACCGTCCTCCCATTATGAAGACAGAGGAAACAGGAGTCAAGAAGTTCAATGATTTCTCCTGGTACAGATATTGTCAAAGTGGCAAAAGCAGCAATCGTTATCTAACCTCTTCTTCCCCTCGTAACCTTTCTGCATGTGCAGGAATTTCGCCATCCTTTCAGCTTCTCCATCCAATTTTGCCATCATTTCCACTTTTCTTTACAGCAAGCCATACGTGCACTTAGCAGACTGTTGGAGTATCTCAGCTTTTTGGGTTAAAAGCAATTGCCATTTAGCTGGCAGCCACAGACCAGACCTCAGCAGTAGGAGTGCTGGTCTAACTACCCAAGGGCAGAGATTTCCCAGAGACTTTGCGTGTAGCAAACCCACAAGGCTCTTGTTCTCCTGCCTTCACACACTTGACTGCAGATGCCATGCAGGCAGGGGGAAATATCAGCTTTAGGCTGGATTTATCCCGGGCTATTTCACCGTACACCAGCCTGTAGAGAGAACCGGAGAGGGTCCTGAGACAACAACTCCTTAAAAATGTGACAGAAACACCACCTGGCCGTGGTTATACCCATCAGCAGCAACAGGCCTGTGTGGAGAGAAGGCAGTCAGTCATGCAAGCCCTCCGGAGGGCCCTCGCAGCATGGCGGCCGGGCCAAAGGCAGCGCCCAGCAGCCAGCCCTGGGCTCAAGGCTCGTGCTGTATGCTCACGCTGCCGTGCCCTGCACCACATCAGTGTCCTGACCGTGAACTTTTTGGTTTCCCAGGCTTATCAGCCTACCAGTGAACTTTTTACAAGTAGTAGTATGCACTGAAGGGGTGTTTCTAATGCAGCAGTAAGCATGTCCTACCAAATGCTGCGTTGCCCCACCAACCTATGCCTTTCTGTCAGGGACATTGCAATAACCAGCTTGGCCCCCAAGGCAGAAGTCAAGGGAAGTTCCAAACAAGTCAAAAGTTAGTTTTTCAGGACTTGGACCACCTGAGCTATTTTTCTGAATGTGTCCCTACCTTCCAAGGGCACATCATAGAATCATAGAATGGTTTGGGTTGGAGGGGGCCTTAAAGATCATCTGGTTCCAACCCCCCCGCCATGGGCAGGGACACCTTCCACTAGACCAGGTTGCTCAGAGCTCCATCCGACCTGGCCTTGAACACTGCCAGGGA
>Ga0065711_1030232_pt1 | contig 33185 bp, 50 predicted proteins | sample Hoacrofraction12_FD_59098 | JGI IMG/M metagenome (GOLD analysis project Ga0065711, IMG submission 59098) | Hoatzin crop microbial communities from Cojedes, Venezuela - Epithelial fraction 12 v2 (version 2) | ecosystem: Host-associated > Birds > Digestive system > Esophagus > Crop | place...
AAGGGTCCAGCGAGCCGCCCCGTGTGTAGGGCCCTGCCGGCTCGCCCCCGTACCCTGGCAGGGCCTGGTGGTAAATGTGCTCGCCCCCGGGAAGCGCCGGCTCCTCGCGGCTGAGCTTTTGCAGGGATCCGCTCTGCACGCGGCCCAGCGGCCTGTCCCCCTCCGGCTTCTCGTGGCCCCGGCGGTGATGAGAGCGGACCAGTGCCAGCACAATGGCCACGGCGGCCAGCACCACCACAACCCCCAGCGAGGCAGCCACGGCCACCAGCAGCAGGTTGAGGTCCGGAGCCAGGCCAAAGGAGGTGTGCGTGACATCGATGGTGACCTGCGCAGAGGCTGAGCGGGAGGTGGGCAGGGGGCTGCGCGCCTGCACCTCCAGGCTCATCTCACGTGGCTCCCTCTTGGCACGCCCGGCCCCAGCCTGGGGCTGGCTGTCCACACGCAGGTAGATGGTGCCTGTGGTTTGGTTGATGGCAAAGTATGGTGAGGGCTTTGCCAGGGAGTACAGTACAACGCCATCCGCCCCCTCATCCTCATCTGTTGCCAGGACCCGCCCAATGCTCTGCCCTTTGCGAGCACCTTCAGGGACCTCGAAGTTGAAGGAGGGGCTCAGGAAGATGGGATCATATTCATCCTCCCCTGTCACCAGCACCCGCACGGTCACCGTGGCAGAGGCATTGCCAGCATCAGTGGCCCTGACTAGGAGCTGGAAGGCTTTGGCTCGTTCATAGTCAAAGGTAAGTCGGGAGCGCAGCTCCCCAGAGCTGTTGTTGACGGCAAAGGCATCCCGGCCCTCTGCCATGCCTGGCTCCCCCACCAGCTGCTCGAGCACTGTGTACCGCAGCTCCCCGAAGACACCGGTGTCTGCGTCTATGGCACGCAGTGTGGTGACCAGTGTGCCAGGAGGCAGGTTCTCCCGCATGCTGGCACTCAGCACCTCCACTGGGAAGTACGGCTTGTTATCGTTGACATCCTTCACCTCGATGGCTACAGGTACCAGTGCAAAGTGCCCGCCCGGCATGTCTGTGGCCTGCACCACGAGTGCGTGCAGCGCCTGCACCTCCCGGTCCAGGGGCCGTGCCAGGCACAGGGCCCCTGTGCTCTCGTGAAGCTGGAAGAGCCCATGCTGGTCACCTGAGCTGATGGTGTAGTGAACATGGCCGCGGGGCCCCGAGTCAGCATCATGGGCCACCACGCGCAGCAGCTCTGTACCGGGGGGTGCACTCTCGCTCACCGCTGTGCGGTACTCAGCTCGAGTGAACACGGGCGGGTTGTCGTTGACATCCTGGACGGTGATGAGCACAGGCACTGTGGCACTGCGCTGTGGCAGGCCCCGGTCCGACGCAGCCACACTGAGGTTGTAGACTGGGATGGCCTCAAAGTCCAAGGGCTCCACAAGCACTAAGGCACCCTGCGTGCGGAGATGCCCCCCTGTCCAGGCCACCCGGCTCTCCACCTGGAAGGCGTTGCCACCATTGCCACTGACGATAGTGTAGTCGAAACCAGCATTCTCCCGGGAGAGGTCGGCATCACCTGCCTCTAGTGTCAGCACGGTTGTTCCTGGACGCAGGTCCTCGGGGACGCTGGCATTGTAGCATGGCACCTGGAAGCTGGGGCTGTGGTCATTCACATCCAGCACCTGGAGCTGCACTGTGGTCCAGGATGAGAGGCTGGGAGAGCCACAGTCACGGGCCTCCACCACCAGGTCCAGGGTGGGCTGGCTGGTGTTGAATTCCACCTGCCGGATGGTGAAGAGGGTCCCTGTGAGGGCACAAAGCCAGAGTCAGAATGGAGGCCAACAGGGGACTGGAAAGGGTGTTAGGGTTATTGGCTGGAGGAACAGACATCCGGGATGCTGCAGTGGGAGCACTCGATGGCCGCACCACCATGTCTGCCTCACCAGTCACTCCAGACAGCGACCTGGGGAGGGGCTGAGCCTGGGCCAGCACAGGAGCACCTCCCTCTGCACCTCCACAAGACGGGCCCGCACAGCAGCCAGCCCCACATACCATTGCTGGGGTCGATGGCGATGTCAGGGCTGGGCACAGCCAGGTGAAAGGTGACATCCCCATTGCTCCCCGAGTCTGGGTCGGTTGCGCTCACAGTGAGAATGATGCTGCCTGCAGGCGTGTGCTCTGGCAGTGTCACCTGGAAGGGGAGGAAGCCCCAGTCAGTGCCGGGTCCCCCATGCTGGTACCTGTTCCCCCTTGCCTGGAGCCAGCCAGCTGGTCTGGAGCTGGCCGGGTCAGTGAAAGCAAAAGTGGTCCAGCTCATCACTGGCCAGTGCCTTCCCCACCTCTGCACCAGGGCCACCTCTGGCACACCGCGGGGGCCTGTCCCATATGCACAGCACCTAGCCTTGTTAGTATGACTCCCAGCCAGCTTCAGAGTCCAGTTCCTGGTCCTTTTCTCTACTTTGCTCTGCTATTCTGAAGAACTCTTTAATAGCCGGTATTTTCTCTGCAAAAGGTATTTCACAGAAATCAAACCAGCTCTTGTCTTTCTGGTGTACCAAACAGCACACACAAACACACAGTTCCATTGGGCTGTGCTGTCATAACCTTGAAGCATTTCTGTGGCTTCCCAGCTTCTTGCATCTCTGCTCCAGACATGCAGAACATTGCACAAGTCAGCTTTCATCCAGTGATCTGCCACAGGCCCGGTCTCGCCAGAAACACTTGTCCAGGTTGTGACCCATCTCCCACTACTTCTGGCCTTCCCACTGTCCCCACTATTCCAGGAGGTACCATCTGCATACAGCTGTGCAGGCCCACAGCTGCTGATCCCAGTGCTACGAGCCTGGTTTCTGCTTCCTGTCCACAGCACAGTGACAGCGCGAGGGGTGTCAGGATGTGCATGGGAGCCCAGGAAGAGACAGGCGAGGACGGGCTCAGACCCATCCTCAGGGGATCTCTGTGCCTTGTAAGGCCAGGTGAGCCGGGCAGGAGCAGCAGAGGGGCTTGTGCAGGATGGCCCACACTGCCCGGCACACCTGCGTGCACAGTACCTGATAGAAGCCCTGGCTGAAAGTCGGTGCGTTGTCATTCACATCCTCCACAATGACGGTGAGGTTGGCTTCGGTCTCATGGCGGGTGTCAGAGGCACGCAAGGCCACGGTGTAGTGGCTCCGCTGTTCATAGTCCAGTGGCCCTGTCAGGGCAATGCGTCCCCCGTACCGCAGCACACTGAACGTGCCCATGGCATCACCATCCAGCATGAGCGTGTAGGAGAGTGCGGGGCCCGAGTCCACATCGTTCCCGGTCAGCTGGGCTATCTGGGTGCCCAGCAGCGTGTCTGTGGAGAGGTGAGGTATGAGCAAGCAGCCCCATCTCCTTGGAGAAGACCTGGCTCACATGGTGGGAAACCAGCTCAGTCCAGAGCTTGAGCACTGGGGACAAGGGGGAGATGCTAGGGGTGAAGGGGAAGGTCTTGGGAGCTAGGCAGGGCAGACCAAGACTGGCACAGGCACAGGGCACACAGGCCAAGGACAGGGAGCAGGCAGGGCAGGTGTGTGCAGCCAGAGCCCCTGCAGTGCGGGCAGGGGCCAGGGAGGAGTTGGGATTTCAGCTGGTTCCCTCGGGATACAGCTGCAGCACAGGGGCCGTACAACCCCCAGCCCCAGGCTGTCGCAGACAGGGCAGTGCCGAAGAGCTCGGGGGGAGCTCAGCCAGTGGGTCAGCACAAGGCAGCCCTTGGCAAGGGAACGGACAGGCCTCTCTGGGGGCTTCTCCCCGACCCAACAGGTGTCCATCGCGCCTCAGCTCTTGCCATCGGTGGCGCATTACCTCGTGGGGCTGAGCTGCACTTACTCTCTGGGACCCGCACCTCCCAGGGAAATGGGATGGTGGGGCTATTGTCATTGATGTCCATCACCACAACGGTCAGCGTGGCAGAGCCCACAAGAGGCGGAGTCCCTCTGTCCATTGCCGTTACCACCAAACTGTGGGCAAGCACAAGGGCACAGCACAAGGTTCACAGACAAGTGGCCATATGTGTGAGGGAGCAATGCACGTATGCACAGCATCTGGAACATGTCGGGGGGTACTGCACGTGTGCACAGGGTTGGAGTGTGTACATGTGGCAGTGGAACTGTGCACAGCATCTGGAGTGTCTGGGGCAATGGATACGCGCAGAGCATCTGGACTGCATGTGTGGGGCAGTGGATGTGTGTACATCAAGAGTATGGTGGGGCAGGGCAGCAGACGGATGCACATCTGACATGCGTGTTTGGAGGGCACTGAGTCTGTGTGCAGCACCTGGAACATACGAGCAGGCAGTGAATGTGGGCACAAGTGTCTGGAGCATGTGGTGGGCAGTGGGTTCATGCACAGCCCTGGCATGGGCACATGCACCAAAGATGCATGCATCGTTGGAGGCTTTGGCAAGGGGAGGCAGTGGATGCACCCATAGCATTTTCAGTCTGTGCAAGGGGCAGGAGTCTGGAATGCGTGTGGGAGATGATGCAGGCAGAACATACTGTGGGGTGCAGGGAGACAAGCATTTGGAGCATATCTGGGTGTTGGAGAATGCATGGAGCATCTTTGTGGAATGGTGAGCGATATGTGAATGGAACAAATGCCCTAGGCCTCCCCATGTCTGGGAAAAGGGGATAGAGACATGTCGCCATTGAAGCATGCATATGGCGGAGACAACATAGACTGGGCGAGGTGGCAGAAGTTGTTCCTTGCATCTGAACCATGCATGCATAAAAGGGTAGGGGAAGACTTAAATTCATTGTGTGTAGTGTTTGCCATTACCTTATATACATGTGGCTAGACTGGCTGGATGATGTCTAGACTTGTGTGCACACGTGAGGGGCCCAGAGGACCTGGGCTGAATGCAGGAGGACTTGCAAGAGGGTTCAGGGCACTGCACAGTGTCTGGAGCACGTGTGGTGGGGCAGAAGAGTGCAATGGATGGGAGTGGGAAGGGACTGGGCGTATGTGGTCTGGATTAAGCAGGCAGGAAAAGGAATGGATGTAGCCACTGAAAAGAGTCCACTGTCCCCCTCACAATCTTCTCAGATTTGCAGAGTCCAGGCTGAACAGAGCACTGGCTCATCTCATGGCCATCTGTCATGCCTTCAATACCATTTGCTCCCCGTGACGACACTAAGCCTAAGTTCCTGCTGTTTGGCAAAAACATTTTACAGACAGGGCTGTGACAGCTTTGGGTGGCACCAAGTAGCAGAGTATCCTCCACAGCCTTGGGCATGCTGCTCCACAGCTAAGACCCCCTCATATCATGAGTTTGGCTCCACTCACCGGGTCTGGGACCAGATCTCCCTGTCCAGGATGGCAGCAGTAGTGATAGTGCCAGTCTGAGGATCGATGTGGTACAAGCCTGTCATTGGCAGGGACTGGTTGATGGCATAAATCACCTGCCCATTCGCTCCCTGATCCAGATCATCTGCCAGGACCTGAAAAGCCATGAGAGAATCAGCAGTGCAGTTGTGGAGCCCTGCAAACCACAGCCTTCCAAGGCTATCCCTATTTGTAGGTGCCAGCCCCAGGCCCATGGCAGAGCCTTACCCCCCTCACCCCGGCAGAGAGGCAGGCCAGTGGCCCGCGTGTCCCTCTTTGTGCCCCCAGTGATACCTGGATGACTGGTGAGTCATAGCTCTGTGACTCCCAGATGAATGCCACGTAGTTCTGCAGCTGGAAGCGTGGCAAGTTGTCATTCACATCTTGCAGGTTAAGGTTTATGGCCATAAAGCCAAAGGAAGCTGCTGTCTCTGCCTGGACCACAAGGCGCAAACGGGGGCTGGCCTCAAAATCCAGGCTGCTGGAGTCCTTAACTGAGATGGCACCTGGGAGCAGGGAAACAGCAGGGTGGGGTGGGTGAAGAGGGGGTGAGTGATGCACCAGCACATCCATCCCTCATCTTCTCTCTCGTTCTCTTGCACTCAGTCCATCCTTCTGCTCATCCATCCATTCTCCAATAGACACAACAAACACACTGAGCTCTTCTGAGCCCTCTCCAAACTGAGAGCCTTCTCATCACTCTCAGTGAGCTACCCTGGGTAATAAATCCTGCACATTGCTCAGGACAGAGAGCTTCTGCTTACATTAAAGCATGCAACAGTCCTCCCACTATGGAGACACCACCTGAGGTATGGCCAGTGTAAAAAAGAACTGCTCCATGTTGAACCCAATCTTGCTACGCAAGCTCATCAAGCGTGAAGGCAAAGTCACCTAACTGCAGCTACTAGGCCAGGTCAAATCCTTACAAAGACACTATAGGAACTGCCAGTAGTTCTCCTGCTAGGGGTCTTAGGACAGACATCTGTTCTTACCCTCCTGAGCCACTGTGCACCTGGGCTTTCGTAATGACGAGATATTGCTGTCCCACCCAAGAAGGTGGAGGGCATCCTAAAAGATATACTAAAATGACTGGCAGCATTCCTACAAGCATGCATTCAAATGTAATGAGGAGGAACTGTGCTCCTGTGGCTGAACTCCTGCCCTGGGGAGTCCTGCAGAGCCTCACTCTCTCTGCAACCTGTTTCAGCCACTACATTCAACCACCAGGGGAACTGGTCAGGCGATAGGGATGCAGTATCGGGCATCCAGAAGAGCTATGTGGCCTTGGACTAGCCTACCTTCTGTGTAAGAGCTCTGCTACCAGCTTTGATAACATGAGTTCCAATGCACACAGATGAAATCAGGCCATACGTCCAGGAATGGAAAACAGATTACCGCTACCAGCATGGCAGCCTGGTTTAGAGAACAGCTGTGTCCTCACCTCCTGCAACCCAGGGGCCGGATGCTGGCTGTGCTCCCTTGCCCCTCTGGCACCATTTGGCTGCCAGAACAGGCCTCGATTCCAGAGCTGGCTTGGCCCAGACAAAATACAAGGAAAGCAGTCAGCAGCAGCCTGCCTTCTGAAGGGTTGTTCCTGCCTGGGACACAAGTAGCAGAGCCTAAGGTGCCACAGTATGGGGCTGAGGGTGCTCCTGCGATATTCCCCTGCTCTGGTCTTGTCCACAGCAGGCACTTTGGTATGCTCTCCAAGGCAAAGCTTTCACACAGCTCCTATGGACATCTCTTCTGGTCCTCCCTGGAGAGGAGATAAGCCTGGGGATGGCTGAGGACGGTCATGGACCGGTGCCCACGCACTGGCCTATTGTCACAGCAGAGCTGAAGAACAGGGGCCCAGCGTAACACCGCCTGGCAGCTGGCACAGGGCAGGAGAGCAGCACTGTGCCAGCGCCCCTTGGCCTCCCTCACTGTGGTGCTCCAGTACCGTGTATCCAGTTGCAGCACGCAGCCCCTTGCCCTGAGAGAAAGCAGGGCACTGCCTCACAGACAAACAAACAGGACTCAAGGAGGGACATGTTTTAAGGGAAAAATCCTGTATTCTGGGCTCTTTATTCAAGGGAAATGTTTCCTTGTTGAGATGAACTGGTACTGCTACAGCAACCGAGGTGCAGTCAGGACATGTCCAGGGTGTTCTGAGAACCGCTGGCACACATGGCTCGAGCAGAGACAAGACGAAGGGATGTGAAGCAGCAGGGATCACAAGGGGCGGGATGTGATTCTGTGACCCCATCAGGCCTCACTGCAGCGCAGCACAGCAGCTTGCCATGCAGACCAGTGTCACAGCCACACACGGTGTAGTAGAGCCCTGCTTTTACTACCCAGGGCAGCAGGGAGAGGGGACCTCTCTGCATGACTGACCTCACAGGTCTCAGCCTCCCACACTGGGGAGCATGGTCCCTGTGTGCAGGGTCTGGCTGCAGACCTGGGAGGAACAGCAAGGGGGAGGAGAAGGGCTCTGTGAGGTCTGCTCCAGCTGTGCTCTTGGCACAGGGTTTCAGCTGTGAGCTGCTGCAGTGGTGCTGCACCAGGTCTGCTCAGTGGCAGTCCACTGGGCAGATCTGAGCAGTTGCTGTTCTTGCATAACCTGACTCTGAACTGGACAGATGGGACAAGGCATGGCTCTGGCAGCCCCAGGGGCAGCCTGGGAGTCACTTGGAGTTGCTTTCACTCCCAGGCCATAATGGCAGCCATGTAGGCTTCAGCTGAGAGACCTGGGTACACATAGGAGCATGGTCACTGCTGGCTCAGAGATCTGGGTGCTGGCTCAGGGACCAGACTTGGCCACGGTGCCACCCTGTCGGCCCCTCCTGCATGGACATCGCAGCTCAATAGCTGTCAGATGTTCTCTTCTGAATGGCAGCTTCAGACAGACACACTCCTATGGAAGTGCGCAAAGCCTGCTCCTTTACAGGTAGCAATCCCTGCGACTGAGAGCATGCAGGGGAGCCCTGGGCACAGCAGCTCTCCACAGTCAAAGACCTCTGTGAGCCCAACTGGGGTTTTAGTACACCTGCCCATTGACTCTGGATTTCAGGAACTGCAGAGTATCAACTCCTGAGCTCAGTTTGGGGTCAGGGGTTACTCTGTTTGGGTGCCAGCACGCACCAGGTGACAGAGGAATTGCAGTCAGGCTGTGCACATGGCTTCCTTCCCAGGTGGCATTAGGCACTCTAGGATAGCCAGAGTGCAGGCGGTGCTGTGGGGGGAGCTCAGCATGGTGCTGGCTGGCTGCCTGATGCAAGGCCACGGCAGGAAACCTGCAGCTGTGGCTCAGGTTCCTCAGGACTCAGTGGGGCCATGCCCCAATGGGGGCTGGGACCCCCTTCCTGAGACACAGTGTGCTGGCCTGGCCTCTTCACAGTGCTCTCAGTGCCCATGCTGTGGCTTGCTTGCAGCAGCAGCACAGTCCAGTGAGGGGATCTCAGGGACACCAGGGTGCAGAGGAGGCTGTATGATAGCAGAGGGAATGTGTGGTGACAGTGGGCTGCCATGGGCACTGCGATTTCAGATGGGTACTTGCACAAGTCTGAGCATTTCCTGCCATGTCCATGGGCAACCTGCAGTGGCTAGTACTTAATCGTAGTGCCAACAGGTTGCATGCTGCGCCATACCATGGGTGGCTCACAAGGACCTGCACAGTGGCCATGGGCTGCACAGGGCACAAGCACAGTTTCAGAAAGTTCCCTGTCAGCCTGGGATCCTGTCCCAAACCCAACCATCTTGGAGGCACAAGAGAACGGGGTTTTAACAAGATGCTCCAGCTAGACATCTGTGCTCCAAGGACTGACTTTCTCATATCATGAGAAAATATCCCTCCCTCGACCTGCTGGCCACGCTTCTTTTGATGCAGCCCAGCACACAGTTGGCCCCTTGGGCTGTGAGCGCACGTTGCTGGCTCATGTCCAGCTTTTTATCTACCAGTACCCCCAAGTCCTTCTCGGCAGGGCTGCTCTCAATCCCTTCATCCCCCAGCCTACATTGCTACTGGACGTTGTGATATCCCAGTCTCTTCCAAACCACAGGGCAAGCACGAACCTCACAGCAAGGTACCCCTCACCCTACCCTCAGCCAGGACTTCCCTGATGCCAAGGGAAGTACAATCCTTCAAAAGCTGCCGTTTGAAGCATGCAGTGCAAACACTGCCAGGTTGTCCAGTGTCACTGGGCAGCACCCTGCAACCCGCTTTGCTGCTCTGCCTGGGGTATCAGCCACCCACAAGCACCACTGATTTGTTCAGCACCTGCTGACAGCTCAGGGAACAGTGTGGTGCAGAGGGAGGGCTCCCTTAGAATGCCCACTGGACAGGTTCCCCATTTATTCCACCTTTGGGACTGCACAACAGTTTACAGCCGTGAATCCACAGCAGTGCTGCAGTCACAGCAGCTACATGCACACCAGAGAATAAAGAGTGTCAGTCCAGGTGTCTGGCTATGAAGCCCCAACATAGGATGTGTCATTTGGCTGAACTTACCATCTAAGGCAGGGGGTGCACACAGACTGTATCCTAGCGATGATCCTGGCCTCTGCTAACTCCTGAACTGGGCCAAGGGGTTTTTGGGGAAAGGTTCAGTTAGGAGGGACGAAAATCATGCTAGGAGCTGTGCTAACAATCTCTGGACAATGACAGGTTAGTGTCCACGTCCAAATACTAACACTAATTTACTGGTATAGAGGTGTGGACTGTGTTCCTGTGCCTTTGGGGGGGCTCTGAGCCTTGTGATAGCTGAGCAGGCATTGTCCTCCCACTTGCTGCTTCCCCAGGTGGTCTTGGTGCTGTACCTGAACTGGGCTGGATAATGAAAGCATTCTTCTCATTGCCGCTGATGATACTGTACATGATGTGCCCAGAAGAGCCCCCTGTGTGCACAGCTTGGATGCTTGCCACGGCAGTGCCTGGAAGAGATTGAAACAGTGTGAAGGGGCAGCAGAGTCTCAGGGCAGGTGGCAGTCAGGGTCAGGGCAGCGTGTTGGCAGCACATGCTGTACCGCAGGAACAGAGTGCTGCCTGAGGACATTGCTGCCAGAGGAAGCGAGACCTAATGGTAACTTTGGGCTGGGAGCCAGGATGCGTGGGGCTTGTCCACAGCCCCTCTATGGTCTCACTGTGGCCCCTGCACACCTACCAGGAGCAACTGGGCACCTGTGACTGCCGACGGTGATCTGCACACCCTGAGGCAAACCCACAGCGATTACCACCCTGAACAGCCTGGGCACCAGTCAGATCCCGCAGTCTCTTGGGTCTACCCAAAGCATAATGGTGCTTCCCAAGACCTTGCAGTGCTCCCTGGATCTGAGCTTCCCACAGCTTTGCCAGCCCACCACCCACCGCCCCTCTTGTCCTGTGCCATTTTATCCCAGCACTTGCTGGTCACTCTGCCCAGCTGATACCTGGGGCAGCATTTTCTGGCAGAGCCACATCGCTGGTGCTCCGGGGAAAGCGCAGCCCCCGGTAGGGCTCCTCCTGCAAGTGGATCACCACCACACCAGTAGAGGAGAGTGCTGGTTGCCCCAGGTCTGTGGCCAGGATGAAGAGCGTCCGCTGGCGCTGGCTGAGAGAGCCCAGGGGCTGCAGCAGTTGGATATCCCCTGTGTAGGAGTTGATTGCGAAGGCAGAGTTGGGGGTAGCAAGGCGATACAGGATAGAGGCATTGGCACCCGCATCCCTGTCCTCTGCCCTCATGGTGGCCACGACCTGCTTGAGCGGTGTGTGGCGGGACAAGTTGACAGTGAGTGGGCTGTGCAGGAAGGCAGGGGCATGGTCATTGACATCTCGGACTGTGACCGTGACACGCACAGCTGTGCTCTTGGGCTCCCATGGTGCTGAGTCCACAGCCTTGGCCAGGAAGCTGTAACTGGGGTGGCGTTCCCGGTCCAGCACCTGGGCACTTCTGATGCACCCGCTCTGCGGCTCGACCTGGAACATGCCAAGTGACTCATTGCCTAGGTAGTAAGAGACCTGCCCATTGGTGCCCTCGTCAGGGTCCTCAGCCACCAGCTGCAGCACCAGGGCACCAACAGGCAAATCCTCTGGCACCTCCACCACATAGGTGTCCTGAGAAAAACCAGGTGCGTTGTCGTTTAGGTCCAAGACCCGCACGTTCACTGACATGGTGGCACTGCGCGGAGGGGTGCCGTGGTCTTGCACCACCACTATGAGGCTGTAGGAAGCAACTTGCTCCCGGTCAAGGGCTCGTGCAGTAGAGAGGACACCGGAGACTGGGTCTAGGCTGAAGTCCTGCCCAGGGTCTCCATCTGGAAAAGAAGAGAGGGAATAATAAGACAGCATGACTACAACTGGTACAAGGAAGGACCTGCCCTATGCTGCCCAGAAAGGACAGCATGAAGTCCACCCCAGTGTGGCCTGGCAGGGAAGGCAGAGTGAGCTGTTCTCTGTAAGGCTGCAGTAGGATTGAACCTCCTTGGTCCAGCTCTGTGTGTGTGTGTGTGTAAGAACTGGCTCCAACAGCTTACAGGCCAGCGCTGCTGCCACAGGGAGCCCCTAGATAACGTATGGCATGATAACAGCAAAGAGATCACACTTAGCAACCTGTAAATTCAACAGTTCAGAACAGCCAAGAGAGGTGTGGAACTACTCCAAGCCTGGGGAACCAGACAAGAGCCTGGGGAATGAGAAAGTGCAGCTTGTTCAGATCTCGGGGTGCTCAGAGAAACTAGAGGGCTGAGAGGTGGCAGCAACTATACGTGGTTTGGAGCAGAAGAGAACTGAAGTGGAACAGGAACTGCCACAGGTGATGCTTCCCAGAGCCATGGGCAACCCACGGTGAACAGCCCTTACCCACTGCCAAGAAAGAAGCTACAGGGCTCCTTGTGCACCTCACCTGCCACGTGGTATTCCAAGCGCCCGTTCTCGCCTCCATCAGGATCAGTGGCCCGCAGGGTGTAGAGTGCCACACGGCTTTGGTTCTCAGGGACTTCCACAGAGCAGGACTCACTCTCTAGGTGTGGTGTGTGGTCATTCTCATCCCCTACTGTTATCCGCACTGTTGCCTTGGCAAGGTTGGGTGGCAGGCCACCATCCTGTGCATAGACTGCAGGAACACAACAAGAGCACTGCAGGCCACCCTGCTGACTGGGAGCTAGTATCAAGGCTGTCATACGCAAACACCCAGACAATGACAGGGGCAGCCAGATATGGGATCACCGGCATTCCTGCATGCTCAAACCACCCAACAACCCCGTGCGCTCCACAAACCCCCATCACTTCCCACAGCCTGCCCCCCCTGCAATACTGCCCTATCCCAGCAGTGGGGAGCACCCATCTGCCTCCCCTGTGCTCCCATACCCCACGTCTGCCTCACCCCTCTCATGCACCAGCACAGTCCTACCCATCAGCACGTGTTGCTCCTGCTCCTCACGGTCCAGGGCATGTGTGGTGACAATAAGCCCCGTCTGTGGGTGGATGGAGAACGGCCCTCCAGAGACACCCCCATAGGACACCTGCCCATTGGCACCTGCAGGGAGGAACATGGTTTGAAGGCTGCCTGGAAGCAACCCCAGAAGCCTCTCATTTGGCTCACAGCCCTGCACCTCCCTCCTCCCAGGCTTCCCACCCAGGGGTCATGCAGGCTGTGGGAGAGGATGATCTCACTCTCTGGCAAGTAAAGCTGGGGCAGAGATGTGCGGTGGAGGGAGGTCCCGGCCCAGCCTAGCCTGTGGATGGGAAGATGGGCCAAGGAACCTCCAAGGAACGAAGGCCATTGTCATGGGGAGCAGAGGGAATAACAGTCCCTGCTCTCATTCTCAGCTCTCCCAGGATTCAGCCATCTCTCATCTCCAGGCCAGGTGACGATCCTTCCCTCCATGGTCAGCCAGGCTCTCCAAACCAGACGGAAGGTAGCAGAGTGCACCCAGTCCTGGGTGCTGCATCTCCAGAAGGGCCCCTGACCAAACTGGGCAGGTCACTCTCGCCCTGCATCCTCACCCAGGTCCCGGTCCGTGGCCAGCACCTGCAGCACAGGGCTGCCAGCTGGCAAGTTCTCCATGATGTGTGCTTCATACTCAGGTTTCTCAAAAGTGGGTGCCTCATCGTTGACATCCAGCACCAGCACGGACAGTAGCTGTGTGGCAGAGCGGCGTGGGAAACCGTGATCCATGGCCACCACAGTCAGGTTGTGCTGCACCACCTCCTCCCGGTTCAGGGCCCGCACAATGGAGAGTGCACCTACAGATACAGGGACAGGGGCGAGCTGGGACCACACTGCACCAGGGCCGACTGTTCCCAGGACAGAGCTATAGCAAGGCTGCAGGCACTGGTGTGAGCCAGGGACAGCCAGGTCTCAAGACAGACAGCAATATCACACCAACCAGGTACTACGCTTGGGGCTCTCCACACCCCAGAAATGTCCCTCCTCTGGGTTCCCCAGCCCACACCTTCCTTCAGTGCACCATGCTACACCCTCATGTATCCCCACACCCTCCTCTGCCACCGTGTTCCCCGTGTCCCTGCCGGCTACCCTGCATCCTCCTGGGACCTCACCAGTGCTGGGGTTAAGGTGGAAGCAGCCGTCGCTGTTGCCTGCTCGCAATGAGTAGCTCACACGTCCGTTCTCTCCCAAATCGCTGTCCTGGGCCACCACATGCAGTGCCACGAACCCCGTCGGCTGGTCCTCCATGACGCTGACGGCAGCAGGTGAGAGGAACACGGGCGCGTTGTCATTCTCATCAGTCACAAACACACGGGCCGTGACAGCTGCCGAGCGGCGCTGGCTGATGTTGCGGGCCTGGTCCGTGGCTTCCACCACCAAGAGGAAGGAGGCAGCAGCCTCCCGGTCAAGGCCCCGGCGAAGGGTCAGCAGCCCTGAGCGGCTGTCAAGCTGGAAGGGAGCCCCGGGGGGCTCCTGGTGCAGCAGGGCATAGCGCACCTGGCTATTGGGACCCACACCATCCCCGTCCAGCGCCTGGAAGGTGAAGACGGATGAGCCAGCCTGGGCATTCTCGGGCACCACGATGGTGATGGGGTCTTCAGGGAAGGTGGGTGTCTGGTCGTTGCAGTCCTGCACATGGATCTGTACCAGCACCAGTCGGCTGGAGGGATAGCCATGCTGCGTGTCCTCAGCACTCACCTGAAGCATGTGCCGTGCCCCAGCTTCATAGTCCAACTCCCGGGCAGCATAAATCTCCCCTGTGACACTGTCAACCACAAAGGTGCCATCCCCCCCACCTCCTACCACTGTGTACGTCAGCTGTCCTCGCACAGGGGCGTCTGGGGGTGCTACTGAGCCGATCACAGACCCTGGCTTGACACCCTCCAGAGGCTGCAGGGTCAGCACAGTGGTGTCAGGCCGTGGCAGCACCCGGGAGGATGGCAGCACCTGTGAGGAGAGGCAGCAGTGAGGGGCACACGCCAGGGCACTGTGTGCCAGGAGGCCCTACTGGGGAGCCAGGGGAGAGGGCGAAATGGGGCCTGCAGAGCGCAGGTGTTGGGAGGCCAAGAGGCGAGAGGCAAGGTCTTCTCTAAGAGATGAACAACAACCTGAAAAACACGAGTTTCCCCTGGGGAACTAGGGTAGGTAAGGACGGACAGAGCGGGGACTGGGCAGAGAAGGCTCAGGGGGGAAGCTCAGCAAAGTACCTCAATACCTGAAGGGAAGGTGCAAAGAGGATGGAGCCAGGCTCTGTCCAGTGGTGCCCAGTGCCAGGATGAGAGGCAATGGGCACAAGCTGAAACACAGGAGGGTTGCTCTAAACGCTGGGAAACACTTTTCACTATGACGGTGACTGAGCACTGGCACAGATTGCCCAGAGAGGTGGAGTCTCCAAGCTTGGAGACAGTTGAAAGCCACCTGGACATGATCCTGGGCAACTGACTCCAGCTGGCCCTGGCTGAGCAGGGCGGCTGGACAAGATGACCTCCAGAGGCACCTTTCCTCCGCAACCCTTCTGTGAGCCTGTAATTCTGTGACCGTGTTAGATACTGCAAAGGCAACAGGCACCAGCAGAAACAATTCTGCAAAACATAAGCAAGAATGGGCAAGAAGAGAGGTAACACTCATCCATACGAGAGGTACAGAGAAGAAAGACAACCAAGTAAGACCCCAAAATAAATAAATACTATCACTAGTTTTATTAAAGGTACTGAAGTTAATTTGGGGATGAGCTGCACCTGTGGATGGGACAGAGGATGCATGAAAAGCCATAGTGTTATCTGAAGGGAAAATGTGTTGAAGAACTCCATGCACTCATGTCAGGTTGCTGGGGAAAACAGAATACAGCAAAACTGTCAGCCCAGAGGGGTATCAAAACTAGCGACTGTCAGCTACATTATAGGGATGCAAACAAGCACTACAGGGGCAAACAGCCTGCCGGCCTGGCCTCAACACTTTGAAGGCTGTAGAACAACTTTAATGAGAACAGTTACAGACATGGCATAAAAAGGAAATGGTATAAAATGTATGGTGGAATGGCTAAAGGCAGATGTGCTAGGCTAACGCACTGCTTCTCTCCTGATGGACAAAGGAAGTGCAGTGTGTCTAACTTGCCTGGGTTTTAGCTAGGCTCTAATGCAGGAGCACATGGCAGATCACTCATTAAACTAGGGAAAGGCACAGTATGAGTATGGCTGTGTGACAGAAGGGACTAAAAGATCGAGTGGCTCAAGGAGAGTGATTAGCAGGCCTTTGCAGAGATGGCTTTTGGTGCTGACATTTACTTTGGATAGGTGCAAGAGCAAAAGAAAGCTGAGTACTTTACGAACTTGCTGACGGCAAGAGGGCACTGCCAACACAGAGAAGCAGCAGAATATCAAACCAGGAGAGTCAAGTGGCCTTGGGAACTGCAAGAACAGGGACAGGAAGATGTGAAATGGTGTGCTGTGAAAGAGCCTTGACTGGGGGGAAACTGGAGTCTCTTCTGTAAATGAGAGCTCATTACTAACAACAGAGAAAGGACTTGGCTGTCTGGGCCAATACACCAGACAGTGAGTGCCAAAGTTATACAGAACACCCAACACATCAGGAACACTGTTTTCAGTAGATGCTGGAAAGAATTAATATCTCTGTACAGGGGACCTCTAAGGTCTTCTCTGCAACAGCATATCTAGGACAGGGTTGGCTATCCAATTCTGGAAAAGACAGAACTGCTTACTATTAATGCTGTTGACCTCTTTACAAATGAGCATGTGCACAGTGGCAGATAGACCCATCCATTCCCATCCCAGGTTCTCCGCACAGATTTTAGGGCTGGATCAACAGCTGAGCAAGCGCAGAGGGTGCCCTGGGATGAAGGTGGTGGAGGGTGAGAAGGTGGGGAAGGAAGGCTGACAGGTAGCTGGATGGTGTCCTCGAAGAGGTGAGCGAGGGGTAAATGGTGCAGGGACAAGAGGAGCTGGGGTGCTCGATACCTGAATGCGAATGATGGCTGACGTACTGCGAGGCACCATGCCCCGATCACTGGCTGTCACAGTGAAGATGTACTCAGCACGATCAGTCCGGCGTAGAACTGTGGCAGTCCGCAACTCTCCAGTAGCCTTGTGCAGCGTGAAACGCTCTGCCCAGGCTCCTGCAGAAAGAAGGTGAAATGCTGCCAGCAGAGGCAGGGAGGAGGAAGGGCAGGGGGCAGGTTGGGATGGAGGAGGGAGCGTGGCATGGCAGGGCTGGGGCAGTGGGCACCCAGCTGCCCACAAGGGTGATGGCTGCAAGGCAGAGAGCGGCATCCATAAGTCAGTTCTGCAACTCATACCTATCAGTGAGTAGATGATGGTCCCATTCTCACCCTCGTCAGGGTCCTTGGCCTGCAGGGAGGCGACTAGAAGTCCCGATGGCTTCTCTTCCAGCACCTGCAGCACAGTTCAGGGAGCAGCTGAGTGGCACAGGGCACCCTTCAGACTACCCCCACAAACCCCCGAGCACAGCACAGGATCTGCACCTTCCTACACCAGCCCTGCACCTCACCCAAGGCACAGATCCTTGGCAAGACCCACAGGCTATGCCTGAGGCTGGACAACGTGGAGAAGCCCGCAACAAAGCTGGCAAAGGGAGTTTCTGCCCTGCCAGCCCTCCTCCCGTTCTGCCATTTAACAACCAGCTTAGCAGCACTGGGGCATGCTGCAGCCCCAACTATTTCACCCGTTTTACGTTCAAAGCCTCTACAGCTAGGAAAATCCAGGGCTCCAGGGCAGTCATGGTTCTCTCTGCCCACAACAGACCCCTTCAGCTGCAAATGCAAAGGTGTGAGCACCGACAGGCTCAGAGGCCAGTCACTCTGGCAATGGAAGGTGATTTCCTCAGTTCCCACCAGCCAGCCCAGCAAGGTCCGCAGTCTCTGGAAATGCAGCTGGTGGTTCTTCCTGAGCTCAGACACCTGGACTCTTAGGACTCTTGCCTTCTCTCCTTTGTTCCTAGTTAGCACTGCTGACTGCTTGTCTGTAGGCACTTAAGACCACCATTTTATGCCAGTCCATCACAGTACCATCAAATGAACTATGCATGTGCTCCGCTTATGATTCTGAGGTGAGTTACCTGCTTCCTGACAATAGACCACATGTAACAGCACTGCATGCAAGCACCTTTCCTGGATAGTTAAGGAGATCCCCATTACTGCTCATCACCACTTGTCAGATTTTGGGAGTACCCTCAGCAAACAACTCGTGCCTGCTGGCAGACATGTCTCTCCTCCAGCACAGACTCCTTGCATTTACCCACACCTCACTGGTACAGCAGGATCCCCACTTGGCACAGACTCTGTGGTCACTTACACACCAGAAGACATCAAATTCGCATCCTATCAGCACATCCCACAGCACAAATCATCCTCACAGATCCAGCTGTGCTGGGCGATCTCTGTGTGGTACCATTTTAATGCATTTATGAAAAAGGCAAGTGGAGTTCGAGCAAAAATCCAAGGAAAGAGGCTGCAAGCTCCTGTGAGGAGGCAAGTGTTAATGCTGTTGCGCAAGCTGCTGGCACCATGCTGGTGGCGCCCAGGGAGGGGCGACCAGAGGAGCTGGACTTGTTTAGCCAGGCCAAGCAGTGATGTGACTGCACTCTGTAAACACTGGGGAGAGGGGAGGGAAATTCCAAGGAGAGAGAAGAGCTGTTTAAGCAAAAACACAATATTGGCACAAGAACAAATGAGTATAAAGTGGTCAGAAATTAGTTTAGGCTGGAAATTAAGAGATGGTTTCTAACTACCAGATCAAGGAATCTGGAACAGTATTTCACAGCAGTGATGGAGGCAGAAGACCTTCTAAATATAGCTTGCCTGTTTATGAAAATGAGTGTCTGCGTGGACACCCCTGAGTGGGGCCATGCTTGGGAGGCCCCTTCCAACCCCTCTGTAACAGGCTGGGGCAGGGCTTGCCCCCCATGCTGTCCCTAATCGCCCTCAATCAGGACACAAAGGGCTCCTGCTTTGAGCGTGTGGTCATACTCCTCTTCCACAAGGAACTAAACTCCATCTGAAGAAAGCAGTGACTTAGCAGAGGAGTTAAATGAGCAGCATCTGCACAGGCTCCATGTACAAATGCCATTTCAGATGCACAAACAGAGGAATAAACAGCAATAGAAGTGGTCTTGCCTCTGCAAAAACCTCAGCCTTAGTAAAATTGCTACCAGGCAGGCTTGTCCAGGTCAGAAGTCCACCCTTCGAGAAGGCTGCTGCAAACACCAGCTTGGTTGAAAGACCAGAGAGCCATCGCAACCACTGGCATAGCTCTGACAGTGGCTGGCAGTGGAGATATAGAGAAGATGCAAAAAATAGGGTATATATGGAATAATTCTCCTGTGAAACCCTCCCAGCTTCCAGCAGTCTGTGGCTAAGTCACTTCCTGAGCCACAGATCATATTTTTGTTCAGCCGCCTTTGACGGATTTTTTTCCTTTCCATGAATTCATCTAATTTTGAACCCATGCAACTTTTGGCAATGATTTCACAATTTAATTATGTTCTGCACAAAAAAAGTGCTGCCTTTGTTTATTTTAAACCTGCTGCCTGGTCATTTCTTACTAAGCTGCCTAGGTCTTGTGAAAAAAGCAGCTTCTAATTTCCCAGTAACTTTCTGTGTGTCACTCACTGCACACTGTTATATTCCTGCAGTTTCTTCCATGCCAAAGAATGCCCAAGTATTTTCTTCCTGCATGGAAACCATTATCTACTGGAGGTCACATTAACATCCTTTTCTGAACCTTTTCTAGCACTACTGCTTATTTAGTGGAATGGAGGCAGGGAAGAGAGCGTGTGCAGAATTTGAGATGTAGGGTAATGATGTTTTATTTCATTCCCTGTTCCTTTTCTAACAAAATTCAGCATTTGATTTGCCTTTTTGACTGTGGCTGAGCCCTGAGCTGATATTTTCACAAAGCATTCATGGCGATGCCCCAGTCTTCTCCCTAAACTTATGTAGCCAATTCAGAGCCCGTCACCGTGTAAGTGACATTCATACCGCTCTTTTGTGATGCGTATCACTTTCCAGTTAGCAACAGTGAATTTCATCTCCCATCTTCTTTCCTACCTGAACAGTAAAACAAGATCCCATTGAACAGTAAAACAAATCCTTCTACAGTTATTCACAGGGAGCACTCACCTTTATTACTACGAATAGACCAGTAACATCAACAGTTACTTCTTCTGGAGGATACATGAAACAGCTAAATAGCAAGGATACCAGCACCAATCCTAGGCACCGGCCAGTGACACTGCCCCTCTGTGAAAACAGATCACTGCTTCCTTCCCTTTGCTCCCTCTCCCCTTTCCTAGTGATCATTTCCCTGGGAGGATCCATTACTACTGCAGCTCCTGTGTGAACACCACTGGTCCTGCCAGTGTGTTACCAATGTGCTTGACAAGCTCATCTTGCAACCCTGCAGTGGGAGATACCCCACCAGCTGATGCTTAAAGCAAGGTGCCAATACAAAAACCTCCCTCTGCTTTGCCTAATGAACATCAACAAGAAACTTCACTAAGCAAGTCTGCATTAAATCACTGAGCTTTGCATTTATCACTCAGTTTTTACTTTTCCCTCTAAGCCTTTCTTCTACACCTGGATGACGATTAGCAGTGGCCTCTTCCTGTGCTTTACCCTTCTTTACCAGTGTTTCTAGCAGGAGAACTTCAAACCAAAATGGCCAAATACTTGTTTCATTCAAAACTGTCACACCATTTACCTGCCTTCAGGACTCTAAATCTGTCCTAGCCTTGCTCTGTCTCCTGAAGGATGTGTATGCTTTTGTGGTACCTTTGTATGAGAAGAGACCTCCTGAGCTCTAGCAGGACATTCCCAGCATTTCATGCCCCAAACACTGGAATCAGCTGCAGAGCCTGCTGTGTGAGTATGCTGTGGGTGTCCCCACACACGGGCCAGGACACTCAGCAAACTGAAGAGTGTGAGCAATGCCATTTTGCAGAGCCTGTTCAGCTCCAGTCTCAGCAATGCCACAGCTGACTGGTCCCTGGTCTGCAGGAGGGATTCAAAGGCCAGAGCCTTGCTCAGAGAGAGGACAAGACTAACTTTGCCTTCCTCTGCCTCCACCAGGCCCCAAGAGATGCCTTCATCCAGGCCAAGCCTCGCCAGACAGTTTTGCAAGCAGAGGGTGCCAGCTGGACATGCAAGAAGAAGGCTGGTCAAGCGATGGCTGCAATTGGAACAGGGCAGGAAAAACTAATGAACAGGGAAGGCCTGACTGGAGTTGCAAAGTGTCCCGCGGGTCCTGTGCTGATGGCCACCCAGGTGAGGCAGTGACCTGCCAATACAGTCCTGCCTGCTCTGACCCACCTCGGGTGCTCAGCTCAGGCAGGACCTGTGACAGAGCAAGGCTGCCATCACTGTGACGTTTTAAACCCAGCACAGTGCAAGCGGCTTTGAGTACACTGCCTGAAGTGCAGCAAAGCGCAGAGCAAGCACATCCTTTCAGCTGCAGGATCTCCCCACTCTGTGCAGAGGAGATGAGGACAGGGCCTCGATTGCCCATCCTGCTCCATTGCTGCCAGCGCCACTCAGCTGCCTCCAGTTGAGCCCTTGCCACACATGTCACTCCACAGGGGCCACAGCAGAGCAGACGCAGCCATCTGGGGCTGAGGGGGGGTGTTAGTCTTCATCCACTTTTGTTGTGTACCACAGACCAGGCATAACTCTGTCTGCAGTATGCTCAGTGCCTGGGTGACCGCCTGGACAAGGTCCTGTGCAGCCTGCTCTGGGTGACCCTGCTTCAGCAGGGGGATTGGACTAGATGACCCACAGAGGTCCCTTCCAACCCCTGCCATGCTGGGATTCTGTGATTCTGTGCCACCACACAGTGCTGAGAGGGAAAGCTGGTCTGGGACCCACAGCACATTCTCAGCAAACCCTTGTGAGTGCAAAGTCCAGCTGGGCAGTGCTTTCTGGACCTCCCAGAAAGACGAGTGGCTATCACGGAATCCGAAAGTTCTGAGACCTACAAGTTAACAGCACCCTCTGTCTCCCTGCTTGCAAGTGTATTACCCCTGGCTCTGCTGGTCAGGTTTAGAGCTCCCTTTCACCTTCCCTCATTGCAGGCATGTGTGAGCCAAGAGCTTCTGCCTGCTAGTCACTTCTATTGGTCTCAGAGACCTCTGCAGCCCTCACCTGCTCTGTGCGCAGGGATGTCTGTATTTCCCAAGGACGTGTCCATCTTACCACATCTTAATCAGATTTACCAGACTGCCCTGGCTGCTGCATGGATGCAACTTGTGCCTGCTTATCTCCCACCCCAAAACTATCCTGCGTGTCCCTGCCCACTCCCTTTCCCCCTGAAACCTTGCCCCCAAACCCAGAGGCTATCACACCCCTGCCTCACCAGGGCTCCAGCCTGCTGCCCCTACCTGCACGGGCAGCTCCTGACCACTGGCCACGTGAAGGAAAGCAGGAGCGTTGTCATTCTCATCCAGCACAGTGACATAGACGGTTCCTGTGGCACTGCGGGGTGGTGCTCCCCCATCTTGCACAATCACCAAGAGTTGGTAGCTGGACTGCTGCTCCCGGTCCAGGCTATGCTTGGTGCTGAGCTCCCCTGTGAGGGAGAAGCGGGGACACAGCTCAGCCCAAAAACTGCTTTAGAGAAGAGCCTGTGCTCAGGTATGTTGCTGGGGAGCCCAGCACCGCAGGGGTAGAAAGACAAATGCTCTGTTGCGGCACTGGCCCGGCCCACATCACTTTTGACCTGCCCTGGGCTTTCTCCCCAGCCAGCCCCAGCCTAGGAAGCCAGGAAGTCTCTCACCTGTCTGTGTGTGGATAAGGAAGTTGGGATCATGCTGGAGCAGGCGGTAGGTGAGCCGGCTGTTCTGCCCAGCATCCCGGTCACTTGCCGTCACCCTCCCCACACTGCTACCAGGAGCCTGATTCTCAGGAACAGTGAAGAAGTAACGCTCCTCACTCAGCCGGGGGCTGTTGTCATTCTCATCAGTGATGCTGATCCGTACAGTGCTGGTGCCTGTTTTCCGGGCTTCCCCCGCTGCAGCACTGCCTCCTGCCGAGGCCAGCACCGTGAGCACATACAGGTCCCGCGTCTCCCGGTCCAGCGTGCTTTTGACATACAGCCAACCACTCTCAGGCATGATGCCAAAGCTGGCAGCATCCCCATCTGCACGCAAGTGGTAGGTAAGGGCCATGGATTCTGCATCGCGTGCCAGGGCCCGCACCTGCAGGAAGCGGGTGGAGACAGGCACACCTTCCTGCACCTCCACGCGGTAGGTGAGTGTGTCAAAGATGGGCCCATTGTCGTGCTCGGCTTGCACATGCACCAGCAGCGTGAATGTGGAGCTGAGCTGGGGAATGCCACTGTCTCGGGCCACAATGGCCAGCCTGTAGGCTGCGCTGGCTTCATACTGCAGAGTCCCAATCAGTCGCACTGCCCCTGATGAGCGCTCCACACTGAAGGTGCCATCACCTCCTGACACCAGCTCAAAATTCACCTGGCCGTTGGAACCGCTGTCACGGTCCTCGGCCTGCAAAGTGTACACTGTAGTCCCAGGTTCTGTGGCCTCTGGCAGCAGAATGGAGTCGGAGGGGGCTGGGAACACTGGCACGTTGTCATTCACATCTGACACAGAGATTTTCACGCGTGTGTTGCTATAGGCAGGAGGTGAACCACTTCGGGCCTGGACATCCAGAATGAGGACTGCCTGGGACTCATGATCAAGAGGCAGGCTGGTGCGGAGCTTCCCAGAGGCAGAGTCAATGGAAAAGTAGCCATGAGGATCCCCCGAGGAGATGGAATAAAAGATGTCATCAGCATGACCTGTGGACAAGGAAATGGAGAGGAAGAATGATTTGTGTACTGGGCTCACCTCCTCAGCCCCCAGCAGACAGCAGCAGGGTTGGGCAGTGCTGTCTGCAGCAGACTCTGGTCAGGAGGTGTGCAGTGGCATTGTGTACATGTGCATGTATGCACAGATGTAAGCACGTGTGTGAGAGCACACACTGAGTTAAGTGACAATCAGACGGGTGCACATTCAGATGTGCGTGGAGAACCTCCCAGAACAGGGTTGCTCCATGAGGAAGTGTGGTACTGGACCTTCAAAACGATGCAGGGACAGGGAAAGTGACTGCATACAAAAGAGGCAAGTCCATACCTGGAGGGTTCTGGGCCCGAACAGCACCCACAGTGGCACCCTGCAGCATGTCCTCAGGCACCGTGAAGAAGTACTGAGCTTGCTCAAACACAGGGGGTGAGACTGTGCCCTCCACGATGCTGATGTTCACCCGGGCATTTGGCTGTGCCTGTAGACCCCCATCATCTTGTGCAGAGATCACCAGCTGCACCAGAGTGTTGGCTTTACCACTCAGGGACCATGAGAGGGAGATGACACCTAGGAAAGAAATCAGTTCAGAAGGCACTATGCCTGCACCCCTGCCTTTCATCTGGCACCAAGGGAACAGGCCAAACCATAAGCTTGAACAAGAAGACCTAAGTGGGCAGCAAAAAGTGTGCGTTGCAGGGGAGAGTGGAGCTCACCATGGAAGAACTGGAGCAAAGAAGAAGAATCCTTCTGGGAAAGCCTCCCCAAATCCTCCTTTCTCAGCCTTAAGCCCAGCCCGACCTAAGCAGTGGTAAGGGCTGGGGGAAATGAGCCAGAGGGCAGGTCTTGGGAGAGGGAAAGGAAGGAACAGGGCTTCCAATGAGGGGCGCACGGTGAGGGTCACGACACAGCAGGTGGGATCTGGGCTGTGGGGAGGCTCCTAGAGGAGATGTAGAACTGAAGGACCATCTTCGACAGGCCCTACGAAGGAGGTGGCCCTGCATTAGAATGGCTAGTAGGCCTGTCTCATCCCAGTCACATTCTGGGAACTTGGGGACTAGTGTGTAGAGACCCTGATGCTTGTGCTGAGCACAGGACACCTTGTCCCACTGAGAGCCCTTCGCACCACACGCCCATACACTCACCGCCCCAGCAGAAACTGCTCTGGCTTTGGTGGCCAATGCAAGGCAGAGCAGATGCAGCCAGTGAGAAAGGTGGGACTGAGTGCAACAGAGAGTTATAGGAAAGGAGAATAAATTGAGCAGGGGAGAGGACGGAACGGGGCAGGGACGAGGAGGGAACTGGGCAGGGACAAGAAACTAAGTGGTTACAGCCTGATGGGGCAAAGCAAGCAGCATGCAGGAGGAAAGGCACAGTCAGGGATGGGGAATGAGGGAGAGGAAGGAAGATGGGACAAATGAACAGCAGATCAGGGACCAGAAACAAGAGGTCAGAGACTGAGTCTGGGAAGGGGCTGCCAGAGGCTCAAGAAGCCGAGGCAGGGAAGATGTGGCAGGGAGAGGAACAGACATATTCTGGCGGCAGATTGCACTGCGGAGATGGCCAAGCAATGACCCTCAGGCTGGTTTTACAGCTGCCCGTATCCCACTGCTCTGATTTCTGCCTACTCTAGCTACCCCCTGAGCTCCCTCTCACCTGTGTCCTTGTTGAGGGAGAAGAGAGGGGGTGAGTTTCCCAGAACAATGCGGTAGGTCACTTTCCCGTTCAGCCCCTCATCCTTGTCGTGGGCAGTAACACGCAGCACAGCTGTACCTGGCATGCTCTGTGTGCTGATGCTGGCAGCATACTCCAGTGGGTAAAACACTGGCCGGTTGTCATTTATGTCCTCCAGGAAAACTTTCACATACATCATGGAGTTCAGGCCCCCCTGTGGAAGGACCAGATCAGAGATGGTACAAAAGGCAGGGGCAAGGACAACAGTATCCCCTGTACAGTGCTGAGTCAGCAGCATCGCATCCCCCACGGCCTCTCCAGCACTCACCCCATCAACAGCAGTGATGGTGAAATCATAGGCAGACGTGCCCTCATCACGATCCAGAGGCTGCACAGTGCACAGCTGACCCGTGTGCTTGTCAATGCTGAACTGCGTGGGGACAACACTGCCGATGCCAGAACCAATGGAATAGGAAAGGGAGCCAAATGTGCCGCTGTCTGCATCTGTGGCTGTCACCTGGATGAGGGAAGGCACTACATGAGCAGGGCCAGCACCACAGAGAAGACCACCAGCCAGACCCAGCCCATTACCACAACCGCCTCCATAACCCAGTGCTGCCCTCTGCTCTGTGGCCCACAACCACTGCACAGTCCTCAAAGCTGGCCATTAGTAAAGCAGACTGACAGTTACTGCCTTCACCCTGCGATTCTTGTCCCAGACATGTCACCATGTCCTCTGCAGCCCTCCCTGCAAGAGGACAGGACCTCCCAGGGGCTCACTGGCTGCAGACAGTGCCCTGGGCAGTGCTGCAGGCAGCTGTGGGGCAACCCAAGATCAGCCTATGCTGGCCCCGTCCCCATGAGGGGACAGAGAGGTGCAGGAGCACAGCGTTGCAGATTCGCAAAAGCTGCAACATGCTTTCTAGCTACAGTGCTGCCATGGGCCCCTGCACTACCAGGCGTGCCTTGTTGCAGCTGATACCTCATTTCTTGCACCCCTGGGGCAACATCCATGACCCAGGTCAACAGACTTGCCTTAGTAAAGGAAAAGGCCACAGGAAGGTGGGGTGCAGCAAGGCCAAGCCTCACACAGATGCCAGGGATCTAGCAGCCAAGCACCCCTACTGCACCCAGCGTGATCAGCCAGTGAGGACAACCCATGCTTTTGCAGCAGCTGCGCCTGGCCCTCTGCCCCTTCTTTTCTGCAGAGAGGCTTAAAACAAGATAGGCAGAAAACCAGCCCCCTTTTCACCACGACCCTGGCTCTGTCTTGCTCTCAGAGCCCTGTGTCCTGGGCTCTGAGGATGATGACTGAGGGTGGCCTTGCCCTGTGACAGCCAGGGCCCACCGGAGCCTGGGGAACAGGAATTGCATTAGTAGTTACAAAGACAGCAGGGGGATTAAAACTGCTCCCTGCCTGCAAGGCCTCAGTTCCTCCCTGGGCTCCTTGTGGAGCTCGGATCAGCAGCAAGCAGCTCCTTCCCTCTGACCCCAGCACCACTGCCCATGGCTCATCCACCAGCTGGGAGCTATGTGCAGAGAACAAAGCTTGGAGGACGGAGCCAGGAGGGAGGCAGCTGGGCCCGGCCCGGGTGAAGTGGAGTTCAGGCCTCATCAGCCACAGCTCCTCCCAGCAGCAGCAGTGGGGCCTCGGCTCCCGTGAGCGAGCAGCACAGGAACGCTGCTCGCGCGCCAAGGAAAGGGCCCAGCTGGGGGCTGCAAACAGCTCTTTCCTCCGGGCAGGGCCCTTAACCTGAGCCACTCACCCCAGCACCAGAGGTGGAGGAGCAACAAGAGAGAGTACGGAGAGCGGCTGGGCCAGGGAAGAACAAACCAGGCAGGCAGAGGTGGGACCTCCCTCCCTCCCTCCAGACCACACGCTCTGCACCCCAGGAGGGCAGGCAGCACCCCAGGAGGGCAGGCAGCACCAGAGACAGCCCCTTGCCCGCTCTCCGGCCCACTGATACACAGCCTCCGGGGAGGGCAGGCAGCGCCGGGGGAGGGCAGGCAGCACCAGAGATAGCCCCTTGCCCGCTCTGGGGCCCACTGATACACAGCCTCCGGGGAGGGCAGGCAGCACCCGCAGCACACCCTCACCAGCTCTCCTGCCCTGCTGCCTGCGGTCTAAGGGAGTGCCCGAGGGGAGAAGCTGACAGCACATCTACGATGAGCACCATGCTCCCTGTACAGAGTATTTGCTGCCCAATCCTGCAGCAGCTGCCAGAAGAAGCACCATGAAACAGGATCCCCCTTCCCGGCTCCAGCTGCAGAGCACTCAGAGCCACAGGTGCCATGACAGCAACCCTGCCAGAAAGCACTTAGAGAAATTGGACCCACCTGCCTTCCCCTGAGTGCAACACCCCCCCTCCCTCCTGCCCCAGCTCCCTTTGCTGTGGAGCTGCTCATTTGAGAGTATAAATCTGACCTCACCGACATTGCTGAAGCCTGTCTTCAGATCACCTGCATTCTGGCTCCATGTTGGGTATTATTACTGGGGTAACAGCCCTGCATAGATACACTTGAGTTGTGTGCAATGCCCATGTTTTAGCTGGTAGCATTCTCTACCACCGCAGAAGGAAATGCGCCTGAAACTGATAAGCTGCCGCAGTGACTGGAATAGGCACTATGGGGTAAATTAGTAACTTATTTCCTTCAGAATGAACTGCTTATCACACTGAAAGTGCTCTAAAATGCATGTCAGATGCTTTAATACGCTGTACAGCAACAAGCTCTGCAGCAGAGTAAGATCTTTTTCTTAGGCTCCTTGGGCCATGGGCTCTGGTGCTTCCAGAACAGCCTTGCTTCTCCACCTTAACCATCCTCTGACGGTCACCATCCTAAGAAAGATACCCACAGGGGAAGCTAACTGGAAATCCAGCTTTCTGCCACAGGAGCTGGGTCAGATTTTGGTAACAGGGAATGAGCTGTCACTGTTATGCAGTATAGCACCATCTCCCTGGGCTCCCTGAGGCATCTCCCTGAATGGAGCCAATTGACCACTACCCTCTGGCTGCAACCTTCCAACCAATTCCTTATCCACCGAACAGTCCACCCATCAAATCCATGTATCTCCAATTTAGAGAGAAGGATGTTGTGAGGCACTATGTCGAAGGCTTTACAGAAGTCCAGATAGATCACATGCGTAGCTCTTCCCTTGTCCACTGATCTAGTCACACCATCATAGAATCATAGAATCATGGAATCATAGGTTGGAAATGATCACCAAGTCCAACGCTCAACCCACCACCACCATGCCTACTAAACCATATCCCAAAGTGCAATAGCTACATGTTTTTTGAACCCCTCCAGGGATGGACTCAACCACTTCCCTGGGCAGCCTATTCCAATACCTGACCACTCTTTCAGTAAAGGAAATTTCTCCTAATATCCAGTCTAGACCTCCCCTGACGCAACTTGCTCCATGATTCTCCCAAGCACCAAAGTGTGGCTGACAGGAGTGTAGATCCTTACATCACCCTTTTGGCCTTTTTTGAAGGTGGGGTGCAATATTTGCTTTCCTCCAGTTGTCAGGGATCTCCCCTGATCTCCACCACATTTGAAAAAGCAGCCCTGCAAGTCCATTTCTGTCAGCATCCATTGATGCAGTCTGTTGGGTCCCATGGACTTGTACAGATCAAGTTCACTGAAGAAATCCTGATTCAGTCTTCATCCTGGTCTGGTAGCTCTTTGAACCCTTTCAAGAAGCATGGAGGCCTGGGAGACATTGGTGAAGACTGAGGTAAAAGAAACATTGAGTATTTCAGTCTTATCTGTGTCTGCTGTCACTAAATCACCCACTGCATTCAGAAATGGCCCCTTATTCAGCCTTTTACTACCAATGCGGTTTTCTTAGCACCCTCAGTTTTCTGTGCAAGTCTCAACCCCACTCGAACTTTTATTTTCCTGACGCCATCCCTACATGCCTGGGCAATGTTTATAAATTCCTCCTTTGTAACTTCCCTCTGTGTCCTCCTCTTGTATGCTGCCTTTCTGCATTGCAGCTTGGCCCTGAGGTCCCTGTCTAGCCAAGGTCATCTGCTGATATGTCTCCTTGTTTTCCTGAGTACCGGGATGGACTATTCCTGTGCTTGCAGTATGCTGACCTGAAGGCTTGCCAGCTTTTCTGAGCTCCCTTCAGAGCCTTCAGAGCTGCCTCCCATGGGATCCCTCCCATCTACCAGTTCCCTGTATAAGCTGAAGTCTTGCTTTAAGTCCAGGGTCTGTACTCTGCTACCCTCCTTCCTCACTCCCTTTAGGATCTTGAACACTGCTAGTTCATGGTCACTACAGCCAAGGCTGCTGCCGTTTACCACATCCTCAGTCAGTTCTCCCTTGCTAGTGAACAGCAGACCCAGCTGTGTGTCACCCCTGGGTGGCCTGGGAAATTGAAATTCTCTGTGAGACCCAGCGTCTATAATCCAGAGGCCTCCCTCAGGTACTGCGGCCTCCTTGGCAATTTCATCTCAGGAATTTCCTGGCCCAGCATTGATATCCTTGTGTTTAAAGCCTTTAGTGGATTTTTCTCTGTGAATGTGGGTAGTTGCTTTCTGAATCTATACAATTCCATATTACTGTGCCCTGGAGCGAGGAATTCCACTCTTTTGTATTTTTGTTGAACCCTGCACTGCTGGGGAGCAAGAACCTCCAGCTGGCCCTGGACCAGGACACTGCTGGCACATCCTCACAGGTTGAGGCTGTGCTGCTCTGCCTTGCTTGCTGCCCTGCAAGGGCAAAGGCACATGTGAAGAGAGACTGAGTGCCTCAAGCCCAGGCTGTGCTCTCCAGCCCGTGATCAGGCGTTGGCTCAGCACAGCCACAGCAGAACTGTGAGGCACCACCAAACGGCCGCGGGATATCCTGGATAGGGGCTGTGGAGGAAGCTGGCAATACAGGGAGGTGTCACTGGGGTTGACAAGAGAAAGGTGCCAGTCCTAGTGCCCATGTGAGCAGCTGTATGAGACCTGGGACATGATGGAGCTACAAGAGGCAGGTAGGGACGGGGTGTGCTGTGGGACATGGGAGAGGGGTGGTAGCCTGTTGCAGACCAGACCTGGCCATGGCTGGCACAGCGTGCAGTGCTGGGAGACACCAGTGCTGCCCCTGGCTGAGTGGGCTCTATGTGAGGCTGTGTGAAGGCTGGGCTATCCCAGTAACATACTGTAGGCAGAATGAGAGGACAAGGCATGGAGGGAGATGTGCTGTGCACAGCTGCAGCAGGTTCCAGAGAAATACTGTGCTCATAGGGAAGCATATCTTAACAAGCCAAAAGACAGGCAGGAGCACTGTCTCTGTGCTGCTCAGAAACCCTGGCCTCATTCTGGACTCCAGCAGGATGCTCTGCAGGACCCTGAGCCTCAGTCTCCCTCTCTCTTCAAGACCAAGGAGCTGACTGCTGTCAGAAATACTTCCCATAAGCAATAGCAGGATGCATACATGCAGCCATTATTTCCTGATGGCAAAGGATGTCCCTGTGGAGAATGGGGTCCTGCAGGATAGAACAGGAAAGCTACAGGGCAGAAAACACTCTGACTTTGCAGCTGGTTTATCCAGGAAGAGGACAGGTTGCCTGGTCCACCCACCAATACCAATACAGAGAGGGTTTCTGAGAACAACCGCCCCTTAGTCTTACAAGGGCAGAATCAGACTCAGAGGTAGTAGCAGTGATTAGAAGTAGGTCTTCAACAGAGAACGTAATCAGAGAATCACAGAATGGTAGGGGTTGGAAGGGACCTCTGGGGATCATCTTAGTCCAACCCCCTGCCGAAGCAGGGCCACCTAGAGCAGACTGCACAGGACCTTGTCCAGGCAGGGTTTGAATAACTCCAGAGAAGGAGACTCTGGGCAGCCTGTTCCAGTGCTCTGTCACCCTCACAGGAAAGAAGTTCTTCCTCATGTTCATATGGAGCTTCCTATGCTTCAGTTTGTGCCCGTTTCCCCCTCTACTGGCGCTGGGCACCACTGAAAAGAGTCTGGTCCCATCCTCCTGACACCCACCCTTCAGATATTTATAAGCATTTACAAGATCCCCTCTCAGCCTTCTCTTCTCCAGGCTAAACAAGCCCAGCTCCCTCAGACTTTCCTCATAGGACAGATGCTCCAGTCCCCTCATCATCCTTGTAGCCCTCCGCTGGACTCTCTCCAGTAGTTCCTCATCTTTCTTCAACTGGAAAGCCCAAAACTGGGCACAGTACTGCAGATGGGGCCTTACCAGGGCAGAGTAGAGGAGAAGAACCTCCTTCGACCTGCTGGCCACGCTCTGCTTAATGCACCCCAGGATACCATTGGCCTTCCTGGCAACAAGGGCACACTGCTGGCTCATGGTTGACTTGTCGTCCCCCAGCACTCCCTGGTCCCTCTCCACAGAGCTGCTTTCCAAGAGCGAGTCCTCTTGTAGCATGTCTTTGGCGACATGGAGGAGCCTGGGAGGGGAACAGCCAGCACGGATTGACCATCCTGTTTGTTTTCTGCAATGCTATGGTGGGTTCTATGGTTGAAGGGATGATAGCTGTGGATGACAATTGCCTTGACTTTAAGAAGGATTTTGACACCTTCTCCCACCATCCTCATATCCAAGGCAGGATGTTATGGTTTGGAGGGCTGGACAACCAGATGGGTCAAAAACAGATTGGAGGGTTGCTCACAGAGGGTAGTGGTTCATGAGCTTGGCTCTGCCTGGAGGTGGGTGACAAGTGGATAACCATAGGGATCAGCTCAGGGACCTCTCCTGCTTAACATCTTCAGCAATGACCCACTGCAGGCACAGAGTGCACGCTCATCACGGTTACCATTGACACCAGCCTGGGCAGCAGGAAGCAGCTGACATGCCTGAGGACAGGACTGCAACCTGAGGGTCTCGGGCAGATGGGAGGAATGGGCCAACAGAAACCACATGAAACTCAGTGAGGACAAATGCCAAGTCCTGCTCTGCGAAGCAAAGCACCCCTGCAACAGCACAGGCCAGGACTGCCAGGCTGGGGAAGAAGTTCCAGGGAAAATGTCCTGGGGGTCTGGGTGGGCAGCGAGCAGGACATGAATCATAGAATCTCTGAGGCTGGAAAAGACCTCTAAGATCATCAAGTCCAACTGTCAACCCAACACCACCATGCCTACTAAACCATATACCGAAGTGCCGTATCTACATGTTTTTTCAACACCTCCAGGGATGGTGACTCCCCACCACTTCCCTGGGCAGCCTGTTCCAATGCTTGACCACTCTTTCACTACAGAAAATTTTCCTAATGTCCAATCTAAACCTCCCCTGACGCAACTTGAGGCCATTTCCTCTCGTCCTATCGCTAGTTACTTGGGAGAAGAGACCAACACCCACCTCTCTACAACATCCTTTCAGGGAGCTGTAGAAAGCGAGAAGGTCTCCCCTCAGCCTCCTCTTCTGCAGACTGAACACCCCCAGTTCCCTCAGCTGCTCCTCATAAGACTTGTTCTCTAGACCCCTCCCCAGCCTCGCCGCCCTTCTCTGGACATGCTCCAGCCCCTCAATGTCCTTCTTATAGTGAGGGGCCCAAAACTGAAGCCAGCACTCCAGGTGCGGCCTCACCAGTGCTGAGTCCAGAGGCACAATCACTTCCCTACTCCTGCTGGCCACACCATTCCTGATCCAAGCCAGGATGCTGTTGGCCGCCTTGGCCACCTGGGCACACTGCTGGCTCATGTTCAGCCGGCTGTCGACCAGTACCCCCAGGTCCCTTTCCACCAGACAGCTTTCCAGCCACTCTTCCCCAAGCCTGGAGCGTTGCATGGGGTTGTTGTGACCCAGGTGCAGGACCCAGCACTTGGCCTTGTTGAACCTCATACAGTTGACCTTGGCCTATCAATCCAGCCTGTCCAGATCCCTCTGCAGAGCCTTCCTGCCCTCAAGCAGATTGACACTCCTGCCCAGTTTGGTGTCACCTGCAAACTTACTGTGGGAGTACTCAACCCCCCCCATCCAGATCATTGATCAAGATATTAAACAAGACTGGCCCCA
>Ga0065711_1030233_pt1 | contig 33180 bp, 14 predicted proteins | sample Hoacrofraction12_FD_59098 | JGI IMG/M metagenome (GOLD analysis project Ga0065711, IMG submission 59098) | Hoatzin crop microbial communities from Cojedes, Venezuela - Epithelial fraction 12 v2 (version 2) | ecosystem: Host-associated > Birds > Digestive system > Esophagus > Crop | place...
AAAAAAAAAAAAAAAAAAAAAAAATCATTCTCATTTTCCTCTGTTCACTGCTGTCTCCTGGTCCTGCTTCTCTTGGCTGTACAATTTTCTGAATGATGTTGCCCGTGCACTTCAGAAACTTGATGGTCTTATTGCCTTTATTTTTCCAGCAGAATTCTTTCTTCTTATATTCATTTAAAAGATACCGTTTGAAAATGCTTTTGTACCTGTGATCTATTCCATTACATGTTGTTATGGCCATTCTTGCTATTGTTATTAGTATCTCATTTATAATTCCGAACAACTTGGCTGATGCGCATGCCCTGTTGTGTTTCGCGTTGCACCTAAACATTGTTGCAAGTCAGGCAGTTTGTAAGGCACCTCAAGTGAAGGGGGAGAGTGCAAATGGAGAGCGCTGAAGTGATAGTCCTCATGGTCCTACCACTGAACACAGGATGGAAACTGAAGAGTCCTGAGACATCTGTGTGCACTGCATCCTATTTGTCATCTTCTATTGACTTGTCTGCTCTTTGGACTAGTCTGACAATCATTTCTTCACTGTGCTGTCACACACATGTTCCTTTGCTGTAAAACCCCATTCCTCTGAAGACCCTGCCATCGGGAACATCCTTTCTGAATCTCTCTGCCTCATTGACTTGCTGTGTCTTTTAAAATCTCATTGGAAAGCAGCTTTTCTCTCACTTGTCTGAGCCTCTTAATACGATATTTCATCTCTTCCATTATAAGCTATTTAATTTCGTGATTACTTTATTCTAATCTGTAAGGCACTTTAGAATATTATTTAGAAGAAAAATGCCATGTGTGATAATGCTAAGTTATATTGTACACTTACTTTGCAGAAAAAAACCCCATATTTGAAGTTATTGATCACAATTTTTTTTTTTTGCTAGTATGTTCTTTTGAGTAAATGTTGTCTACTAGTAAAAACGAAAGTAAATTTTTTTTGTTTTGAAGGTGTTTTGAAGGTGCCTAGGACATGAATCTTGAATGAATGACTGGGCCGCAGTCATTTGTACTTACCCCAAGTCATGTGTGAAAGTAGCCTGATAATACTAAATAATTTTTTTTGCAGTATATAGTTTTCTTATCAGGGATAACTGTCCCATATGTGAGGGGGACAAAACTGAATTATCATGGGGAATTCAGACTTAAGACCAAAGGAGGCAAAGACATGATGAGGAAAGGGACTTTCATAATTCTTGACTCCATGCCATCTGATTCATCATTGTTGATATGGACTTATGTGTTACTGAATCTGAGACTGCAAGTTGTAAGGTTTGATATTACTACCAGTGCCTGATTAGCTTTTAATCAAGGCAAACATTTTGTTCCATTTGCAAATACTGAGGTCTAGTAGAAGGAAGACTGGTCATCAAAGACCCAGTTATGTGACAGGATCACAGTAATAGATCTGGTGGAAGTGTCCCACATACAAGGGTGTAACTCAAGAGAAACAAGCGACTGGAGATTGGCAGTAAGGGGATCTCAAATGTGTGACTGTCTCTTCCATGAGTTGTCTCCCAGAAAGCTGAAGGGCAGCACAAAATTATCTTTCCTTAGAGACTCATCCATTAACGATGTTAACGGCTGTCGATTATGTTCAATTTGATAGTCGTCATCAGAAATGATTGATTGTAGCTATGCTTCACACGGATATAGTTAGCAAAATGTCACTGCACTTTAGATCTCCCTAAAAGATTTTAACTTATTAGCATTGTAATTTGATGACTAATACTCTTGTTGATGCTGTACACATCACACACATCATGCTGGTTCTTAGCTGACATGTGACATGGGAATATTAGACCATGTTGTGAAAGGAGAGCAATTTACAAATCCATGCTAGCTGGTGTGCTGCCTCTCTCTGAAGCTGGCTTTGTTTACTAGCTTAAGCTCCATATATGATGCCTTAATTGGGGAAAATGGGCTACTGGCATCCTCAGCCTTTCAAAAGACCTGTTGCCACAAAGGCTTCCAGCTCAGGAGAACTTCTGCCTATAAAGAAAGAGAGATACTTGAGCATGTGTCATGTTAGATGCCATAGTTTGTCTGGCACATCTGTATGGGGCTGGCAGGTATGACTAAAGACCCACGAGAGTCTGCTGTTCCTCTGGAGCACAGAGGACAGCTTAGTGGAAGCTGGGCAGGGAGCTCCAGCATGTTTCCAGCACTGGCAATTGTGTAGGTAACTGAGTCACTCCTTGGATTTCTTTCTTGGGAATCTCTACTCATCCCATTATTACTGGTTAAATCTTGGAAGCACTGCTTTGTCACACTGGACTCAGTTGAGTAATTACCTATTTGTGTAAAACCTCAGTTTCTCCCATGTTCAGAGGGAGACAAATACATAAATTCTCATTTGGCTTATTGCACAGTGAGATGCTTGAGGCAGAAAGCTTGGATTCGGATTCATTTCCATATCTCAACTTCCTTGAAGCTTCAGGTCTGGGATTGGGACTCATTACTGTAATGCATTACATTAATGATGTAGATGAAATTCCAATTCAGTCTTCTTCATAAGAAAGCCTTTGACATGATATATTAACCATCAGATTAGAAATAGACAGACTAATTATTGTTTAATGCAATTGAATGCCAGGGTTTGTCATTTGATGAGGCTGTCTGGGTGGGGAATATAAATCTGTTAGTACCAATATCGTTAGGAACTTCAGGTGGAAGGAGGATTAAAATTCTGTGAATGCAGTATTTATTCACAGTCATTATTCACAGAGTGACATACCACAATGTCACCAAAATGCTAGCACTTGCCTTTTCATTCATATGTAGTTTTAGGAAAAAGACTGATATGATCCCGGTCAGAGTTTATATGGACCTACATGCTGTTATTCTTTAACATACTTCATGGGCAAACATGTCTGCACATCTCGATATTTACATGAAAGAATCCTGCAGATGGCTAGTACTTCCCTATTATAAGGGCATGAAGAATGGCAAAGAAATAAGCCCACTGAGTCATTAAGTTTAAATCCTTGTTATCAGAGGGAAATTTAGCCCAAACTCAGCAGTCGACTCTTTTAGACGGTTCTCTGGCCATCCTCATTTTTCATGCTGATCCTCATCTAGACTATCTTAATGAATAATTTCCAGTGTGACAACTAATCAGATATTTTACTAAATCCAGATAGATTAGATGTATCTCATTTTCCCTTCCAAGAAAATAGTTCTCTTAGATGGGGGAGGGGCGGAGGGTGTGTGTGAAGGCAAAGCCACTAGGTCAGTATCACTAATCTCTCTTTGGAAATGTAGGCTTCACTGGATCCTGCTTTTTCATTTCCTTCCTAGGTCTTTATTTCCACCCCCATTAAGGACGTTTGAAATCTTACATGCACTAGACCTACAAGAATAAGTCCATGATTACACTAATCACTTATTTCTCAATTTAAAAATAAAATATTGCTTTCATTGCTCTCTAGTCACTTGGAGAGTCATTTGATGTCCCTTAATTAAAAAGAATTAAAATCAACAAGACTTGAAACTTTATATGCCAGTTGCTTTAGTACTTTGGGATGGAGATTCTCTGATCCTGCTGAGTGATAGAGTTAATAAATATTTTGTTCCATTTCAACTTTGGTCATTTCTGTGACTGTGCTCTTATTCTCACTAGCTGTTTTACTGTTGCCCCAGGTTCAGTACTGCTTTTATTATAAATCTAATGTGTCCATTTACATTTTTGACTGTATCTAGATTATGCTTTATTTTACTGCCAAAAAGCCCCACTTTGTCTTTACATATTCTTCTTTCATTCACATGATGAAACTTTCTTATGCTATTTGTTTTCAATTTCATTGTAAAATCATCTTGAATTTGGCAGTTATCACAGATTTTTCCACAGCTGGTTTAACTCTACATTTCTCTTAACTTGTAACAAAAATAGAAATCTTCATTAAAAAAACCCACAAATAGTTCCAAAAAGGTGGTTCAATATCTGAGGGTTCTCATCTCAGAACATTGAAAGGATCTGAGTTTTTCAGCAAGGGAAAATTAAACAGTGAGTTTAGATGGAGGCATCTAAAACACTTGGTGAACAATCTAGAAGTTATTGTTCTTTGTTAATAGAATGTGCAGTCTGCACTCCATATTGTACACAAATTAGAAACTTTTAGCAGTTTTAGCAATGTAGGAGTTTTAGACACAACTACTTCGTAGATGAATCAGCCTTTTTCTTATATCCGTAAGTATGCTGATCTTTGTGAAATTCCTATTTCATTATGTAACATTTACACAGAATCACAGCACGGTAGGGGTTGGAAGGGACCTCTGTGGGTCATCTGGTCCAACCCCCCTGCCAAAGCAGGGTCACCTACAGCAGGTTGCACAGGACCTCATCCAGGCAGGGTTTGAATATCTCCAGAGAAGGAGAATCCACAGCCCCTTTGGGCAGCCTGTTCTAGTGCTTTGTTACCCTCAGAGTAAAGTTCTTCCTCATGTTCAGACGGTACTTCTTATTCTTCAGTTTGTACCCGTTGTCCCTTGTCCTGTCGCTGGGCACCACTGAAAATAGTTTGGTCCCATCCTTCTGACACCCACTCTTCAGTTATTTATAAGCATTTATAACATTCCTTCTCAGCCTTCTCCTCTTCAGGCTAAATAAGCCCAGCTCCCTCAGCCTTTCCTCATAGGAAAGATGCTCCAGTCCTCTCATCGTCCTCGTAGCCCTCCACTGGACTCTCTCCAGTGGTTCTTCATCTTTCTTGAACTGGGGAGCCCAGAACTGGACAGAGTACTCCAGATGGGGCCTTACTAGAGCAGAGTAGAGGGGGAGGAGAACCTCCCTCGACCTACTGGCCACACTCTTCTTAATGCACCCCATGATCCCATTGGCCTTCTTGGCAGCCAGGGCACACTGCTGGCTCATGGTCAACATGTCGTCCACCAGGACACCCAGGTCCCTCTCCACAGAGCTGCTCTCCAGCAGGTCAGCCCCAGCCTGTACAGGTGCATGGGGTTATTCCTCCCCAGGTGCAGGACCCTGCCCTTGCCCTTGTTGAACTTCATCGGGTTCCCCTGCACCCAACTCTCCAGCCTGTCCAGGTCTTGCTGAATGGCAGCACAGCCTTCGGGTGTATCCACCGCTCCTCACGGCTCTGTGTCATCAGCAAACTTGCTGAGGGTACACCCTATCTCTTCATCCAAGTCATTGATGAAAGAGTTGAACAAGACTGGGCCATCATCATCTTTCCAGGGATGGAGGTGAGGCTGACTGGCCTGTAGTTTCCTGGGTCCTCCTTCTTGCCCTTTTTGAAGACTGGAGTGACATTGGCTTTTCTCCGGTCCTTGGGCACCTCTCCTGTCTTCCAGGACCTCTCAAAGATGATGGAGAGTGGCTCATCAATGACATCTGCTAGCTCCGTCAACACTCGTGGGTGCATTCCATCGGGGCCCATGGATTTGTGGGTGTCCGAATTACTTAAACGATCTTTCACACAATCCTCCTCGACCAAGGGAAGGTCATCATTTCGCCAGGCTTCCACTCTAACTAACCTCCAGGGCCTGGGATTCCTGAGGGCCAGTCTTAGCACTAAAGACTGAAGCAAAGAAGGCATTCAGTAACTCCACCTTCTCTGTATCCTCCGTCACCAGGGCACCCACCTCGTTCAGCTGCGGCCCCACATTTTCCCTAGTCTGCTACTGATGTAGTTGAAGAAGCCCTTCTTGTTGTCTTTGACATCCCTTGCCAGATTCAATTCCAGATGGAACTGAGCCTTCCTCATTGCATCTCTGCATGCTCTGACAACATTCCTGTACTCCTCCCAAGTGGCCTGTCCCTCTTTCCACATTCCATAAACCTTTCTCTTCCATCTGAGTTCCGCTAGAATGTGTGCCTGTCTGTGTGGTCTTCCTGATGCCGTGAAAAGCCGGAGCTGAAGACTCAACAGTCAGAGTGCTATTAAGCAGGTGTTCTTTGTTGCAGCGCTGGGCACATGGGGGATCTCTCCTCCAAATGTGCGCGCCAAACACCCGGTCATTTCAGGTTAAATACAATCACAATATATGTATTCATTATATTTCCGAGAAATGCTTAGAATATTCATGACTTTTCCAAGAAAAAATTAGCATATGTTAATATCTTTCACGCATGTCTGTTAGTGTCCTCGGGTGGTCTTTGGGGGTGTCAAGATGAAGGCTTATACTCCTCATCACAGTGTCCACTGGTTGACCTTTGTTTCTGCGCAGACTCAGTTCTAAGATTACGTATACCGTGTCCTTCTAGGTTGTTTTGCTCCTTCTTGTAGAAGGTCTCATCAGCTTCCTCTTCCTGGCCAGGTGGCCTGTAGTACGCGCCCACAACAGTGTCGCCCATATGAGCCTGTCCCTTAGTTCTAACCCATAAACTCTTGACTCGTTCTTCATCTGCCCCCAAGCAGAGCTCAATGCATTCCAGTTGCTCCCTCACATACAGAGCAACTCCACCACCTCGCCTTGTTGGCCTGTCTTTCCTAAAGAGTGTGTAGCCATCTATGACAGCATGCCAGTCATGCAAGCTGTCTCACCACATCTCTGTGATTGCAATGAGACCATGGCCCTGCAGCTGCACACAGATCTCTAATTCTTCCTGCTTATTGCACCTGGAAGACTCTAAATGATACTTGTACTGTGGGCTATATAGGTATAGAACTTCATAGGCACACATCTCTTTTGGAAGGGAGATCAACATTTAAAGCCAGCTCCAAGGATTTTACTAAAACACTCAATGTTTGAGCTAATGTCTCATAATTGTGAGATATTTTTAGCGAATCATAAAGATCTGAAAAAAATTAAATTTATAACTTACTGAATTTTTAACCTATAAAATATTTACTGCAGAGAACAGGGAAGGTTTCCAAATGTAAGGGCTAGTCTTCAGCTCCTAATTAGGTGTTAGATGTTTTTTTCCCGCACTTTCCTTCTGACCCCTGATAGCCGCATCTCGGTTTGAATGAACTCAGGGGTGGCAGCAGGTCTGGCATCTTGCTAGCTGGGCAGCTGTCTTCAAACCTTGTGTGTGCTGTAGGGCATCTGTAAGGTTCAGACAAACAGTCTGGACTGTTTTCCAAACAATGTAATCCAAAAAAGACTTAACTAAATATGTTTGCTGTAGCTCAAGAGAGACGCTTCCAGACCTGAATAACCTTCTCTGTCACCAGAGGACTTACTGAAGTATAGCAGCAAGAATATGAAATATGGTGATGTGGGTTAACAACATGAAAGGACATGCTTTTTGTCTGGTTAAGGGAGAAAAGTCTGAAAAAGGACTTTCAGGGCATAAGAACCGAAGCTGTGAATTTTAAGCTCTCTCTAGTGTGATTCTCTGATCCATTCCTTCATCAAACAGAACTACGGAGGAAAATAAAACTTTATTCCCACAGGAAAAAAAATGCATAAGATGCTATATAATTGATATAATTGTATTTTATTTTATTGTTATAGTTTTCTTGTTGTAAACTGGCATTATCTGTCCGGTATCTGTCCACTTTCTGTAACATAACAAAATTCCCACTGTCATTGGCAATGGGCCTGAGTTTTTGATTGGGCATAATTACGTGATTTCTTTTATATGCTGTAGTGACAGCTCCTATGTGGGCTGGTCCGTGTAATTCGGTTATTACCAGATAATTTATTAATGCACCTGTCCTTGCTGCCTCCTATGTTGTCAAACTAATACTTCTTTTTAGCACAGAAGGGAGAAAAATTAGCTTAAAAGCTATACACATCATAATTTACGGGTGTGTTTACAGATATTTTAAAATATCTATGAATTTTTAATTAATCATATTTGTGTGTAAAAGCTAGAACCAAAATGTTCCCTACAAAAGTGTGCTAAAAACCAACAGTGTCTGAGTAATTAACATGCCACAGGCATTTGCAAGAGCATGTACGAATTTTCCTGGAAAAAAACGCCTGGTTTTCATTTCTGGCAAAATCCTGCAAACCCTTTTCAATGAGGTCTATTTTTAGTAACCAGCTGTATTTCTGGGTGTCTCTCTCTAATCTCATGTGTGCTATAATACCACCCAGTGGATTAGGTCCTGTCGAAAGAAAAAGAAAGGCAAAAATATTGTTATTATCTGAGCACACAGTGACTTATATTTTTGTAAGCCTTCCTTGAACATTTTAATTTCTGGTAATTGGAGTGGTTGCAATCTTTCAGATTAGAAGGATTTAGCATTTATTAAGAGGTTGCTTTCTGTGTTGCAAGATGGTTATTAGCATGGGTCCGGTTTGGTATTACCAAAGACATAATATTCATGGAGGAGGCTTTTTTCTCTTGCCTTTTGTAACCTGAAGGATGAAATCAGGTATGTAAGGGCTGCTGATCTTATTCAAGCTCTGCTGATCACAGATTTCCTCTCCAACGTGAATAAGTAGGTAGTGACATATTTTACGGCAATGCAGACCAGATCACCCCAAATCAGTGTTCTCCCTCTCTAGTGGAACTCAGTGAGAGTTCTGGGAAGCGCGCCAGGTGCGTGAGGGGATTTCACAAGCTGGGGTAGGGGGAGGGCAAGGATTCAACAAAAAGGAAGGAGATGGCAGGTTACATGATGTAATCTCTTCTCATATCATTTTTGACAGAGTGGAAAAATCGAGTATATGAGCTCAAGGTGCCCTCAGGCATCTTGACTTGCCAGTGGTACTTACTCAGCACATCGCTGACCTTGGCATTGTTACAGAATCACATTCGTTCACAGATGAACTGCTCTTGAAGAGTTTATCCAAATACCAAGGCACAAAGGCACCTGGGTGCCTTGCTCTTACTGACTTCCAACGTTGATCAGAATTGACAGTGCTCCACAGAATAGTTTGTTTTCAGCAGTCTGGCATTTTACTTTGAAAGCCCAGCAGGTAGGGAAATCTCACATCGGTTCTAAAACTTGCTGTCTAATGCTGTCCGATGTGTCTAAGGTGGACTTTGGCAAGCACAGAATTGGTTGTAAAGCTCACAGGTTTAAGGCTGGCTCATTGTCCATGGGCCATTTGTACTGATGTCTTCTCATAAAGTTTGGTAGGTTATTCAACGTCAACAAATTTCTGAAATTCTGGGAAGGACATCTCTTAGGCTTTTGTCCAAAAAAGTAAAAAAAAAAAAAGGAAAATTAAAAAAAAATAAATTCCAGCTCTGACAGCATATTGAAGTTGCCTCTGTAGGGAAACTTCACTTCTAACAGCCTCTGCTGTACATTGCTCAGTGAGAGGATGGGGTAAGTAATGTGGCCCCTGCTATGTATTAAGGGGTTTAGAAATGACAAGTGTGTGTGCATAGCTATTTGACTGCTATTCAACTTAATAGTTGTAAATTTGATTACTTTTGGAATATCTGAATTTGTGGTTGTACTTTATTTTTAAAAGTAGGGTGGATAATTTTTCAAAGCCGGTTTTGCTTTTATATCTATAGTGTTTTGAAACTGTGGTATGTTAACTGATTACATTGTTGACAACTTCATCACTATAGGGTTGTTACAATGATGTCTCTCTAGATGACATTTAAAAATATACAATGGTAGTATTTTCTGTCTTCTGTCATTAAAAGCAGAGCTTTAGCATTTCAGATTTCAGTAGATCCAAAACAAGTCAGCATCCTAAAAATGGATTAAAATGGTCCTTCCAGATTTAGTTCCCAAGATTTTTTCTTATGGTAAATTATATTGCTTATGTTACCAAATTATTATTTTTGATGGCTGGTTATGATCTGAAAATACTGGATATGTAGTATGTAGGACATTGTTCTAAAAATATTGGGTACTAAAATACATCAGATGAGAATATTAGTGGCAAAATATTTCTTGGTGTTGGTGTAAAACTGTGTGTAAACACTAAATTCTCCTTACTACAGTTCAGACCTTAGCTGAGTAAAAGTATGTCCTGAATAAAGAACAAAACAAGCAGGAGAACAGCACGATGCACGTCAGTCACCCCTTGAGGAATTCTTGCACAGACTCACTCTATGCATTTGTCATGGTCTCGTCTCTGTTGGTGTCCTGTAGAGTAAGTGCCGTAACGTCTGTGAGGCTTATGGTTGTACAATGCTACCAAACTGCTGTTCTTTACCGTGAAGGTCTTTGTTGTTCTTCCAGTCTGGCTTTTTCAGGATTTGTGCAGGATTTCCCCCCCGTGTCCCGGTGGTCTGGGCACTATATCTCCCAGATCTGCAAACAATGATGTTTTGTATTTCCTTTTCTTGCTCTCCATTTTCTCTATTCACGAAGTCAGCTGAAGTACTAGATAGTGTTAAGCAACTCATTAGCATTCCAGAGACTGTCTCGGCACTCACCTAGGGATTAAATTCCTAGCCAGGAGTCACTGACAAGACATTTTCTACAGTCTCCTTGCTTGCTGCTCCCTTTGTTTCAACTGGCAACTTCAAACTTCTCACATTTCTATCCTTTCAATAGCATTCCCAGCATCTCAAGCTTTTGCCATGCATAATGTCATTGTCCACCTCTCTCTTTTTTAGTATGAAAGAGTATTTCTTGGGTCATAGTAGGCTTTTTAGCTAAGGAGTGAGTAAACTGGGTTTTTGGGGGGCTAAAAAGGATGTCAAGTTGAACCAGCTGAAATCAAAGACAAGAATGAGCCATTTCAAGGTATGGTAGGGTCTGTCAAGGTAGCCTGTACAATAAAGAAAAGAAACAGCTCAGAGAAGGCTGAGATGGTTTTGATCAATCATCCATACCACTGGAGAAGAGATTTCCAGGGAATGGTGCTGGTTTCGCTGAGTACAATGCAGTATTTGGCTTTTTCCAGTGGGTATTTGTCAGATAAATATCCTTCTGCCTCTACCTAGGTTAGCATCCTAAAATGTAGGTTTAGGCTTCTATGAAGTGAGTCTCTTCTGAACCAGCTATCTGTGGATTTTCTCTTGAGTATCTGTCATTGCTTTTTGAAATTCCCTCAAGTCTGCTTCTCCTTGCTGTCCGTTTAGATGGCAGACCTGAAAGCGTGGCGTGGTGAGCAGCAAGGTGTCTATCTACCAGGCACGTGAACGTGTGTGCTGGAACCTGTCTGGAGGCTTAGTCTGACACCAGAAGAGCCTGGTCAGGGAGTAGGTAAATCTAGGAGTCTGCCAGATTCCTCCCAGCTGCTGAGCTGTGTCTTAGAGACCAGTGTAGATATAGATACTGCTCTCCAGCTTTGGCTATAGTTGTCAAACTGAGAGGGGAACTGAGCTGCCTTTACGTAGCCAGTTGACTTTTATGTTTGTTTTTTATTTTTTTTTAACATTGACAATAACAAAGTCCTTTTTTCAGTTTTCCTCTGTGGAGTTGATATAACTGTGGAATTTTTCTTACTAGGCTGTAGCTTTTACCCATTATATCTGCCCAGATAAATAGGTTATTAAAAAAGCCCCTTTATTCAGTAAAAAATAAATACATTTTTATCGAGACAAGTGTCAGTAGAGAGATTCCTGCACGACATTCATTTAAAAATTGCCAGTTCCCCTCTGAGTAATGTCTGTCCATACAGGCACTGTGCACGTGCGGTGCCTGTATGCACCTGACTCACCTCAAGCACTGTGTTTGCTATTGAATTTAAAGGCCTGTTCATTAGAAAGACATAATACAGTGCAGAAAGTCCATCTGACTGCGATGGGATCTGATCTTCACCATTGTATTCTTGAAGCCGTGGCTTTCTTATCCCTCTGTAGTGTTTAATTCCTGTTGTTGCTCTTTGGATACACTGTGAGGTATCTGAAATCCGTTCGTCACTGGTCGGACCTTTTCAGAATGACTTCAAAGAATTATACTCTACTAGTAAATTCCTGAAAATATCGCGCATTTGAAGTATAGAAGTTGCTGACTTAAGATTTTGTGTTTGCAGAATTTGCAAGCTCTGAGTAAGGATCATGGGAACAGAAACAATGACAAGTTTTATTCTGTGTATCTGGCCATTTAATGTTTAAATAGCTGGCAGAAGTATTTACTCTTTTATTTCAAATATTATATTCCCAGCCTTAACCTTTACTATTAATTTTTCTTCAAAAGTATAAGAAGATTTATTATTCTAACATCTCTTGCTAAGCAGATCTGGAGACTCAGTGCATTACGAAAGCAGAAATTATTTTAAGGAACTTAAAAACTTATTTTAAGGTCTTCTGCCTTACCTGTACACCTGACATTTTCAAAGCTTAGCAACACAGGGACTTTACTGATGTCATCAGCTCAGATGTTAATGAGTTAGAGGATCTGTTCTGTGTTGTCAGGCAGAACATGAAAGAAAAAAAAAATCCACATTTTATTTTCTCCAGATCTAATTGGGAAAATCTCCAGATGCTGTGATAAATTCCACTGGGGTATGTCCATTGTAATATTCTTGAATCAGCTTTATTCTGGCTTTGTGTTGGAGTACAGGGAATGATTCTGAATCTCACTAAACTCCTCATGACTCCATTGCCCTTTTGAGGAGACTGCACTGAGCTACAGACCTATCAGATATGTCATACAGTGCAATCCTTCTTCATCCTCAAGGAGCTTGGCTTCTGATGATAGTCTTTATGCAGGGCACTCTAGAACGATATCAGCCTAGAAGGTGCCAGAAGATACACACACACACACACGCCCAAACCAATCAGAAAAGGATGAAGGAGATGAGGGCATGTTGAGGACATGTTCAGTTTGCCTTTGAAAATAGAAGTAAAATGCTGTACCTTACTAAAAGTGACACAGTAATTACTCCACAAGAGCAATTCACCTTTTACTGTGGGAAGCTACTTGCCTGTGAATTTCTTCTCTGCCAGTGGTCCTTCTGATGACTTCTGTGTCTTATCCACTGTTCTTTCACGAAATGTCTGTTGATTAATGATGCAGTTTGTGCTAAGACACAATAATAAGCAAAGGACAATAGTTTTTGGCCCTCTTTGGGACATTGTAGACACCTTCCTTACTTCTGGATAGTATTTCTGTGTAGGGATTGGCACCAGACAACTGGTGCGCAGATTGCTGAGCAAACGAGTTAAATCACAAAAAGTGTTACGAACTTGTTGTCTTGGTCCTTAGAACAAGAAAGAACCAAGTAACCTGAGGACCTGAAACAGAAGTGAACCCACCTAACTTCTGGAACTGCTAGAAATAATGGTGAGTAGTTGCAGAAAAATCTTGTTCTAGCTATTCTGCCAACTATCGTAAAACTCTGACTTCTAACATTATAGCATCACTAGAGAAAATTGACCACTCTGTCCTCATTTTTCACCTGCACCGGTACTGCTGTTTCCTCTAAGACTTCTCTCCAACAGGCGCTTTTGCAACCTCCTCTTTTTTCATTCATCTACCTTTTTTTTTCATTAGCAACTTCATGTTCCTCAGTTCTCCCCTCCATGGGTACAGAATCCACAGCTGAAAGCCCTGTTTGACCTCAGTGAGCCTACCCAGGTTCACAGAGCCCTCATTTATTCTTTGCAGGGCTCTTGGCCCTTTTGCTGTTGGCTATTGCTGGCCACCTCAGCCCTTTCTTGCTTTCTGATCTTAGTTGTATTGAGAAGACAGAGTTTCATACTCTTGTGGAGGAGACCTACGATCATGGCTTATCCTTTGACAGTGGAGATGGATAATGGGCACTTCGATGTATTTCTTTCAATGCAAAAACAGCTGAGCTAACTGTTCCCATAAAAGTCCAATTGATTGCTGTAGGCATTATATTCATTCTGACAATGATAAAATGATTGCTTTAGTATCTGGCTGCGTAACCCACTTACAGCACGTGCACCAATATTATGAGAATGTTTCCGTTGTGAAAATCATTGAGATGTAAATGTCATGATTATAATTTATCTTCATTAAAAATTCCATTGGAAGAAGGAAAATTAATACATGTGCTGTGCAGAGTACCAGCTACTAAAAAGTAATATGTTATACTGAAAATAGGACTTAGGAATGTAACTACATCAGAAAATAACTCAGAAACACATTCTGGTGATGTGACAGGTGGTTATCTCAAGGGCATTGCCAGAAATATTTTATTGGCGCTCGGTTCTAATCTGGAGTGGTGTAACGTTTCATCTTTCTCTAATAGCAGTCTTAGCAGCTCTTTCCTGCTCCCCACCCCGCCAATACAGACAACCAGCCAAACAGAAGGGGCTGTCATTATTGTGTTTTAATGCTTGAAAATGATTGTGTCACCTAAAGCTGCCTTCATCTTTGAGCACAAAAGCCAGCTCTGAATTGTATTAATGTCACTGGAAAGATTTCCATTAAATTCATTGATCATTGACTTATGTTATTTCTCCTGTAGTCATTCATGGTTCCTTTATATTTCACTTTTTCGTTATTTTATTTACTTGCTGATTTATATGATGACAGTGAAAGTTCTGCTTATAATTTCAACATATATCTAATATTACATTTCTGTCATAGATCCAGAATTGTCTGACTAAATATTTATTGGAATTTTTTTTCCCGTAGCGTAGGTGACTTAATCTATTACCTTCTTATACATATGGCTTTAGGGTGTTTTTTTTCCTTTGTTCACTGGTTGTGTGGTTTTCTGATGTGGAGGTGGGGTTTTTTACTGTTTGTTTTTTTTGTTTTGTTTTTGTTTTTACTCTAGTCCAAATAAAAATTGTGATTTGTGTTCCTTTTCATTTGGCACCTCTTCCTAATAATATAAATTGTGTTTGGATGGTTTAAAATCAAGTATTTTAATTGGAAAACAATGGGTAGCCACTGAATATTTATAGATTTATACTGATTAATATAATATGTTCTATTGCTCTGAGATTTTTTTTTAAATTTTGTCTTTTGATAGCACGTAAACTCCTTCCCTGTGGTTCTCCTATAGATGAAGCATTTCATCTCAGTGAATTTCTTCTCTGCCAGGTTTAAAAAAAAAAGAAATGCTCATTGTTGAAGTTACATGTTCTGTAATAGCCAAATCTCTCTGTGAACACAGAATAACTCCTAATTTTATGTTGTTATACTATTTGCTTGTGAGTTTTAAGGCATTCTATTGATTGTCCCAGGATGAACTTTCTTTGGCTCTCTGTCTTTCTACTTATACACTTGTAGTTTTGCCAGTGCGTAGTCTGGTGGTACTGCCATAGTTGTTAACAAAGCTCTGGGATATGGTAAAAGACATTTCATAATTTGAGAAGTTATTATTAATTACCATATTCAAGATATTAGGTTTGCTTTTTTCAGAGCTGAGTGGTACTTTAGGTCATTAGTTATCCCGTATTTTTTTCAGTCAGATATGTTTTGCTCCTCTCTCATTGGTTCTTTAGAACAAAAAGTAGAGTGGTGAAAAATGTGTTGGAGCATGCGAGGGAGCTCCCAGCCTGGCGACGGGGTCAGGAAGGGGCTGCCAAGGCACAGCTCCCTGCTTTCCAGGGGGAATGGTAGCTCCCCTCTGTCCTTAGGAGCACAGCGAAGAGGGGTTATTTTTACCTGCCGTTCCAAGCTTTAGCCATAGCTTTCTGTTCCACTGAAAGGATGGAGAATGACTGACACTGCAAATGAAATAAAAACAAATAAAGAAGGTTAGGTAAAAGGTGAAGAAAATTTAAGGTAGATGACTGTACATGTAATGGAGCACCTTGGGGTCCAGTCTAGTCTCCATCTAATATAAAAATGGAAATGTTCCCAAAGGTGAATGATGGGGACAAAACATGTTTTGAATGAGTGCTCTGAAGAACCTTGATCTTCCAAGTTTTAATTAACAGAACTTTTGCGTATTTCTGCTGTCAGTGATGCAAGATTTCAAATTTACTTTAAGTGGTCCTGTTACAGCTGTTGCCTTCTCTTTCTTGCATATATATACTTACAGATATCTGTACCTGAGCCTTTCTTCCAGGCTGGCAGACAAAATGTGGTGGCTGCTGGCATAATTTGGCAATACTTTTTTCAGTTCAAGGCACAGTGGAAAAAAATGCTATACAGAAAAGTCTAGGCTGCTCCACCAGGGCTGCTGATCAAACATTTTCTATTACGTAGTTTGTCTTCAGCTATCATTGACTTTGATTCAAAGGGTGAGGAAACACTTGTCTGGGTTTTTTGGCTTGAACTGATTGTGAATGAATTATTTCACAATTAAATAGTTTACTTTTAATAAAGACTGTGGAGGTTTTGATGGTTCCCATAAAAATAGGAAAATACACCAAAGAAGGGCCATAAACAGCTTCCATCATATTTCAAGTAGAAATATCTGTTCGCAGTTAAATTTTTGTTACTTTTTATATGCTGAAAGCTGAATTTTACCCTGAAGGAGAGTTGTCTTTTAGAAGCGGGACTGGTACTTTGTAACCTCATAGGTTCTGTCATCTTAAGTGCGAAAAAAAAAATAAACTACTACTAGCTTCTCAGTGGGCTTCATGAGTTGGTTCACAATTCCCTCACAGAATCTACAGCGCAAAACCATGATCCTGCTGACACATAGCCTAGACTGGTGCTGGCTGGGCCATGTGCACGTCTGGGCAGGTCATGTGGGCACCTCCAGTTCCTACTGTTGGGAATAAGACTTGGGCTGAAAGGCTTCCCTGAGAATCATGAATGGATAGTTAGAGCAGAGGAGCCACTACTTTGCACTTTGGTGGTGCTTATACTCTGCAATATGTTGCTGAACCATGCAAAGACGCTGTTCAGAGCCATGTCTGAAGCTTATGACTTGCACACTTTGTTCCACAGACTAGAAGTTTAGCTTGACCAACTCTTAGACAACTATCTCAGATTTCAGCTACATAATATGTTGAAATGATTATGGTTTTGGCTTTTACATCATACAAAAAGTAGTAGGTGAATAGTATGAAAATAAGAACAAGTATTTAAAGACTGCTGGAATTTTAATACAGAAATTAATGCTTTTTTTCATTTGCACCCATGTAGACGATAAGGAAATCCACCAAGTCAATTGAGTTACACAGCTGGAAACCTAGGGTAAGTATTAATGACATAACCTTTATGCAACCCTTTCAAAATGTGACCATTTTTGACAGAATGCTAAAATACTACAGTTCTGTATCAAATCTTATGAAAGGAACATGTATGGGAGATGTTGTCCAAGGTGGAGGTGAGGGATAATGGTCATGTATCAATCTTTATGGTGGCAAAGGTTTCGGAAACATTAACGTGCTTTGGATGTGTGCAAAGTTTTGTTCTTTTTTTCCGTGTTAGTCTGTGGCTCACATTTGTGTCTAAAAATTGTGTGAAAGGTAGCTGTCAAGTAAGTCAAGATGACAACATAAATGAAAGCTACTGCTTCAGAAAAGAAGAAAGTCAATATAAAATGTTTTAGAGGAGGTCCTAATGATCTGCTTGATCTTTACAAAAAAGTCCCTAAGGATCCACTTGTACAGAATCAAAAATACATTACTTGTAACAAGAGCTTTTAAGAATGTTGCTGCATTTGTTGTTACATTTTACCAAGGAAAGAACAGTTCTTTTTCTGACATTCGTGTATGAGAGAAGCGTGCCAGTGTACCATTTTCAACTTAGTATAAATGGACATTATTAAAGCTTTAATAGAATATGGCAGCAAGTAATAACATCTGTGCCTCTCAGCCTTGTTCTTTCACTACATGCTTTAGGCACATTTCTTTTCAAAACTGTGTCAGAAGCACATAAAAGTCTGTTTCAAAGGCAAAAGATTCAATAATGTGAAGTGTCATTAGCAGCGACACCCAAATCTAGGGACCGACTGACAGGTTACTCCCTGTCCTGCTAAAGCCTTACACACAGAGTGCAAGAGCAAAAGACAAACTGATTAATGTTTAACAGCCAAACCCAGTTCCTGAATCAAAACAGTACAAATGCAGCTGTTTAGGACCCTACTGGAACTTTAGCGTGACATCCCACACCCACATGGTATTTCACTTTTTGAGAAAAATTGCTTTACATCCCCTTGTATGTTGCATTGCGTTCACCATCTGGACTCTGAGTCTTGTAGAAAGTTTCAAAGCTCTGTACACCACACCCACAGCTCACAAAATGTGATGTTTGACAACTCCTGATGTGATGAATGTGCCATGTGCTAGTAATAATTGAATTATATTAAGAGCAGGTGAGGTATGAGGTGTTCTTCTCAAGTAAGAAAGCATAAACAAGAATACATTAAAATGCACTCAAATAGCTTTTGGTTATTATTATAAGCAGATTAATTTTCTACTAATGTATAATGTAAATTGGGAAAAAAGCACAAATCAGGACTGTCATGCATACGTGCAAACCCATTTTTTTTGAAGCAGTTACTACAAAGTGAATGTTGCAGTCTTTCATACTTTTTTCTTCTTCTCCACGAAGCAGACTACCTGCTTGTGCCACTTATTATAACATCTTGATATAAGATCACACTAATCTGGGATATAAATTTCAGTTCTACATGTGCCTGCTTGGGTTAAGGCTTAATCACTCTTTAGAAGGAATGATCCAAATTGAACCCTTGTATAAATGTGGTAAGTTCCTTAGAACAGTAGTAAAATCTTACTGTATTTTTCTGGCTGAATTGTGTCTACTTTCTGTTAAACACCTGTCTTTTGTACTCAGTTAGCTGTTACATTCTCCTAGAAGAAAACTGAATTGCTAGCAAAATTCTAACCTTGTTCTGTGGAAGTTTAACCACTTACAATACAGCCTATAATTGTCTTTTTATCATCATTTTTTTGGTCATAAAACCAGCAGTAGTCCCTGAATAAGGAAAAATGTAGATTTTAGAAATGGTGGACATCTTAGGAAAGTGAATTATTTTGGAGTTTATGTCTTGGAAAATCTGTTGCAGAATAAATCATGGATGGTCCTTCAAAAATGAAGCTTTTGGTAATGATCAGACCACAGCTGTTGCTACCATTAAAAGACAAGCATTTATGAATGAAAAATTTTGGGTCAAGAATAAACTGCAATGCTGACTCTGTACTTGAAAAAGTCTATTTTAATCAATTTTGAGGGCTTAATCTCACTTGCAGGTAATTTGTGGGATTAAAAAGAATTCAGTTATTAAAAATTAATTTAGTAGTTTTTTTGTACTGTAGCTCATTGTGAATATGTAATAACTTATTTAGTGCAAGTATGCTGTAATTAGTTAAAAATTTCCCTGATGCCCTTATATTAAAAAAACCCAAACAAACAAAAACTGGGATAATGAGTGACCCATCACCTGGTCCTTGTAAACTGTGGCAGGGCATATTTTTCATGCATATAGAAATTATTTTTAATATCTAAAGGAACTAAGTTAATTTACATGTAGATTTACTTGAACAAGCATATTTTAAATTATCATATTGCTGGTTACAATAATAATTACTATTATATTGATTTTCAGAGCATTCTGCTGATTTTGAACTACTTGGAATTCTGTATTAATATAAAGCGCATAATCATGTTGGAACCCATAGTGTTGATTAATATTGAGAGGTGTTTACATAGTAAATATCAGAACTGTATGTGGGTTGAGGCAGAGGAAGTACTGGGAGAAAGCAAAATTGATGTGTTCCTCAAAAAAGAGAAGTACAGGAGCTATGATTTGCAGACCAGTTGGTTTAATTTCACTTCTCATAGGTATCTATAAGATACCAATATTGATAGGAGCCATGTTTTTTTAATAATGATCCATGTCAGAGGGATCTGATTTTTTATATAAGACAGAAGGCTTTGTGGGTTGAGTACAACCTTTGTTACATATCCTTTGATAGAGTTAGTATTAGATGTTAGAAAGAATGCTACAGAAACATTGATTGGGAAATCACGCTAGAGTGGTATAAATGGATGAGAATCCAGACTGATCATAACCAACCGAAAAAAGTGCCATTCAGCAAGGCAGGAATGCCTACACAGAATTAACTGCTTGTGCAGATACAGTGTGGGAAACATCGCCTAGACATCAGGTCTGAAGAAGGGACTCCACAGTACACAAATAATCTGTGCTGAACCATGTAAACTAAATGCTAGACAACTGTGTCAAGATATGCAAGGAAGGGCAAACATAGTGTTCTTGGAATATAATAAACAATCCTGTTTCGAAGAAGTAGTACGTAAGCTTAAAGACACGTGCAATTAAACTTCTTGTTCTGCTCAACACGCAGGCCTCATATTGCCTCCAATTTTGGGCACTCTGCTTCAAGACAGTTGAATCAATTAGAAAGTGCAGCGTAGAGAAGCGAGAGTGTCAGATTCTACAAAAGATTTTACATTTTATGTTTTGTTTGTTTGTTTCAAATAAAAGGCTGAAGGGAGGCATAGCAATACGTCTCAAGCATGTAAAATAGTGATGCAGAGAAGAAGAGAATACTCTTCTATTTAAACAGACAGGATGGAGTGGGTTTAAGTGGCAGCCAGGGAGATTTGGATTAGACTTTGGAGAAAAAGACAATGTAAGACAATGCAACAGATTGCTTCGGGTGCTCACCACCACTGAAGTTCAGACGCTGGTGGAAGGCCAGACAGATGACTGTCATGACAGATGAAGTCTTCCTTTTGGCATGGGGAATGGCCCACATGATCTCCAAGTGCCTGCCTGCCTGCTTTGTGTTCCGTGATTCTGTGTAAAATGTGTCTGGGACCTTAAAATAAACAAAAATGAATGCTTATTAACATGACAGTGGTTGTTAGCATTAACTAGACTTAATCAGGCCTACTGTCCCTTTCTGCAGAATAATAATGAAATGATACAAGCCGTGCCTGCAGCACTTCTGTTTACAAAGAGAAAGGTGATCATGTCATCTACAAAGAGTGTGATTCTCTAAGAAAATGAAGTCTTTAATGAAGACTAGACATCAAACTGACATTTAGTTTTAAATTAAAAACCCTCTAAATCATAACATATATACTTTCAAGTAATAAACAGGAATAGTGAAACTTCAACATTGGGTGTTGGGACTCAGATGGTGGTTGAATGGGGCAGGAGTTGATCGTTACGGAGAGAGTTGTTGAATCATGTCCTATGTCTATCTTGCAGAGGAACACAGCAGCAGCAGATTGAAACTTGCATCAGGACTCATCCAAGTTTGATCCTATGCTGCCGCAAGTATAACAGGTTTCAGTTTTTTTTAAGTGTCCTTGTTTTGGTTAAAACAGAACCAACTCTCTTTTAGAGAATTTTCCTTTCAGCTAAGTTCTTGTAAGTAACTTCATTTTTCTGAAGTTGGCTACATATTTTTTAGACAGTGTCCACTCCAGAGTTGGTAACACCAGATGTTGATAGTTTTACTGAGCTATGGTAGGAATATAATGCAGGAAAGGCCTGTGTTTGTAATTATTTCTATAGCAGCTAAGGTTGGTGATAGACCTCTTATGTTCCACAAGTGAGGGGTCGTAAAGGGTTGTACTTGCAATGCTGTTTTAACCAAAACCAGGACACCAAGATGGAAGTTCCAACACTAGGTTAACAATATGAGGGGCTATCCATGCCCTTTTTGTTATTTATTTATTCCATTTGAATTTATTTCCGGTTTCAAAAAAAGAACACTGTAATTCTGAATAAAAGAACACATTTACTTTGCTGGTAGCGGTATCTTTAAGGCTATGCAATGCAAGTGAGCTGAAGCAGAACTGAGAGTCTGTCTGTTGTCTAGATTAGCATCTTGACTTTTCATAGATTTTTAAAACAGAAAGAATTTGCCAGACACCATCCACACCAGGGAGAGAACAGGATATCTTTTTGTAGTGAGCCCATTGTCTGGCCATCATTCTGATTGTTGCAGACTTGACATCTTAATATTTGAGAACTTAGGAATTTTAAAATACCAGAGCACTTCTGGCCTTTATTCAAACAGTAAATCCACTCAAAGCCAAACAACTGTGTATAGACAAGCTTGACGGAAGAGTCTTTCAACGTCTTTGAACAATACTCTTTTTTTTTTTTAACATTTAAATTTTCATCTATGAATACTCAGGAAGGGGATTCTTAAAGAAGGTCTGTTTGCTTTCCTATTTCACAGTCAAAATTAGGCAATTTGTTATTATTATGTAAATGATCCTGTGTGGAATTAATCAAGTGACACTTTAAAAGTATGAAATCTACTCTTAAGAAAGCATCTAGATGTAATAAAAAATAAACTTTCTCTTAAATATTTGAATCAACCTATGAAAATACAATCCTCCTTCAATTCAGAAGTTAAAAATTTTTAATAAGAAAGTAGTATGTTCTCTTGGCTGTAAAATATAATGACTCCTTTATCTCACATTGGAAACTATTGTTCTTGTCTATATTGAAATTTCTTAGAAATATAGGATGTTTTCTCTATGCTTTTCAGTTTACTCATAGTGCTACACAAAACCAGCCAAACTGCATCTAGATATTGGATGGACTTAGTCCTCTCTCTCCCACATTTGCCAGTACCCACAATATAGTGAAGCCCAAAATATTATAAAGGCAGCATAAAACCGTCAATTTTCCACTCTGTATCTCGGTTTTATTAGCTTGATAATGACACTTGAGTTCTTTGTGAAGCACTTTGAGTCTGATACAGAAAAATGCTACAGAAAAATCTCTATTATATCTCATTCAGCTTTTACAGCCAGATTACAATTGTAATATTTTATTACAATATAAATGTCACATTTATATTATAAACTTTTTCTCTGAAAGTATAATCTGATTCTGTCCATATATGCTAAATATGAATATGTTTTGTTGGAATTGTGTGTATTTTAGAAATTTCTTAAGCTTACCCTAGAAACCAGCAACAAAGAACTTTGAGTTCCTCAGACTGTATTTCTCTTAGACAGATGTGCCACCTAGTATGTATTACTTTTGCTCATCAGGTAGATGCAGCTACTAGAGATAATTGTGACGCAGCACATTCTTTCTGCTTTGATAAAACGAAAACACGTAGTGGATCCACTATGCTAAAGGAACAGTATTCTCCACAAGCAAATTTGTAAATTTTCCTTTTATACTTAACATGGCAAGGATAGATGTCTTTCCATTTTAAAAAATAACTTATCTGAAAAGAATCCGTCCACTAGTCACACAGTATCAGAATCTCATGCCCAAATGTTAAAAAAGTGTCCCTGAACCTGCCTTGTGTGAGACATCAAGACTTGCTTTAAAGTACCTTTACACAGTCAGGCTGGTAGAAAGGGACCTTAACATAGATGAAAGTAGGGCTTTGATCTCAGTAACTTCGTACTTCCCTAACAAGAAGTTGTTCCTTATATAATTCAAAAGAATTAACAGTGCAGCAGAAAAGAGAAACCCGCATATATTTTATGAAAGTCAAAAAGAACCAATATTTCACTGCAAAGAGATGAAGTGGAAGTGCTTCATGTTGTGCAGAAGCATGAAAAGGTAAATGTTTCCATGAGGCAGCACAGGAGAAGCCTCCCCGAGCCTGTATAATCCAAAATGTCTTTAGGGAGGGATAAGAGGGAAAGGTATATTAGAAGTGATAGAAGGACAATAATGATGTCCTGATGTTTTGGACCAAAATGTTAAGGAAAGTCCTTTGAGAGGGATTCTTGTGGTGATTCACACTTGAAAAGCCCAATGCTGCACAAAGCACAAGAAAAAGAACAAAAGTAAAATAAAATAAAAAAAGATCCTGTTGCATCATACAGAAGGATTACTAAAAGGGTGGGTAATTACTCCCCACTCTGAAATCTAGTTCATAAGAGAACAGAGTGAACCTCTGCAATATCTAATAGTCAGAAATAAACAGCACTAATCGTATTTGCTCAGTAAAAATTACCAAGTCCCCAAAAGAACAGTAAAAGAATCCAGGCCAGTTATCATGTTGAGAAAATTATTATTGCTGCCAAAGTGACAATAAGTAAATAAAATGAAATTAAAACTGTGAACAAATGTTGTTGCCCTTGAGACTGGGAGAATTCTGTGGCATATCATAACAAGAAAGCCAAGAAATACACTTCAATGCCAATTAATGGAAATACACCAAGACCCCCAAATTCCGTCTCAGTACTTGCTGGCATCACTGGCAGGCAAGTGCTGCACAAAACTCTGCTGGCTTTAGTGGCCATGTCCTTATGGAAGAAAGCAAAGTTCTTTTTCTTGTTTCTGCCAGTAATGGGATGTGTGATTTTTGTGACGTCATCCTCTTCTCATGGATTTCAGACCACCGCTTAGAGCAGCCAATCAATCACAGGCTGTTTCTTCCTATGCATTTGCAAAATACTTCGGAAAATAATAGGTTTGTTTTATAGAGTAATACTAATCACTTATAGACTATTCTTATAAACTTAATTCCTAAATAAGCACTATAGGATTTGGCCTAATTGCCCAATTCTCTCTCTCCTCTAGTCAGCAAAATCCTTTTTTCTGACTTTAGTTGGAATGAAGCACAAGTCGTGTCTTTGTGGAATGCATGGATTTCCCTATGCAGATGTAATATATCTGATTTTGGTTTTATATTCAATTGGCAATTGAATACTTTTTTCTTTTAAAAATATAAATTGATTTATAGGTCAAGATTTCAGTAAAATTTTGAATTCCATCCTGTGTAATTTCTCAAGGAAAATCTAATTTAGTTATTTTGAATAAATGAAATGCTGAAGAGAAATCACACTGATTTCACACTTAACTTTCACAATGGCTCATTTTTTATTAGATTATTATTACATAATCTGCATGTGTGAGTATGATAGAGTGATGACATCACTGAATTCAGATGCATTTGCAGAAACACCTTCTAATTTTTATCGATTGTTAAATCTAGTTTTATTCAGTGCTTGATGCCTTCCCTTTTGGCAGATATCTGAATTACTGTATTTCAGAAAAAGTATGCTGTTTCTTTTCTTCATAGCAAGTCAAAGGAATGGTCACCAGTAGCATACCAGTATAGCTCCAGAAGTAATTCTGATTGAGTTTGGAAGTAGTTAATAAATTTTATTTCTTTCAACAACACTGGATTTAGTTTCGAAGTCTTTGAACATAGATCAAAATAAGGTGGCTTAAAGTCAATATAAATCAAAGCATGGTCTGAAATCTTAATATACTACCTTTGTCACAGGTAGCAATTCTGTCAGAAATTCCCTTAGGTATCAAAAGAAAAAAATCTGGTTTTGAGTATGTTTCTGGGTGAAATATATAAACTTGATGCAAGGTAGAAGTTCCTCTATATATCACTATCATGCAGGTCATTATAAAGTTGAAATAAAAGTTTGGTATTGGAGTTGTACACACTCACAGTGGATCTATCAGTTATTGCTTTAAAAGAACAGAAAATAGTCATACTGAACTGCTGTGAATTTCAACAAATGTAGCTCTTAGTATCTTATGACATAATGGAAAAAAAATCTACGTCTATCTGCGTAAGGATGGCATAATGCTCATCCAGTGTATTGTTCCGTTGAGTTATTAAGGAAAATGCTTCTTTGTGTCATAAGTAAAATATAATTATTTTCAATGGCACTTAGTATCTTGGCCACTTTGGATTTCTGTTTGGTGGATTATAAAAGATAGATAGTGACAAAACTGAAAGAAAAAAAAAGGATGGGAGAATGGAAAAGCAACTGTTAAAATGAATAATAATAATGTAGAAGGCTTTTTCCAAGCCATGTTCCAAGATTCAGTAATTGTCTTTTCAAAGGGCATTCAGGAGAGAGTATTTCCATGGAATGATTCATACCAACTCTTGCACATTCTCGTATTTGAGCAGGGTAGCTCAGTTATTTGAGCTGGTTTTATTATTTTGGTCAGATTTCTCTTTTTTGGTGCCAACCATGTTCAAGAGCCTCAGGTGGGTGCTAACATTCTCAGAGGAGTGGAAATTTCAAAAATATTTTTCTTCTTCTTTGTTGCTAGTTCAATTTATTTGTGCCAGTTAATGTTTATAGACTTGTTTTGGTAGGAAAAGTTGTATTTCTTTAGTAATTTCTCTCTTACCAAGGATAAATTTTGATTCTCATACTTTTTCTCCTTCAAATGTTTTGATGTCTCTTGGATTTTCAAGCTCATGTTTGTTCACCCAGAAAATGTCTAAGGGACATCTACAGGACTGACAGAAAAAAGAAAATATTAAATTATCAAAGTCCCTTTAAAAAGAAGGACATCTCCTCTACAACATGCTTGAAATTCTCTGCCTCCTGAAGCTGATACTGTCTTTGTGGATAGCAGACCTGTTTAAACACCTAGGTGTAGTGCATACGGTACGTTTGGCCTGTTAACAATTGCATCATGCAGCTGCCAGTTCTGCAGTATAGGAGGGACAAGTGCCCCACCACTTTCAACATCTGCAGGAATACTTACCATGTTTATTCTGAGTGAGTAACTTTTTAGAAATGTTTGATTTTGGAGAGATGTCCTGTGGCAAGGGAAAAGTCATTGGAAATCCCATTACTCTGAAGTCACATACTAGGTAAGGCTGGATAGATAACTTCTCTTCGAGGTACGTAGTCTGCTAACAAGTGTCCAGGATTATTTATTCCTGGTTCTCTAACAGAATTGTTAGCTGGACTTGTGCATAGAGCTTAGCTTTATTACAATTGTTTCTCCAGCTATACAATGTAAAAAATAAATACCTACCTTATGGGAATGCAGGGGAGGTTAATTCATTAATATTTATGTAGCACTTTGAGACACTTTTATAGAAGTGACTATAAAAATGCTTATACAGATGAGGCTATAAAAATGTGAAATTTTGTTCCTGTACTTATAATTTTTTTGGCAGTAATGGCATGCACCTTGTTTTCAGTATTGGCTCTGTTCTTTTATGCAGAGCCTTCATTTAGATTGGGATAAATTTCACCTAGTTTTAGTCACCTAAAATTTAGGTAAGTAATCTAAGCTAGTAATTGGTATTCCTGCTAGAGTCAGAGGAGAGAAGGTAGACTGAGTTGCCATTGGCTCATCCAGCAAATCTAAGAGGCTATCTTGATGCTTAATTTTCAGATTCTGAACATTTCTTGAGATGGATCTCATCTCTCTGGTAGAAATGTGTGGTTGCAACTGTGGGGAACAACCAGCTTTGGAGTCTGCCTTTACGTACGTGTTTGGAGCTAGTCCAGATCTAGCCGAGGACTGTCTACAGGTGGTACAAAAGTAAAAGCTTCATTTGATAAGATAGTGTAATTTATTGTATAAGAAAGTAATCTCTTGGCAAAATCTTTTTCTGAAGAATTAAAAATAAGTTTTCCAAAGAATTAAAATGAAATTTTCCATAAAATTCTGGGTAGCTGCTTGCTAGTAAGGCAAACTGGCGCAGGAAGCCCAGATAGGCCTGGTTACGGGGTGCCTGGTAACCGTCGCAGCCTTCATAGCTCTGACACGCTTCTGCACTACTGCAGTTTGCTGCCTGGTTTTGGAACAAAGCTGCTCTGTCCAACAGATTGGCACCACCTCCCTCAGATGCTTCTGCTTATCCGTGGATAATTTTCTTCTATTTTGCTTATTTAGTATTTAAGGCAATACTAATTCTCAGAAACACAAATAAAAATGCTCCTATTGTATAGATAATGAAAGTATATCATTTCATGTGATTTCATATACAGAAAATTAAAATGCCCCTATTATGTAGATAATGGAAATATGTCTTATTGCATGTCATTTCATATATAGAATACATGAATGTATGGCTCTTTTATCCTTTATATTTTTAAAAACAGTTGTGCTTGTTGCCACATGAAAATACAGACTGGGGCTTGCCTGTGCAGAAATACAAGGATGCATTTTCTTCCATGAAACCAGGGGAAATTTCACTACAAGGCTGAGTGTGCTAACAATGTTAAACCTCCTAACTGTCACATTCATCACTGAAATACTTTATAGTGCAGCCTTTTACATGAGCACTAACTAAAAGCCTGAGTCTAAATCTCCAAGTCAGGGGAGACAGAGGGATGGATTTTATCCCATGGCCTAACTGACAGGTATTTTACAATAGCTTGCACTTGTCTGAATGGCAGTATTGAAGAATTTGACAAATTACATTTTCAGACAGTTCCAAGAGAATTTTGCTTCTGCTCATTCACAAAATAACTCATCTCTGTCGCAGAAGTTAAGATACATCATTGAGTAGCATGTAAAATGTGAATAAGAGCTTTACAGAAAGAAACACAAACTTTTTTTTGTATATGACATGATGAAGTTGACTGGGTACCTATCTGATAAAGAAACTGAATATTTTTAAATTTTGATTAAGTTTATAAGATGAATCCTCTCAAGTGTGGGATAGATCTGGTTTAAACTGGAGAACTGTTCTGTAAGCAATTCTAAGACATAATAAACAACGATTTACTTCTTGGAGAATTCAGTTTTCCAGTACAATAATGATCTAACTGTAATGAACTGTGTCGTCTTGTTATGAAAAGGAATCAACCCCAGTTGTTGCGCAGACCTCCTGTGTGTCTTGTCTGACAGCATGCTTTCTTTTTCCCCCAGAAGCGTGGATTTGCTTGTGGGGAAATGACAAAGCGTATCTCCAGCTTCAGTGTCTTAATGTGATAAACATGTTTTCCTTTATGCACAGTAGGCAGAAGTGCATTCCTGCTTTTAGTTTGTTCCAAAAGAAATTCTAGCTTTGTAGTACTTCCGTATCCTTTGGAAGTCAATAACTATTTTCCATAAAAAAGTGAACTAGACATCTGTTTTCTGCATTCTGTACCTCTGCTAGGTGAGCACAGCCTGCATGGTGTATAATTTGCTTTCCTAGACGCCTTCATGATTGATCATGATAGGGATTTCCCCACATTAAATTGTTTTGGAGAAATAGTGAGTGTGTGATGAATGCTATTGGTTTGTAAGGACTGTGAACTTAGAGAAAAAATAATAATAAAAAAAAAAAGGAGGCATGTTTCTTTTGATATCCCTGAAACTCTATCACATATTTTGATACTAGCACGGAGTTCTGATAACTCTTTTGTGAATGTACTGTAATTGTAGCAATAACATGGTGTTTTTACTTTCTACTTCTTACCTCTTTAAAACACTTTTTATGAATATGTCTGTATTTTAGTAGTCTGAATTGATGGAATTGATTGGCAGCTGAGGAGGAGACAGGATGTTCTGAAGAGAAAAACAAAAGAAAATTTGAGAAAATTCCTATATGTTATCCAAGTAAGGCCTTGAGTTTGTCTTGTTATTTTAATATAAGACAGATTTTCCATCCAGAAAATTTTGATTTCTAGGAAAGGAAAGTGTTTTCTTCCCATCATAAATTTTTGAACTTTAATTAACTTTCTTTCTATAAAGGGCTGATGCCTTAGTTACCAGACAGAAAACCTGTGTAAGCATATAATGGCTAATTGCATACCTTCCATCTTATGTAATCTTTACATCTCTGCCAAAGAAGATTTATGTTCTTGTGAATAAATATTATTTGGTTAGTATATGAAAAATGATTTCTGAAGGGAGCAAAGTTGAAATCTATAACTCACTTCTACTACTGTTATTCACCTAGTGAAAGTACTGTAGAAAATACATTTCTAGATTATTCTAAAAGTTCATTAAGGTGTCCAAAATCTAATAGTACTTCCTATCAGAAAATGGGATATCCTGCCCAAATAATTTACACCTCTGTAAAAAGAGGTTAATTTAGTTTTATTCTCATGCAGAAGTTATGCAGAGAAGTTCCCACCTTCAGTATGAAAACAATAAATAAGCAGCGGCAGGGCCAACATTTGAAATTACACAGAAGTCAATAAAAAATATAAATTAACCAGTTCTAAAAAGAGGACCGGTATGTTGACTGAATCAACAAAAACCGGTGAGACAACATATGAAGAAAATGACTTTCCCTAAGCTTAATTCAAGATAATAGAACAATTTAAGAGAGTCTCAAATCCCTTACAGGTGCTGGGCCAAGGCATACTTTAAGCATTGAGCTTCTCTAAAATTCTGTATATATTTTCTTCAGTCTAGTGGGAAGGTAGGTTTTCTAGAGCCTGAAACATGTATCAAGACTTGATCTGAGTCCAGAATTTCTTAAAATTAAAAGTGTTTTTTCTCTTAGATAAAGTATATTTGATGAGGGCATATGGTAAATCGTAAGCAATGTTTACATTGTTACATCGTATAGAAAAGAGAATCGAGATTCCCACATTTCTGTATGTGTCTCTGTGTCTTTACTGGAGTAGCAGAATGAGCATTATGCTCGGCCTGTCTTGTGTCCTGTCCAGGTTTGTGGTAATTTTAACATGAATCTGCTTTGACTGAATTAATGACTTCTTGTTGTCAGTTTCATAAATATGGTGTCTGTTGGCAAAGATATGGGCCAAAACAACTACTTTTAAGTACTTGTCATAATGTATTTCCAGAGCATATACTTCAGTTATATAATGAAGGGTTTGTTTTGGATATTTGATTTTGAGGGTTGATGTTTATCCGCTAAGAGAATAACCCATCTTGTGTGCTTTGTGTCTGATAGCTTTGATTTGATACTTTGCATAGCATTTAACACCAGGATGTCATTAAATACTTTCAACAGGCTGATTCATACAGCTCATGGCCCGAGTATTATTTAGTGTTCAGTTAAAAAATATTGAAAATGAATACATTTAGATGATCAAGTTTGATCACCTAATCATGATTTGATCATCAATCATGATTGATCGTGGTCAATTCATGAGCTGTAAATGAGGTGAAATTTTTATCAAATATATTATTCCTGTAGATAATTTGCTACATGCCACAAACAATGCTTCTTCGCTAACTCTGAAATTAAAACATGTATTGCTGAAAAATAATGAGCACATTAGTTATGTGCTGACAAAAGGCCAGTACTCTGCAGCGACAGGAGAGGAATCTCTCTCGCTCTCTCATTACTGATTGCAGCTATTCACATGTCTTAATACAAGCATCAACAAAAGTTGCCAAGCATACTTGAATTAGTCTTTTGTATTGATAAATACAGCAAAAGAGACTCTTGCGTGTGAAAATGTTCACCAGGTGGCACAGAGCTTTGCTTATACCAAGAGAAAGCTTTGGTAATAGTTTGTGGCTAATTGAACTTCTGTGGTCCTCCGATCACCAATGCCACGTGGAAGTAATTGCTGGTTACATTATGAAATATGATTTCACAGCTAGTGCTAACATTTAGGATTCTGGTAGCGCATTTTTTTGTTGCTTCCCTTGCTGTTGTGTTATTCTAAACAGTGATGCATTTTTTGACATTTTCTAACCAACAAGTTCAGGAGAGGGTCTGCACTCAAGCTCAGTGATGAACAATGAGCTATGATTCAGAGCTTGAAATTAAGGTCCTTGGTATTCCTGAAATATCGAACCATCTTTTCCTTTATTTCTTAACATTCAGTAATGATCCCTGTTGCCTGCACAGATATACAAATATAAAAACACCCCTATATTCATGAAAGCAAAGACAAACCAGCAGAACTGCATTTGAAGTGTCTAAACTAGGCTTCTGACTCTTTAGTTTTTCAGAAAAGGGCCGTTGTTGTATTCACATTATGGCACCATTGCCAGAGATATTTAACAGTTTTTAGCGACTGTTTAAACCACCTGTCCCATTTTGGTGGCATGCTTTTAGACGAAAAGGATATTCATTATTGTGGCAATTCAAAGGAAAGCTGACAGGCTGCAACTGGGACTTGACTTTGCTTCTCAGAGTAAATCCAAACTAAGAACCTGCAACTCTTATGACATAATTAACTTCTTATTGCAGTCCTAGTATATGCAGGTGTTTATATTATGCAAAATGTACAGAAGCCAAAGCATCTTGTTGCAGAGAATCCAGTAGCAAACTTAATGTTACAAGATTTCACAGGGAAGTAGTGTTTTGCATTCCACTATGTGTCAAAAGGCTTGGTAGAGCTCTGGAAGATTCTAAAAGTGATGGAGTCATTGTAAATCTCTAAAGAATTCCATCACATAATATATTGTTAGATTATGTTTATTAGCCAGGTGAGGGATCTACAGGTAATTTATCTTCTCTGTAGCATTAAGTAATGATGCTTTTTCCATACTGTCATGTAACAATAATACATAGCACATTGCCTATGTAAGATATTTTCATACATATGTGTGTGTACACACACGTGTGTGTGTATGTATAAACTTATTAAAAAATAAAACTAACTGGCATACACACAGTGGTACTGATTTGTCCCAGTTATGTTGTGTAACATGCGTCTTTGGAGTAGCAAATATCAAATATGTGTGTCCAGGACAACTGATATGTTTTTATCCAACACATTTTTAAAGATTGTATGGAATTTCAGCACAGTTTCTTTGTATCCTGAGTCCATACGCCCAGGTAAAGTGGTGACTAATGGTATGCTGTTCCATATTCTTAAGCTCAGCCTTGGAAGAATGAATGCACTGGATGATTATAAATACCCAACTTAAAGATGACTGTAATAAGTCCGTTCCCAGATGACTGGGATCATTTAGTTAGTTTTCATATCATCCATCAGTGCTTCATATGTAAAGTTCAACATTGCAGTCTCTGGAAATGTAGTGTCTGGAAAGTTTAATTTCAAGTTTTTACCCAGAAATGAGCATCTTCAAATTTTTGGAGTTCTATCAACTTCTCTGCTAGAGATTCTGTCCTATTTATTTCTTCTGTGACTTCAGTGTTAATTTTGCATAGAAGAAAGCCTCATATCTTATGATTTTGTTTTTAATTAATTTCGTAAATTTGCTGAGGCAGTTACTCCTTCTTCAGCTGAGATTTAGAATCCATAACAGGTACTACTGCAGCATGACCTACTTCCAATTTTTAGCTACAGGAGCAGGAGAAAAGGATTAAAAATGTCAGCAGGAAGGGTAACGTTTGTTTGGATGGATTTAAAAGTGAAATTTTTACTAGCACCGGAACTCTGTGTCTAGCGGCTCTCAGGATATGTTGTGTATATTACCCAGCACAGCTTACAAATACACAAGCTACCTTCTGCATCCCAGTGCTTTTTCTCTTGAAGGTCTCCTCTGTACTTTATTCTTACTGTCTAAGAAGTATTTAAGAACTTGTCTGGACTTGTATGTAAATAACCATAACAAAAATGAATCTTTGTTGACAAACTTAAACTGAAAACAACAGTCCTACACTTTCAGCTAATAATAATTAGTATCTTTGCTCTCTATCCTTTTTAAGCAAACCACCCCTCCCTCAACCAGTTGTGCTGTTAAAATGCGCATTCTCTAACCTATCTTGAACTGAAAGCTTAACATGTATGTGACTTACGAAATATGCCTAAAACTGTTTTCTCCTAAAAAGCATCAAAATTAATAAAGAATATAATAGAATAGAATAGAAATACATTAGAAATGTGGATTTCCCTCCTGCTGGGAGCATCAGTATTAGAAATGAGAGTTGCAGTCCTCTCTTCCTCCCCAGTTTGTAAATATAATGGGGGGGGGGGG
>Ga0065711_1003726_pt1 | contig 33179 bp, 20 predicted proteins | sample Hoacrofraction12_FD_59098 | JGI IMG/M metagenome (GOLD analysis project Ga0065711, IMG submission 59098) | Hoatzin crop microbial communities from Cojedes, Venezuela - Epithelial fraction 12 v2 (version 2) | ecosystem: Host-associated > Birds > Digestive system > Esophagus > Crop | place...
CCATGAGCCAGCAGTGTGCCCTGGCTGCCAAGAAGGCCAATGGGATCCTGGGGTGCATTCAGAGGAGTGTGGCCAGCAGGTCGAGGGAGGTTCTCCTCCCCCTCTACACTGCCCTAGTGAGGCCCCATCTGCAGTGCTGCGTCCAGTTCTGGGCTCCCCAGTTCAAGAAAGATGGGGAGCTACTGGAGAGAGTCCAGCGGAGGGCTATGAGGATGAGGAGGGGACTGGAGCATCTCTCCTACGAGGAAAAGCTGAGGGAAGCAGAGCTCTTCTCAGACTGAAGAAGAGACGGCTGAGAGGGGACCTAATAAATGCTTATAAATATCTTAAGGATGGGTGTCAGGAGGACGGGGCCAAACTCTTTCCAGTGGTGCCCAGTGACAGGACAAGGGGCAAAGGGCACAAACTGAAGCAGAGGAAGTTCCGTCTGAAGATGAGGAAGAACTTCATCACTGAGGGTGACGGAGCCCTGGCCCAGGCTGCCCAGGGAGGTTGTGGAGTCTCCTTCTCTGGAGATACTCAAGATCCACCTAGACGTGGTCCTGTGCAGCCTGCTCTGGGTGACCCTGCTTCGGCAGGGGGGTTGGGCTAGATGACCCACAGAGGTCCCTTCTAACCCCGACCATTCTGTGATTCTGTGACTGGTAGTCCTGGTTTATCTGCTGGGTTGGGGTTGGGTTTGGTCTGAGCAGCGTGGGGTTGTGGGCGGTGAGGTGCCACCTCTAGCTAGGCACGTAATGTGCTGCTTTGGTGAGATCCATCGCTGAGGTCCTTTTAAAATTGTTCGTAAGATATATAGTTTATGTGTGTACGCAGCAGCAGCAAAAAAATTTGGTTCTCTGGCACTGCTGTTCAAAAAAGATTTATCATCAGGGCATGTGTACGGTGTGAGAACAGCCTGAGAGGTGTTACTGTGGCCACACTGCACCAGCTTGTTGGATGTGAAGTATTAACTGCTATAAAGATTACGTTACATTGGTAACATTAGTATTTTTCCTGTCTGTGTTCGTTGAGACGTGGCCGTCGACCTCCTTTGGGCTCCTCTGCAAGGGGACTGCTGTGGTGTGTCATGGTGGCCAGCACAGGGCTGTGCTTGTGAAACGGTACCAGAAGGGCAGTTCGTTGGGAAGTAAAGGCTGGCACGGGCCTTGCAGGTCCTGGGTTGAAGATACGGCAGTCATTATTTCTTGTGTGGTAGCGTGGAGGAAGCGTTACTGGGCATCGGATCCAGACACGCTGGGTGCGTACGAACACGTGGTGCAGAGGGCTGCTTTGTGGGTGTAGGGTGCAACAAGTGGGTTAGGAAAGTAGAACAGAATAGGAAGCGATAGAAAAATATATACTGAATGTAGTGTAAAAACAGACATCGCCGTTTACTCTTGGGCAATCATGATCTTGCTAAACACTTTTTAAAGTTTGGATGGGCAGGTCCCTTTTACCAGTTTCCTAATTTCTTACTGATCCTGTGCCTAGCAGGGATTCTGAACTTTTGCAAGCTAGAGAAGATTCAAACCAACAGGATAATTTGTGATCAGTTTTCCACCTTGAAGTGTTAAGTGAGATGATTTTTCTCTTTTACAGATTACAGAAAAGGCATTTCCTTCTCCGCCTCTCTCCATGAGCTAGTACCGCTTGGTTTTTTGAAATGTGTGTGCCTGTTGTTTGTGTAATGAATTGAAAGTTTTGGTCCATTGCTTGTTTAAAAATTCAATGACCTCCTGTTAAATGACATGAAACATACTTTGTAAGTCTGGTTAATATAAAAAAGTAGGCTTTTTCATGCATGCATATGTTGGGAAAAGGAGAGTATTTCTATTTTGTTTTTAATCCACTCAGGTACGAAAAAAACATTCTGACTAAAGTTTATACTTATTTCAGATTAATTGGTGTTTATAAATACTTCAGAAATCGTGGGGGTTTAGGTTTTTTGAGATTAAAGAGCATGCTGGGGCTTGCCATGAGAAATGAAGTGTTTGTCTCTCTGCCCAAAATGTCTTGGTCATTTTATTGTCGTGGAATGATTAGTTTTCTTTAATGCAGTTTAAAAAAATCAAGTCTAAGAGGTGCTTCAGCCATGGTTTTTTTTTCACATGTCCTTAAGCAGTATTTAGTGGCTGCAGGCCATTAGTCCTTCAAATAGGTTCTAGTAAAGTTTGAAGTTTAATGCACAAAGACTGTTTTTACATTTTGTTTGTGCTGCCACTGTTTTGCTACTTGAACATTAACCTTTAATAGAGCTAAATTAAATATACATGTCCTGATGAATAATTATGAGATTGCAAGCATTTTCATTTTGTACATAAAGCTTCTCAGGGACTGCAAATTTGACTAAAGGTTTAGTCATTATTCACTTTATAATGTCCATGTTATTTTTGTCTTTTAATTCTTTACTCATTTAAATATAAGAAGCCCCATGTAATTGGAGTAAAATGCCTCTTGTGGGTGTCCTGGCTTTTTATACGGGACAAGTTAAAACAGGGACGGAAAAAGTGCACCCACAATTGTGGAGCAATTTCTTTCATTGTGGCACTATTTTATAGAAATAACATGGCTGAAGCTGAAGATCCCTGCCTGATACACTTCGTGGTTCTTGTAACAATTTAAGAAGTGGATAGATTGAGACAATCCAGCCTTTCTTTATGTTCAGCAGATGAATGTCCTGGGCTAGCTCTTTTGGAGAAATGCTGAGCTGCAGAAGTGTGATAAAACGGTCGTTCCAGATCAAGGTTGGCAGACCTACACGGGAGAAGGGAGGTGTTGTGACAGCCCGTACCGTAATTGGACCATACATAAATATTGCAGGGCCTTTAACTCGTGCTACTGCTGTGACTTAGACTTTATATTTAATTCCTTACCTGTACCCCCCATCTCTGCCACAGTAACATTTTAAGTTTGATTTATTATAAATATTTTAATACAGATAATAATAACGAAAAGTATTTGGCCTAAAAAGCATAAATGAAAAAGCTGTGTAGTCATAAACTATGTATGTACAGAGAACAGATGACAAGCAACCTAGCTTTTGTATTATGAACAGGGTAATGCCATAAGCTGTTGAAGAACCGAAGTAACAAAATGCAGCAGGCTGCTACTTATAATGTGTCTGAGCTCAACATAACCCAGTACTATTCTTTTATAAACTATGAAACAACACTGGCATATTGAAAAAACACACAGGCTCATGCTTAATGTGTTAACAGAGGTACAATAGACTTATTATGTGTTTCCAGAGACTGAGGGTGGTCTGAAAAATTAATGGCTGTGGTGGTTGAAAATTAAGTGAACTCCCTAATATATACTGTTGTTGATCCACAGAGTTTGGTGTTTAGCATTCCTCAACAGGAGACTAAATCTTTGCAGCCATTTCACAAGAGATGCTGGCGCCCATAACAGAAATGTATTCAATAATCTTTTATAAATCCATCGGACTCCAGCGTTTTCCTGTTCTGACTGGGAAGAAGTCCCAGAATAAATCGTGCGTGCACACCACAGGTGTGTGCTGAGGACTCTGCAGCAGAAGGGGACGAACGTCAGAGGACTGATAGTGAGAGGACATCCAAAATAATTTCTAAGTTTCCATTTAGTTAGTAGTATAAGGGGAAGAGGGAACAAGAGTCGCAAAACACAAGGTTCACGGAATTGATTACATCCACACAATATTTCTGATAATTATTCGTCTGTCAATTAGAAAAAGAATAGCTCAGATTTCCGTGATCAAATAACCTTTCTGAGCTCAGCTGTGCTGGAGGGCACAACTTGCTTCAGAAATTCACTCCCGCAGAAGCAGCGGTGTGTGAGGGACACCAGCTGTCAGTGAGCTGTGCGGTTTGATTGCTTTTTACCCCCAAATTCCAATTTTGTGAACAAAATTTTGAAACTGAAGACTCTTACATGCCATTGTGCCGTGACTACGTGCACCCAGGGACACTGCCCTATGCATTAACGCCAGGATGAAGAAGGCATGCCCCAGTTTAAAGGGTGACATAGATACAATGGACTGTCTCTATTTTCTGAAGTTTGCAGGATATGAGGTCAGGAACGTACAGGAACAAAAACTCAAAGCAGGGCCCTACTGACGTTTAAAATGGATATCAACAGAGAAAAAAGGACACTTGTGCTTGGGACTGCTTTGAGCCGCAGAAGTGTTCCTGTTATCTTACATTTTATTTTACTGGGTTTTTTTTTCAGATCCGGTTCCAGCCTTGGATTTAGGACAGCAGCTTCAGCTGAAGGTTCAACGTATGCATGATATTGAAACAGAGAACCAGAAACTTAGGGAAACTCTAGAAGAATACAACAAAGAATTCGCTGAGGTGAAAAATCAGGGTAGGTTGCAAATGTATTCATTTATCAGCTTTTAATGCCTACTGAAATTTGAAGACAGGGATTAAATTCAGTTTTATTTCTTACAGGTAGGGTTGACAGTAGCATTGATATTCAGTAAAGAAAATATAATAGTCTATTATAGCCACTCCTGCATTTATGCGTATAGATATGACTTGGGGTAGACTCTTTGGATTTCTTTAAAAGTTTCGTCTGCTGTAGCACCATATCAGAGAATGGAGCCGTTATTCTGCGTGTTCGGTTGTAGCCTTCGGCACTACCTGAGAATGACACCCCTGACTGGAGTTACATGGAGACGTTTTGTGAGAGACGATGCTACTACTGACATCAAGCTGAGTCGGGGTGTAGGTGTTGTAGTACATACATTTTACACAGGCAAACACAAAAATGAATTATTTTATACACACGTACCAATCTGTACAATATGGAACATTTTCTGTACTCTGGTTTTCCTTATTTAAATCTGAAATGTGTTGCCGGAGTACATTCAGTATACATACCTTATATTTACTCTAGAGACTATCCATAGAGCAATGTAAATACAAGCTAATACTGTTTAATTATTTAAGTAACTTTTAATGAGACCAGAGCATACGAAAATCTCAATAAGATTTAAAGCCTGTTGTCTTTAAGACTGTTCAAGTTTTCCTGTGATTCAGAAGACAGTTTCTTGCACTAGGAAACACAATTTGCGCAGTTGTACACCTACTTGCCTCCACATGGGCCTTTCATTTCCGTGTTTCATGCTCAGTTCTGGGTGATAGAGAGGTAAGTTGTCTAGGCATTTGGGAAAAACTGAGATTTTCTTTTTTTTTTTTTAGTATTATGGAACTGTTGCACCCAAGTGGGTAACGTTTGAAAGCTACATTAGCAACTAAGTTGGTTCTGTCAATCTCGTGTTCAGCAGAAGGAGCGTATGGCCAGTTACACATTTTGTTTTAATGTAGAGGGTGTGACCTATGGAGAAGACAGGTATTGGCAGGGAAGGATTCAGGCTGGACTGCAAAAGACGTCGTGTGGGAGCCGTAGTGCTCTACGCCCAACAGCATTTTTGCTGGAAATGTACAGGAGTTGCAGTTCACTGTGCAGAGTTTTCCTGAGGCTGTGCATCATGTACATCCAGGCATGGCATAGGGGTTCATCCCAGAAAGTGGAAGAGATCTCGACTTCCAGGGGTTTTTGCTGCATCTGCTCAGAAACTGGCATTTTTTGTTTTCCCCGGTGTGCGCTAGCTTCCTTTCTGTTTTGCCACTGTAGTCTTTGTGTTGTTTTTCACTGCAGTGCGATAGTTTTACACCGTTTCAAACATGGATTAATAAGATATCCAGGGAAAAGCCTGTTGTTAGCTAAGGGTGCTTTGATCAGTTAATCCCTTTGTTTGGAGGGCTGTGTGTGAGCTATCGGTGCCTGTAAGAACTTCTTCCAAAACTGGTATAAATGGCAGTGGCTAACAAGCTTTAGCTGACCTGAACGGTAAAGAAGGCACTTCGTTCTTCAAGCAGTGTAGAGGATTAAACCGTGCTTGTGCAACACATGTATTGTTAGGTGCCTAAAGGTAAAACCAGATTTTTCTACAGAAGTCTTTTTTTTCCCCATATTTGTGCACTTCTTTCATTCATTTTTGTAGTTTTGTTTCCTTTTAAAAAGAAACATTCAAAGTTTCTCAAGATGCAACGCTATGCATTTCCATGAGATTACTTTGCTTGCTGCTTCTCCACATTCCTGAATACTTTCACAGATTTATGTCTGAAAATATCTGAAAATACAAAGAGTGCATCCTGTGTACGTATGAACGAGCATCCTCTTGTCTGTGTGAAGGAGCATTCAGGAAAAGATCAGAATTTGTATTGCATCCCAGATCTCAGAGAAGAATTTCCCTTTGCTTAAAGAAACCAAAAGTGATGTCTTTTCATGGCCTATTACTCGGTAATGAGCCTCATCTGCACAGCTTTGCTGCACAGCTAGCAAAATCCCGCTCCTTCATTCAAATGTAGCTGTTTTGCTGGCAATCATTTTTACCACCCTTCCCCCCCCTTTTTTTGTGGTCACAGTGGCCCAGGCTCCCTTCAGTGTAATTCCCAGATGGTGGACCTTGTTATCAGCTATCTTCTGTCTGGCTTTACAGCTCTCTAGTCAAGTCTAGAAGTCTAGACTTTGAAAGGATAACGCATGATTTTGTGTGATGATATGGAGATTTTTTTCTCCCAAGTCCATAGGCTTTACTTTTCGTAGTAGAGTTTGTCCTTCTATGATGTTTCTGCCGAATGAGAAACTTTTTACATCCAAAAGCATTTTTTCCTAAAGCGCTGTTAATGGCATCTGCTAATAAGCTGATGTCTTCAAACTACCGCATCCCTGTGCGAGTACATGGAAATATATTGCTAGCTGTGAGTCTGCTGGCAGTCTCACGCTTTTTCCAAATTCCATTATTGTTACAAAGCATGCTCTGGTGAGCGTCCTGCTTTTCCTCGTGTGAGCCCTATAAGGATTCGGTCCTTTCCTGTGGGTGGGATCGAAGGGCTTTCACGTGGGAACGGATCAGGGCACGTAACAGGATGCTGTCCGTCAGAGGCTGTGCCGGAATTCTGCGGGTTTATGCATCTTCTCTCGTCCATTACCGGGTACAGTAAATGGAAGATAGCTTCTTTATCCGAGAAGGGTTTCTGCAAATTCCCTGGAAGGCTACAACACACGCAGAAAGTTATAAGAGTTAATGCTTGTGCGTAAAACCCGGTGTCGATGACAAGGCACTTACAGCGACTAGAGTATGAAGGGCTTCAGCGTGTCTGTTGAATCTGATCTACTGTTAATACCACAGTTAAATTTTAACTGCTGTATTTTTCATCAGTCGTGAAGCAGAACGTAGCTGCATCCCAGATATGTTTCAATTAGTGTTAGATTGCATCTGTGCATGAACCACAGTAAAACTGCTGCTTTTTACATGAGCACAGTTATGTGAAATAACTGTCCTATGTGTAAATGTATATTTAAACCTGCACTGGGACTTTATTAATCTCCACTCAGCAGCAAGCTAATTTGAGACTAGTCAATAAGGTGATATGATATTTCACAATTGATTTTTTTTTCCTTCCCTTTTTTTTTCTTTTTTTCAAATCATGTTAGGGGAACCTTCTTTGCTCTGCTTTCCAGCAAACTCCATTGATTCTTCTCAACCTAAACACTTAAAGTTCAATTTAACATTTAGGGAGTAAAAGGTCTCCAAAGGGACTCATATCCATTGATTTTGTGTCAGAGTTGAAGAGCTAAAGTTTAAAACACACTGAGCCTACAGGGTAAAGAAAGCCTTGTGTTGTGGAACCACGTGGAGCTGTGTAAACTCATTCTTCCCCTATTGTTTTTCTGTAGAGGTTACGATAAAAGCACTTAAAGAGAAAATCCGAGAATATGAACAGACCCTGAAGAACCAAGCGGAGAATATAGCCCTTGAAAAAGAACAAAAGTTACAAAATGATTTCGCGGAGAAGGAGAGGTGAGTGTGCATGCGTGTGTCCGTAGGTATTGCAGAGGAGGAGAGATGTATTTTTCTGTTTAATCTTCCCAGCCAGGACTCTCTCTTCAGTGTACTGAGACAGCTCATATATTGAGCAATTCTGGTGATTTATGTGTTTGACACGGAATCATTTGATACTCAACTTTGCACAGAAAAACAATCGTGAAAGTGTGGAAGTAAAACAAGGACAGATTGTTTCTTCGCGGTAGTGTTGGGTGGGGGGTGTCATGTTCAGAAGGGTGCGAACCTGCTTTTATTCTTCGCGAGCTGTATTGTGCTTTGTGACACTAATCTTTCTCCATTAGCCGACAGTGTAATTCGGTCTGCTGTGTCCGCTTTGCGTGTCACGGTACCATTGTACAGTCTGTACAGCCCTGAGCTGTTCAAGATGAAACGCTGTACCAAACAGCCTGGGTAAAAGATGCAGCACCCCTGCTCCCATGGTAGTGTCTAAGACGGGGAATGTGTTCCTGAATTATCCTGGAAAGGTTTGCATATTCCTACGTGTCAAAATTAAGAAGTATTTTAATTATTTATTATGGATTTTTGGAAGCATCTTGGGTGCATTTCAAATCTTTTGCATGTGAGCAGGGAATGGTTACATCTTGTAGGTTGGTGGGCAGACAAATCGGGCAGGAGAAGACCATGGGTCTGCAGAGGGAGTTCTCTCAGGCTGCGTTTCCTACCTTGAGAATTTTTTTCTCCCATGGAGCAATGACACTGAAGCTATAGTACATTCAACTTGGTGTGGCAGCCCTTCAGTTTACGTGAGCTTTTTAGTTGATGGGTTGGTTGTTTAAATTCAGGTCTACCGGTGAATGCAAAGCTTTTTTTAATTCATCAGTATCTGTGGTTGCTTTTTGATAAGCAGCATGTAAGCAGTGGCTTTAACAAGTGCAATTTAGATATGCTTAAAAATAAAACAAAATGGCAGGTCATGGAATGCAAATAAAAGTGTGTGTACAGAGGTTTTGAGTTCTAAAGTATATAATTTGGTATGAAGGGAACTGACGCATGTTTCTCGCTATAAATAGTTATTAACCTGGTCAGAAGTGTTGGAGAATAAATCTGTGCACCCTATGGAGTCCAAGTAGGATGCTGGTAGTTTCATAAGCCATTTCACAATTCTGAAATCTGTGGAATATCTTAAAAGCAGTGTTGTAAAAAGCAGTGATTCCTGGGAGATGTTGGAGCAACTCCCTTTCAACGATGAGTTGTATAACTCATGTAGTCTATCCTTTAGCAAAGAGTGTAGCGACTGTATGGTCAGATGATGTTAAAACGTTTATAACTGACACAAACAAGAAAATACTGCCTGTGGACATGAGAAATGTGACCATATTAAAGGTTTGCTCGTGTTGTATAGAAAATACCAATGTGAGATTTGTTTTGAAATATGCGTGTGTTTTTTTTTTGAAGAGTAGCTAATAATATTATTGCATTTGGCATCCATTACAGCTACGATGAAACAGCTGCTGCATCTATTCAGTATTACAGTTATGGCAACAAATTTCTTCATTATGACAGTAAAATGGAAATGTATCATTCTTCTTGTACTAACTTTGTACAACAGAGGGTGCTTGGTGACAATTTTCTTAATGTGTGTGACATTTCCAAAACAGATTATGCTCAAGAAAATCTTCCACTAAAGTTGTCATTTATATAGCAGTCAACTCTTGTATAATGTTCACAGCTTATGTTATGAGGTGGCTACACTGTTAAAATTTTAATAAGTGGGACTGTAAAGTATGAACAGTATTGCAACGTGACATGATTTATGGGTCCCACCGAAGCACCTTGTAGTCTGTGTGGTGTTGTCAGTTGTCTGATTACAGTGGAGACATTTAATCACTCTATCTTCCAAATTTGCAAAATACAAATAAGTTAACATGATTGTGAGCTCTGTTCTCACCTCTTCTCTTCCCTTTATAGAAAATTGCAGGAGACACAGATGTCGACAGCCTCGAAGCTGGAAGAAGCTGAACACAAAGTTCAAGCTTTGCAAACAGGTTTGGCATCGCTATTCTGACCTATACCAATGAGCGGGCTGGAGGTGAGAGGACAGAGATCATTAAATGTATCAGGGCTGTGTGTGAACCAGCTCTTGCAAGTGCAGAGAGATCCAACAGCGCGTGAACGTGCTTTGTGAATCGGAGCTGCTTTTGGGCTTCGCACCTTAAGTGAGCGCTTGTCTTGCAGCGAGTCTATTCGAAAATACGGCGGACAGCGCCAAGCATGAAGCACATGCAGCATTAGAGCGTCGCTGCCATTAAAGCAGGCCGTGGAACTTTTCATCCATGTTGTGTTTTGCTCTGGTTTCACACGTTTCTGAACTATGATAAATACATGTAGCGATCTGGGTTCGGTATGAACCCCATTTCTGCCAGTGTGTCTTGCCTGTTGCTGTGGCTTGCTTGCTATTAATTTTCATCTCTGCATACTTGCAGATTCGAGGCCTGGACACATTTAGTTTTGTTTACTATGAGAACACCACAAATTTTATTCCCTGAATTACTGCAATAAATATTTCAAATGAATAAGCAGTGTAGCCAGCTTAATAAGAAATAGATAATATCTGGGTTTGTCAAGCAGAAACTGGAAATCTTTGCAATGTAAAAGAAACACCAGAAGAAATTGTGAAAAATCAAAAGCTGTGGTTTTTTTAAGTCATAATGGTTTGCTTAGGTAGGAGATAAAGCAAAGAATTTTTCATCAGGAGGTGTACAGTTTTATGGCTGAATAAAAGAAAAAGGAGTAATCTTTTTGCTTTTTGCTGCTGTTACAGTGCTGTAATGCTTCGTGTTTATGCCTTTTAGCCTTGGAAAAAACCAGAACAGAACTATTTGATCTGAAAACAAAATACGATGAAGAAACTACTGCAAAGTAAGATTTTGCTGTTTTCTTTCTGTGTCTTCCTTCAGGGTATCACTGCTTTTTGTTTTGCATCTGTCTGTGTGAGACAGATGAGATGGAAGAGGTTCAGGAGTCCAAATTTGCTGGAAAACATGGTCATAATTTGGCCTCCTATAGAGAGATTATTAGTTTTTGTATTTTCTTCCACCCAACAAGGCACTTTTCCTGGCACACATGCTGCTGCATTCCTGGTTTCATTCTCAGGTGCTGCATCTACAATGTGTCTCTTATACTATATTATAACATATTAATACGCTTATATTTTATTTAGGAGTAGGGCAATTTCAGAAACAAGATATTTACTGTGATCTTCCAATCTTGGTGAAAATAAAATTTAGTTTAGTAAGGAATTTCTGTTTCACTGTTAAGTGCCATGGTTCTTTCTGCTTTTGGGGTAGCAGTCATCACTCTGTCAAATTCACCCCAAATTAGAGAGAGTAGCATTTCTGGCAGATTTTTCTTGTTTTTAAGTAGAACATGAAGGTAGTCTCAAAAACGTCTTTTTAATAGCTACTGTTTTCAATTATCCCCTGGTTTTATTAACAATCAGTGCAGGAAACAACAAAAGAGAGACAGACTTCTGCTGTTTTTCTTTGAACCCTTGATGTTTAAGGAAAGTTAGTAATGAGAAGGAATTCCTATGATCAGCAGTATTAAGCCCAAAGAGTCATTTCTGTGTCTGGAAATGGGATGGGAAAGAAGAAGCCATTTCAGATGGGTGTCCCTGGCCTGCTGTAAGGGCAGGGGTTGGAGGATGCACGTCACATTCCTATGGCCGCTACCCGCGTCCCGCAGAGCCCCAGCTTCGCCTCGTCTTCCACATAGGCAGGTGAGCGGGTGAATGGAGAGGAAAACCCTTGCTCCTGCCCTTACCACCCTTGATGGTACAGGAGAAGTGGTAAGGGAAAGGCTGTCGACAGTCTCTGTGTCGGGCCAAGAGAAACTATAGCCGAGGCTTGATGGGAGGAGTGACACGCTCTAGGTTTTGCCTGTAGCTAAGTGCTCTCTGGGGTGGCTCGTGGCACTCTAGATGATACAGGTTTATCAAGACCAGTCAAATTGGCAACAAGTTTTAGTTTCTTAGCATGTGGTTCTGTGAGTGTTGAGGATCTGATTCCCCACGGAGTACATGAGGAACATGGAGCTTACAAAATTCAGTCCATAGTAGTTACAAATCAGTGCTTGGAGTTGAAACACCTTTCACATCACTCAAGATAATCTTTTAGGTAAATTTGGTTTTGCTCTGTACGTCCAGTTTCCTTTGAGTTCCATATAAGGTGATCAAAATACTTTTGTTCATTCATTGATTTCATCCTTCTCTAAAGACGCGTACTAATGATGTTTCTGATGGAGCCTTAAATTACTGCAGATTGCCTTTATTTTTTTTTCTGCATGTAACTGATGCTGGCAGCTCTGTTGCTGTTATTTTGTCTTGCAGTCGCTTCTGCGGGAACAGCCCGAGATCAGAGCTCAGCAGTTGTAGGCACTGAACCTAATAACCCCTCACCCTTTCTAAAGTTTTTATTTGCAGTGTTTGCTTCATTTTTAATGCTGTTTCCCTAAGTACTGTAATTTATCTTGTACTGAGCAAAAGATCTACTCTAAAATGTTAGTTCGCGTTTCTGATGTTTCATTCTTTCAGAGAGATTCACACGGAAATATTTTCATATGATCTTGAGTATGATTCTTACCTAATATATATAGAATTACATTAAATTAGTGGCATCTGCAGTAACAAGAAGTTTATTGTGTTCTGTAGCGGCATGATTATGAAGGCTGGGTCTAGAATATAGCGATCATGCAGCTGAATCCTGAAGCAGACGTTAAGCATGTACTTTATCTCCCAAACTAATGTACTGTGAAAACAAACTTGTAAGACCTAATAACAGCAGAAATATTTTACATTGTTTTGGATATTTATGGCAGGAATAGTTCTTGCATAACAACAGTCATCTGTGGCATTGGTAGCCCAAATTTTGCAATATGGAAATCTAGAAAAACATGAAAAGGGAACTGCATGTAGACAGTGAAATTGAGTCATCTATTTTAATTGTAAAAGCTGGGAGAAATGTTGAAAAAACACCACTAGAAACGGTGAAAGACAGTTTGATTCTTTTCTAAAAAGAAGCCTTCTTTTGATCTAAGTCTGAAAAGCTACTTGTATTGCCAATTTTAATTTTATGTTTTAAAAACATGTGATTTTTATCTCGGGCCAGAATTGTTAGTTTTACAGATGCTTATTTAATGCAGATGAATTGGAGTGCCTTCAGGAAAAAAAAGATAATTGTCAATTTTTAAAGCTAGCAGTGCTTTTAAGATTGTCAGTTTTGGAATAAAGCTTTCTTTCAACTGTTTCTAACTTTGAAAAATCTTTCAAACAAACAAAAAAAAACCCAGTAAGAAGTCTTTGGTATCAGCATTAAGGAGTCTGGATTTTGTCCTAGCGACTGGTTGTTGTGATCTTAAAGTTGGAAATGGTTACGTCAACTTGTTTGTTCATCACTTCAAAATGACCCCGTTCAGAGCGCTGCATGGGAAGTGAGGTACGGAGGTACCGTCCGAATCTCATGCTAGTAAGGCGTCTTCCAGTGAGATCAGTTGCTGAAATTAACATCTCCAGTCAAATTAGCTGCTGTCATCCCCGTCTCTACAAATCCCCCGTTCCCGTTGCCAGCGAGCAGGTAACGTGTGTGCGGCGGGAGCGGAGGTGCTGCCGTGCCCCTTCCCCTGGCCCCTGCACCCTGCAGATACCCCGCGTCCAGGGCACCGAAGGTGTTAATGACAAAAAGAAGTTTAGTATGTGCAGTCAGTGCCGTCTGTCAGCTGGGGTATCAGAAGCTGAATTTGACAAGATGGCAGCAGCAAAGTTTTCCATGTGTAGGCTTGAAGTAAAATGTAATTAGCCTTTATGTGCAGAACAAGGATCCATTGATGAATACAGCTGGTCTTTGTTTTCTGCTGTCATTGAGTGTGGGAGGTAAAAGTGTTCTTCTTCATGTTTATTAATACAAGATTCCTTAGGCAAATGGCAAGCACAGTTTAATATTTGTTGGAACACAGAGGGGCTTGCCAAAACAGTTGTTGTGTAAGAGGATTTCAAGGTTTTCAGATTATAATCATCTCTGGGTTAAATAAATGAATGATTACTCTGCCTTTTTCAATTAAAGAGGCACATCCTCTCTCGAGGCCTGATACTGGTTTTGTTTGCTGTCCCACACATTTCTATCAGCAAACCTGGATTTAACCAACACTAATGAGTTTGATCTGGAGATTCTATTGGAGCTGGAATTGAAAAGCAAACTCAGACAGGAGTTTCAGGAAAATTAAAGAATGTTGGGGGTTTTTTTTTCCCTAGTGCAACAGATTTGTTTTTTTGTTCCTCCTCTGTAGAAAAAGAAACATTCTTGTATGCATTTCCTTCGTTTTCTGTGGACAAACTGTTCTCCTTTCTAACATTGCTCTTTCGCTTCTGGTTTGCTGCAGAGTCCAAGCAAGTTTGGGATTCCCAGCTGAGCGATTAATGCTACCAGCCAGAAAGGTTGAATCCCAGTTTTTGATCTGTTCCAGAGCCACCTCTTTGCTCCGACCCCTCCTCTCCCCCAGCCTAAACAAATTCTAATTGGAAAAGGATCTTCGCTTGTAGCACATACAGTAGGCTTGTTACATGACTATGAACATGTGGGTTGAGGCTCCTGCCTTTGATGAAAGAAAATATCGAATTGCACTGAAATGCTACATTTTCACCAGTAAATGTTAAGTAGTCTTGTGAGGATTTGGGGTACTGCCCCCCGTTCTGCAGTAAAAAGCCTTCATAAACAACACAAAGCAAAAAATGCTTAGGTTAAGGTTGTCAGTCAAAGCAGCTCTGCTACCAGTTTTGTTACCAGTGCGATTTTCTGAAAGATGCAGACTTTTTGTTCATTAAAAGTAGCGTATGCATGGAAAATGGAGTGGAGGAGGAGATTTTCATATTTACCAAAGGAGTCATCCTGACACAACTACTTCCAATAACCTCTAGAAAAATATTTTGCCTTCCAGTATATGAGGCAGAGAATTGCTGTCCTTTTATAGCTTAGACTGATGATTATCTTTTTTGGCAACACAGCGGAGGGTGACACAGGAGGGCATATTGGTGTAGCGTCGTTAAGACTGTACACTGGTGCAATATTGCAAATTACCCCACCGCATAGATCCAGCTGACTTATTTTAATCCTGGACTGCATTTTAATGAAAACTAAATCTGGAAATGAACAGAGCACGGTGGATGAAAGTGCAGTCTGCGAGCTGGCAGTCCCCGCTGTATGATAAAGAGAGTTTTTCATTGTTTTCGGGCCTGAATCTGCAGACTTCACTCACAGGATTTCAGTATCAGTGTTTAACACTCCTTTGCTTGCAGTGGTCGTAGACCTTGGTCGGTGAGGCTGGGGATACTGGGGGTGGGCACTGTGCGTGTGTCTCTTACAAAGACCGTCTCTGCCCAAAGAGCTTACGGTGTGGTATCATGACAATGTAAAAGAAGTTAATGAAACAAATAGGTAGAAGCTCAGGAGGGGGAGGACAAAGTAATGCCTATTTTCATCCCTGTATCCTGCTTGAAAATAAAACCTGGAGCGATCTGCGCAGAGTCAGAGGTGGGTGGCAGATGGGGAGTGCTGAGGCCGTGGTGGGCGATGGTAGGGGACAGGCAGGAGGGCTGCCGGGAGGGGTTTGCAGCTCATCGTGTCACCTGCACGCAGGCGCAGGGCACTCCAGGCTCTGATTCAGGGGAAAGGAAGAGGTTTTGTGGGTCGTACACCAAAAATACAGTAACAGAAGGGGATGTCTGTATTTTTTGGCTGCTCGGGGTGAAGGATGCTCCTCTTCCTGCTCATTATCGAAGAGACCTGTTCTTCTGGCATCAGTGTAGAACATCTAAAGATGTGGCTTTCTGCATGGAAGGGGTGTAGGATTGGGCTTGAAGACAGAGGACTGGTAGTTCTGGAGAATTCATGAAGAATTATTTCTGCCTGATGCGATGGAATTGGAGTTCAGGTATTCATGTGAAATCTTCTTTTACATTGGGGCAAATCTCACTTAACTTGGACTTCAGGGGAATAATTCCCAATACATAGTGAGAGTTTAATTTGGCCTATGAATTATTTAATTTTTTTAACAAATATTTGTTGTTTAAGTGCTGGCTAGTGCCAATATATCACTTCTCAAATGTTTGTAGTCTTCCATTTTGACGGTGCTCAGGGTCAAACTGAATAAAAAAAATAAAGTCGTGCTCCCTCCAGCGTCACATAATTACTGTGATGGATGATCTCGAATGCTGCTTTCCCCCATTGAGCATGAAATAGGGTGGTTGTGTTGTACATGACATGAAATAGCTTCTATTTGCTGTGCCTTTAAGGTCTTAAAGTTTCCTATTTCCTGTTCTTTTGATGAGTCATTAACTTCTAATGCACATCTCTGGAATTACTGCTGTATTGAAAGGGATTTCCCTAAAAACGGGAGATGGAGAACTTCATAGGCCATGTCTCTTACAGCTTTTTCTCTTAAATTTCCTGGTCATACTGACAGCAGTGAAACCCCAGGAGTAGTGGTAATGGGGGCATGAGAAACCGGAGAGGATGTTACTGAGAACTATTTTTTTTAAGAAAAAAAAAGAGGGAAGAAAAATTCAATGTCTTAAATTTTATGGAAAACTCTCTCTGCATTTTACAATTTGAGATATTCGTTAAAAGTTTTAGCTGTGCCTTATGCAAAACTTAACAGGCTGAAAGCCAGTAGGTAACATTAATGTGTTGCTTAAAAACCTAGAAATGAAGATGACTGATAATATTTTGGAGATCTGCTTCTTATTTTTATCTAAGCTCTTGTGTGAAATAGGGCTTGAAAGCCTATGGGCAAACCAGTGTTTTTTGTCAGATTTTGGATCAAGCCTACAGTCAAACCAGAAAAGTTGCGAGATAGTGTGCAGTGGGGAGTGAACTACAGTGTTACCGTGAAACACTTGCCTTTGTGAAATACTGACTGCTTGCCTTGAAATACTGTTGTTAGCCGTTACTTTTGGATAGGGAAACTGAGGCATGGGAAGTATAATGCTCAAAGCCAGCAAGCCTGGTCTTGGCTGGCGTCTAGAAATACGCAGACATGAGAATCATAAACCACAATCTGGCAAAGAGATTTTTTTTCTTTTTTTTTTTTTTTGTATTTCTAGGGGTGCGTTTCTGAGAACTCCATAGAAATAGATCATTTAGAGTTTGTAGGCGTTAGTGCCATAGCTGGACTGTATTGTCTCTTTTGTTAGACTTGTCATGCTTGCAATTAGTTCATGTAACTTTTTGACAGCACAGAAGTGCACTAGGTACTTTCAGGGCTTTTTTTGTTTGCTTTTTAACCTCAAATGAGACTGTTCAATTCATTTTTCTAGTATAGCCTAAGAGCTGGTGTTATTTAACAGCCTGAAGTAGAAAAAAACAGCCTTAGGGTGTTCCAGCATGTTCTAGTCATCACCCTGTTACCTATAAGCTTGGGTTGATGTGAGATCTTTAGATGGAAATCTTTAAATAAATGCAAAGTATTGCATGGAACGGCCTTACGCTACTGTGTCAGCCGTGCTACGGTCGTCCTGACCGTGGCCACAACTGCGGCTCCTTCCTGGGTGTGAAACCGCATGGAAGAGGCTGCAGCGCCCTTGGTGCATGGGTCTGTGTGAAGTCAGAAGGGGCAGAAGCGTCCCTCTCCTCTCTGTGCTCACTGGCTCTTGCGGGAGCCAGATCTCTTCAGGCTGCTGCAAGCTGCCTCCGTCCGCTGAGCAGAGGGACCACGAGCCTGTTCCGGCAGTCCCAGCCTGCCAGCACCAACTGGCTTTCCCTGAGAGTCTGACAGAATTGGCCCCTCCAATTTTTTGAGCCATCTTACCATGGTAGCTCGTTTTATCTGCTTTGTGAGGAAGAAGAGGAGCAAGTTAGAGGGAAGAAGCACCCTTCTCGTAAAGGCATGCCTGCCGCGAGCATGGACAAGGTCCTTGGGCCTCTGTGTCCCAGTCAGCTGAGCTTGGTTTTCATGCAGCCCTTTCATGTATGTCTTCAGATTATAATAGTCTCATTTTTTTGAATGCAAAGTAACAAAGCAACAGTTATTTTGGTACAGTACCACTTCCTTAAGAGGTCTTGTCTATGAAAGCAAGGAGGGCACATGGTTCTGCCGTGGCCACTTCAGCACAGCTGCTGCTGGGCTGGGATCATGGGGAAGGGAATCGGGATAAATCCGTGAATCATCAGAAACAAATGGTTCATCTGTTTCCAATCAGGACCTGCCCTGTCTAGTATGCAGGGTTACCTATTTCCAATCACAGAGCAAAGCTTTCCGTCAGGCTCTAAGTTAAACTGGCAGTTACTGCAGTAGTCGTCTCTACCTAGCCACGCGTTTAATGTAGGCTTTCTTTACTGGCTTTTATTGGAAACTCTCCTTGTGCTCTATAGATGGATTCCAGCTGCTTTTCCCACTCCCACGCAACGACAGTGCGGGCAAAAAAATGACTCGCGTCGTGTGTGTTGTACTCCCTCATTTAATGGAAAGAGATGGCTGTCCTGAACATGAATGGAAGTTTAGGAAACTTTGTACCTTCTCAAGCACCAAAACCCTGTATCCTGAAAAGCAGTCTCTTGCTTCTGCCTTTATCTTCTTTCCCTTTGGAAAGCCACGCGTTTGCTGTGAGTGTTGGTGGAACTGCTCTCCCATGTACCACATTTTTTTGTACAGACAGCTTTCACATTCATCCGGTGCTTTCATTTGATTTTTGTGTTTGGCTCTTCCAAGAGCAGGAAGGTGTGTAGCATCAGTGTCCGTGGCTCTGTCTGGCACAACTTCAGTAAAGTACACTGTTTCCTCATTAGACAGGTTTTTCAGCATCTCATGGAACGTCTACCTAAATGTGTCTGATCCTGTCCTTGCCTTAGAATGGTACCATAACGCCACAGCTATAAGCCACCTTACTACAGAAACAGGGACATTATACTCTCCACAGTTGCTTTAAAAATCAAAAGTAGTTCTGTTTTGTATTATCCATTAGTACTGTTGATGTTAGGAACGTTGGGGTGTTCCCATTACTCAGGGTAAAGGCTACAGAACAAAGTCCTTATGCCTGCAGCGCTGTTCAGGTCATCTCTGGCGCCTTCACAAGGGCTTCAGAACTTCTGGCAATTATTCCTCCTGCCCACTCCTGTGTAAATCTTTGAATTCCATTTGAACCCTTATCCTCAAGGCCTGTGGTGGAAGCAGAGCTGGGAGGGAAGCATCTGTGTTGGCATTAATGCAGGAGTCCCCCTCAGCACTGGCACCTCTGTGTCACCCCGTACCCTGGTCGCAGGAGAAAAGGGGATTTTGGTCTGCACACTTCCGGCGGTTTTGGAAGTGGTACCACGTGGGAGGTTTATAGGGACTGTCTCATGAAGTGGCCCCAAAACAGTGGCATTTCTAAGTAAATCAAAGACTTCTCTGAGAAGCAGTTGCAGCTCAGAGCAGGTCAGTGTGCGGGTTGGCGGTGCTGCGTGCGGATGTCGGAGGAGCGTGTCCTGTCTAGTGCAGCCCCTTCTAATCATCCTGGAGACATCAGTTAAAGGGACTTAAGAAATATTGTCTCATTTACATATCCTCTGATCTCAATTAAAAGACAATAACGCCATGTGGGATTGCTGTTTTGTATGCCACAGAAAATACCTGGCATGATGAAGTTGAATCTCATTATCTAGAAAATATGTTTTAATGAATGCATTTTTAATAGTAGTATCTTTGAATAAGAAACTGAGAATCCCAAACGTAAGGAGCTAGGAAGCAGGACTGAGCACTAATTCAGGGATTTGGAAGAGAAGGATGTTGGCCAGCTCGTGGAGCAGAAGGCAGAAGGCAGTATGGTGCAGACACTAAAACCAAGAAAAACAATGGACAACGTGCAGGCCTGTTAATAACTTCATTAGCATTCATGTGAAGCATTAAATAAACAAATGCATTTACAATCCTGCAAGCCTGGTATTATTAACCCTTAGCATTTATCCAGAGTGTTTCTGCAGGGCAGATCGTAGCGAAGGCTGTGGTTTTGTGCCTGTGAAGGCCTTTCCTCCCATTTTTTTAACATGTTGAGAAACTGAGTCACGGGGAGGTTGGCCAGGGACACGGAGAGCAGTCAGTATTACAGCAAGAATCAAAACTAAGAAATCAAATCACGGGAGAGAAGGATACTTCTTCCCTTGTTTTGCTTAGATAGAGCTTCTTGATGCCCAGAATAAATCCTAGCTGATGGAGTTTTGCTTGCAAGTTTTAAATGCCTGTTCGTAACAAATCTTGAACAAAAAATAAATTTGACTGAAGCTGTGCCTTAGGGCTACTAATCTTTTATAGCAGTTTTTCAGTGGCTTGTAATAGATGATCGTTGATTACTTGTGATCACCAGCTATACAACCTGCCTTCATTCCTTCTCTAAAACTAATGAGCTTTCAACTGAATAGTGTATTTTTTTCCTACCCTCAGTGCAGTTTTTTATTTGTCAGGGGTTTTAGGCTAGTCAGGGCTTGATTTGTTTTCGTGCTGGCTACCAGGCGTAAATCTCTTCAGTTCCCTGTGGACTGCACCTGCTAGATGATGAACCTGCCCTCCTGCACCCACCTCCTCCTGGATGAACTCATGTGGTCGAACCACTCATAACCTGGATTGCTGAAGTCAGTCTGGTTTCCAGCTACACTGAGAAGCATGTATATTCATGTATGTGTATATGAAAAAAATACAGAGGGAGTGCCACGGCAACTTTTGTCCAGTGGCTTCCATTTTCTTCTTTTTCCTTCCTTGGATTCAAAATTCAGCACTGGGAAAAGTGAATCTTTCTATTACGGTTGGCGCTAGGCAGAGTTGCAGGGGAGGGTTGGGAAAGAGGTAACTTCTTTGCATGGTTTCCTCAAGAAATTGTATTTACTGATGTTTCATTTCCTCTGTATTTCTCCATTTATGGCATGTGGATTATTAACCTGCCTGAATACAGTGGTTGCATCAGACAGATAACCTGAAGGGCACATACGGCTTTCATAAAAATACGACACCCGTTTCCATCATTGTGAACAGTGTCACCTACCAGTTGGGTTGCCATAAATCGCTGTGAAATGCACACAGCCTTAACCAGTAGTGAGGAGCACGTAACTTAACCATGGAGTAACTAACCATCTTAATAAATCTAAATTCACTCTAAAGAGACACTTCAGGGAAACTGGGAACAATTTCTACAGCCCGTTATCCCACATGGTCACGGCAATGTTAAGGGTAAGCAGAGTTGTTCTGCGGAGAGATTCCTACACCCTGCTCTGTGTTTCACCCTTTATGTTTGGGAATCTCTGTCTCATGTAAAACAAATAAAAAGCGCTGCCAAGCAGCCGGTTTTGCAGCCAGAGTGCCCAGCATCCTTGTTCAGGGCCATCATTAAAAGATTTCGTGAAACAGCCTTAAAAATGAAAAGTTTCCTTTCTGAGAGAGAGAGAGATAATTGAACTCATTGATTTGTTTCACGGTTTGTTTGCCCTTTCATTCCTTTCCTGAGGTGCTGTTTGTTGAGGAATGTCTCCAATTGCCAGAAAGACAGTGGGATGTCTAATATTTCCCCGCCAGCTCTCCTTTCAGCCAGAGCAGAGTACTGTGGCAAGCCTACGATATGAATTTTTAATGCAGAACTTTATAACATAGCCCTTGCAGCACGGCTGCACTACTCTCTTGAGCTTTCAGATTTAATGCTCTGATGAACAGAGCACAGGCTTGGGGCATTCGACAGCAGTCAGAATTAACCCCTACATTACCAAGTGTGTAGCAGTTAATTTCCCTGTAGATTAATACAGACATGGGGGGAAAGATTCCAGATGCTCCTGCACTGGAAAAGTATCAGAATAACTTGGAATTTGACTCCCGAAATTATCCCTCTTTCTCTAATAACGGGAAATTTTAAGGCTGTTTACTTTTCCTGGGCTCAATAATGATGCAGTCGTTCTGTATTGGATAAAACGACACTGTCTTGTCCACTGTCTGAGCTCGGATAATCACCCGTGCTGGTTGGTATGCTAGATGTCCAAAAAGGGGAAAAAATTAAATTAGCCCTGTTATGCATCATCGTAGATTATTTTGCCATGAGAATATCCTTCCAGATCGTATCATTTAGTTGTTTATGCTGTGAATCATGATCATTTATCTGAGGGGATTTTGCTCTGTTTGGAACATGATCTTAACTAGGTGTGGATGTTCTTACTAGTCCGTCATCTTACTTACCTAGCGAGAAGTCTAGAGCCCAGCAGTGTAGATAAGTAGTCCAAATTATTACTCTTCAGGGCATTAGCCCATGTTTGTCAGTGTTGAATTTCATCTGTCCTAAAGCTGCCTATTCACCTGGCTTGTGTTAGTGTCTGGACTTTTTACTCTTTTGCAGTCTTGATAATAAGAATTCTGCTTTACTGCAGTTAGTGCCACTGTGCCGTTCATCGGCTTTTCTAAGTCATCCCTTTACGTATTAAACGATACTAGTCCTAATGTATTGTCTGGAGGAGTATTGCTCTCAAAATCCTTTAAAGTCTGTCTGTGTAGTCTTTGGGTTTGTCGTAGCTGGTTCTTTTTGGCAGCAGAGCATCTCACAGCCGGGACTGGCCTACTTGGTGATACTGGCAGGATTTTGTCCAGAGAAAAATGCAGCATTTGTAGGTTTAACTTTGATACTAGAGAAGAAGTCTGGTGTATTTAAATTGTGATAGGGCTGGTGTAAGCCAGAGAGAATTAGACAGGACACAGAACATGCAGAGGTGTTCATGGCATCGGGAGAAGGACTAAGCGAGGAGTTTGTACTCCGGTGATGTTAAACCATTTGCCTTAAGCCCTTGAGAAGGAGACATGCAAGTTGTACTTAACTTAGACCATGGAAGTACCTTTACACTTTTTAATCATAAAGCAGCCTCTGTGCTTTGGTGAGACATTTACACATTTGATTCAGATGAGGTGTTTTAAGCAGCTTGTCTTATTGATTATAGACCCAAGATTGTCTTTGCTTCCTCCACTGTTATTACTGACTCATGAGATTAAGGTTTTCAAGGCTTGTTACTAAATGCGGAGTGATCCTGTCGTTTCATTCAGTTGTTCTAGGCATTTGTTAACTTTACTTCTATAAAAAAACAATGTATTTTGATAGAAAATTTAGTTTAAGACTTTGTCTTATGGAAAAGACATTCCTGTTTTCATGTGCTGTACTGGAATTAGCTCTATATCTTATTTTTGTTGTGTCAAGCACACTACCTAAAACAAGGCTGATGACTCAGTTTTGCCATATGTAAAAAGGGCACGCTGGGTAAGGCAAGACTTTATTAATGTAGATAGTCTTTCAGTCCTTGGGTAGAAAAGTGGAAGTGCTGTTCTGATGCTTGCATTGTAGCCTGTGAAAATAAATGTACATAAATAGAAGCACAGAAAATGCATTTGCTGACCATTCATTTGTACAGTGCCATCCATTAGGTCATTCTGTGATGAATAGAAATATTCTTCTTTCCCAGAGACCGCACCAAAGGAAAAAAGATGCATACGGCATCTGTCATAATAAGAATGCTGCATTACCACCGCCTGCCCCATAGCATGGGCATTGTAACTCACTGGAATGGGCAACTTTAATCATTCTAGCATTTGTCATTGTTTTACCTGTGTGGTGCCTTAATGTGGGAGTCTTCTGCTTTTACTGCGCCAAAGTGGAAATATTTATTTAATGAGTTGTAGCAGATTTTTATATGCATAGTGGTAGAGTTGAGGAGCATGACTCATAGGAAGTAAAAAGATCAACAAATTCGGTGCATTTAACTGTTTCAAGTTCCTTGCCACTGTCCTTCCCATTTGGGGGAAGGGAATGAAGGCTGCAGAGAAGCAAGAGGCAGAGTCTCCCAACCTGAATTCCAGAGACGCCTCTGCCTGATGCTCTCTGTCTTGATCCGAATCCTGGTGACAAGCAAACGGGGGCTTCTGGAGTGTCTCGACTGAGGCACTTTTGGTGTTCTCATCTTCTGTGGCTTTGAAGTTTGCCTGCATGGCCAGAACAATCTTTTCCTGTTACTGACCCAAGATAAAATGTTGATTTTTTGAAATTTTTTTTAATTGCATGTGATTGGAAGAAAGTAGCTGCTGTAGTAAGTTATGCTTTTTGATTGCAGATTTTGATGTTGAGATGCACAGGATCTGAATCGAGAGGCTGTATCTGGACTTGCTTAAACGTGGGGCTCAAAGCCATAATTAATAGAAGTTCTACTTTTAAAACTGCAAGTAAATGACTGGAATGGCTTGTATTTCTAGGGCAGAAGTTGAAATACTTAAATTACAACAGAGTGCATGATACTGGTGTCTTTGAAGATCATGGTAAGAAAATATTCCTCAGTAGTATACAGCAGCACTTTTAATAACTTCGCAGTCCTGGGTTGGTTTGGATTTGTGGAGCCAAGAGGGAAATGTGCATTAGCATTGCAACTCGCCATCTGAGTGTGACAACAAACACCTCCTGCTATTTGAATGCTAACAACTGACAAGTCATTTGGCATAGCCATTTGCCAGTGTAATGGCTTAAGCAGCTTAGTTTTAATTAAACAGCAGCTTCTGTGTATGATACCAGAGAAAATAATGTTCTACTTAAAGCTGAGTTGTTTAGTGTTGTCCTTAACTTGCTGAAGACACCAACAGCTTCTGTCTCAGCATTCAGCTGGTGGGGTTTCTGCCATTTCATATGCAAAGCTTGTTTTCAGCAAAGCCCCTGTCGGGATAGGGATGAGCCTTTATCTGTTAGTTAGATGCAAGCTCAGCCTTGCCTTGGAGGCAGCAGCAGTTCCTTGGACAGAAGAGCTCCATCCGTGGACTGCAGTTCCAGATGTGTTTCATCACAGAAATGCGTAGGCTGGGAGGTCCTTCACCCCTGCACCAAAGGGCTCGAGGAGTAGAAGGCTGGGAGCTTACTGATAAAGGGGTGAAATTTGTGCCTCCAGTCAGAAGGTGCACCTAACGTGAAGACAAAGTGGCTGATAATCCGTTGTAGGAGGAGTGGGGGGGTTTGTGGTCTATCTGAAATTAATTTCGTAGCGAGTGACTGTCAGGAGAAGCAGTCGTGTCCTTTGCATGTCATTCCCTGATACCTGGAAGGCAGAAACCAGTTCTTGTTGGATAGCTGTGCTGGAGGTGATAACCTTGTCAGCTTCAGGAGTCATTTTACTAGTTCCAGAACGAGTTTCGTGGCAACGGCAGAGGAAGGTGGCGTTGCTACTTGCAAACACAGTTCCTTTTCTTAATTGTGCTGTTTTTCAACTGATATAGAAAAAGTCTTTTTTATTTTACAAGGAGTATGTGGCGTGGGATCAGTGTATTCTTTGGCTGATGTTCCTTTCTGTGTAACGTGAATTTCTGCGCAGCATATGAAGATTTAACACTTAGACTACTGAAGACTAGACCTGTAGCATCATATGTAGACAACTGATTGTAAGTGGCCTGGATTTCAGAGCTGTTCCATTTGATTTCTGATATCTGACTATGTCAGCCACAGCAGTCATTTCCCTCTTCCCCTATCCCTCTGTGCTCCAAGAGCCGTGAGCTCCAAAGAAGTCAAAATACTTTGCAGGAATTTTTTCCATCTTCTTCATTTCTCTTTTTCTTTTCCCATCCCTTCCTCTTCAGTCCTCACATACTATGAAAGCCTTTGAGTCAGCGTGGCAGTTTATGCAAAATCTGCAATTCTGATGTTACACCCATGTTAACAAAAATAAGGAGGATCCCAGAGGTTCTCTGAGGTTAAGAAGGTAATAAAAATCCAGAATGCACAAGGTTTAGTTCAAGTTGTGCTTACTGGGGCAAGTATTTCACGTCTTGAACTAGAACCTCTTGAGACTGATACAGCCCAGCACTGTCTGGTTTATTTAATCACATTTACATGCAATCAGATATATTCACCAACAGAGAACATCGTGAGCAAATTGAATGAAAGCATTACTCAACAGAATTTCTGGCTTTGCTAATAGGAAATATACTGTAAGTTTTAGCTAGCAGAGCTGCTGGTTGTAGCTCAATAGCAGATCATCTACGAAGGAAGTGAGGGCCTGAAGGGTGCTGCTGTCTGTGACTTCTGCTTTCATTCCCTGCGTGATAAATAGGTGTCCAGAAGCCCTGCCACCGAGCCTGAAGGACATTGTTCCTTAGCCCGTAGGAGTGGGAAGTGCCCAGCCGGAGGCAGGAAGGAGTGACCTGCGCGGCTGTTTGTTTAGGAAGAGAAGTGGTGGTCTCCATGCGGACGTGTTTGGAGAAGGAAATGTTGCCGTGTTCTCACTCGCTCCCGACTCGGGCTGGACGCCGAGCTGTCCTGCCGGCGCGGCCCACCCCGTTGCACTCCGGTCTTCACCGTAGCGTGCACAGACTGAGGCAGAGAAGTCTTTTTTAACAAGCAACTTGAACCTGTAACTGGTGGCTGCTCAGTTATGTGTACATAAGCTGGTTTTAGTTGAATAAAGTAAACAGCGAATTAGTATTTGCTTACAAGACACGGGTGAATGATTGATTTCTGTGTTCCTGTTTCATTAATTATTTGGGGGAAATGCTGATAGTTTATTAAAACTAGAGCTGTAGTCACAGCAAGTGGGTAGGGAATTTAAGTTGTATTTTTGAATATTGCTGGCAGAAAATATGCACACAAAGTGGCACATAGTAAATAATCAGCAGAGTTCTGTTAGTTATTCCAGTTTGTACTCACTCACATTTATCAGCAGTCTTTCCTTGGCTTTACATGTGGATAGCTGTCTTAAAATATGTTGTGACTTTTTGTGCAGATAGAAAAAAGTTCACCCAACATGTCTCGTTCTTTTAAGAATCGTAAAGATATGATGTTGTTGTTCTAATCATGCAGGTATCTGGAGCTCCCAAATAGTGCATTATTGGTCGTTTGTCATCTTGGCAAATCAAGGAGATGTACTTGTTGCCAGTCTCAAAAGGAAGATAATACAGAGAGTCTCTCAATGTCATGTGCTTCAGAGCTTATGTTATAAAACAGTTTATCCTTTTTTTCCCAGAGCTATCTGCTTTTAAGGGCTTTGTTTTGTACGCTGTTGCGAATACATTTGCTGCATGCATTAGTCATTTACAGTACTTAGATCCTGCAACTATTATATTGTTAACATTTGGAGCCAGCTATAATTATCTTTTATTATTCTTATTTTTAATAGTCATAGTGGTTTCTTTCCTCTCTAGCTTTCCTAAACATTGGAGGGATCTTTAAGGTATCTGTTACACTGAAGCAGCAGTCTTTGATTTCTGTATATAATATGTGTTTTCTTATCTTTCTAAAATACTGTGATTGCTAAGGATTTTTTGTCTACATTAAGTTCTTGTTTCTCTTGAATGTCTAAAATGGACATCCCAGGAAAAAATATACCTTAAAGGCATGGCCCTGCAGCATCGCCATCTTCCATGACTTCTTCGCATTCAGGGTTTCGGGCAGCTGCAGTGGCTGACACCCACGCGGAGTGAATCAGCTCTATAAACCGGGTGCCAATACCAGTTGGTACAGTCGCTTGTTGGTTTTGATACCTAAAACAATATAAGAAATGGTAGTTCCCACTGTTAATCACTGGCTCTTCTACGAAACATTCTTTTTATCCATGTTCCAGTTAGCAGCAGGGAGGGTTTCTTTCGCTTTGGTTGAATTGTGGAGGGCCTACAAACCAGCCCTTAGTTTAACTGTTGTTTCTTCTGATGCCTTATTTGAATTTTTGCATGTCTGGAACCATAAAAGCCAGAGGTGCTTGACTTCACCAGTAATTGCACTTTTTTTGTAGTGTTTGTTGTTTGGTGAGGAAGTTGGAGGGAAGCACAGACGATCACATTGGTGGTCATGTTGTTCACATCTGGGGGACTATCCGTGGACAGCCATGTCTTTGAGCTTCTAATTAAGATACTGTGGATCTCGTCAATGCTGGAAGGCCCTCAGCTCTGCACAGTGTGGCCAAGTCAGGCTGCAGTAGTGTTCCGTGAGCTCTGTGGTGATGTGGTGATCAGTGATTTTCTGCATGTTCTGCACATTCCTGCATTTCCACTGGCTATTGCGAAGAGATCACAGAAATAACTGTGAAAGGCACCAGTCATAAGCTGTAAATATGCTATACTAATGTTTCATCCTTTGATGGAAAACTCCAGATAGTCTCGAAGTTAGAAAGGTTAGAAACCACTGCTGTAGATCCCCTGGTGTAGAAATTTTAGTTGGGACTTAATCCTTCTCACCCTGTTGGATAGCTGTCCGTAGGACAGCAGTGACTTCCTTGTCTTTTCCCTGTTCATTGCCTTCATAACTGTCACAGTTGTTGGTGTAGTTTGAAATATACAGTATCTTGATGTTAAGTGTGCCCGACCAGCTTAACTCATCAGAAAACCATTTGAGTACAGGGCTTGTAACTGATAACGGGTGTACTTTTGCCCTCTTCACTGAAAGACAGTGGCAACTAAATATAGCAGAGGGAGCTATTTTTGATTATGTAACATCTCTATCTGTCTGTACTCTGATTAAATCTATTTTCTGGCAAAGGAGTAGGAGTTAATTTTCTATTATTGATCAAAAACATATTTTAGCTGTGATACAGATGACTTATTTGTCTTGCTGCCTGTTGGATTGATTTTTGTCACCGCCTTGCTGTCAGAGATGCTGTGGGGCTGGGGGCGCGGAGCGGAGCCAGGCAGTTAGCTGGCAGCGGCGGACGTGCCAGGCACATGCCGCTTCGCACCCGGGTCAGCAGTTAGCAGTCTTCTGTGTAATGTCTGGTAGATAGGCCTTGCTCTTTCGCTAACAATGCTTGTTACCATTTTTTGATAAATATATTATTGTCTGGTATCTGTATTAATTAAACTTTTTTTTATTTAACCTTTTTTTCTTTTAATTCCTGTTCCCTTGAATCTTCTACCTACATAGCATAGGTGTTGCGGTAAGGTTAGGTGCACTGAAGACATTACAACCCTAAAAGAAGCTCCGTGGCCAGGGTCTGTGGAAGACTTCATTATTGACCGTTTCTGGGAACAAGTTTAAGAAAAAAAAATCCTTGGATGAAATTTGTGAACTTCACAATGTCTTAGTGCATCCTGCCCATACAGACCCTCCCCTCCTGGTCCTTTATTTCGTGTGTGACAGCAGGGTGGTCTTATTTCTGATACAACATCAAATAGACTTTTGTTGTACGTGTCAGCCCGTGGCTTGGGAAGATGGTGCAGCTACAGGAACCTGCAGGCGAAGGCCGGGCGGTGGGGAGGGAGGCAGAGCTGTGTGCAGCTCGAGGGGCCAGCAAGTCTGGCCCCATCCTCTCTGTTTGTATAACACTTCAGAAGCAAAGTAAGGTTCCCTGAATTACTGATGTACTACTTAATGCCATAAAAGGAGCTAAGCCTAGAGAAAATAGCAGAAGACTAGATAGGCTTTATTTGGAAAGTTTAAAACTTCTGCACGCACAGTGCAGGAACTGATGGCACAAACTGCCCACTTAGGGTAAAAGAAGGGGAAATTGCCCTGCTCTGTGGCTGTGCCTGTGTTCATGCTCCGGGTAAGTACCCAACGGAACCCAAGAGAAGCTGCAGCTTTGCAACCAGCACGTCTTCCCAAGGTGAGCCATTGAGCACAAAGCCTTATGTGTAGGTCCCCACCCAGCCCGCGTGTCTGACTTGGCAGCGTATGGATCAGACCAGCTCACCGGGTCTCGCAGGTGAGACCACAGAGCCGGGCAGAGGATGTCACACCTGGAGAAATGTGGGTGCTGCAGCAGGAGGGAGAGGGGAATGAGGTGGAGGTGTGACACTCGATGCGGTTAGCGGGTTGCCTTTACACCTCCTGAGGTCAGGGAGCAGTCAGGGAAGGGTGCTTGGCTGTTGAAGGTCTATGCAGTGTGGACTTGCTCATGATGCAAATGCTCTGAGACCCATTGGTTAATAAAGTTAGAAGCGCATTAAAAATAGGCACATCCAAAAGGTGGATTAGTCTTCCCCTCCTTTCTCTGCTGCAGCGGTTTGTTACAGTTAGGAATGATGGTTTTCATCCACTGAAGAGGCCTCTGACATCAGCGTATCTTCTGGATATAGTAGAAGTGTCGAGGAATTGTCGTTAGCAACAGAAAACTATTATTTCCAGTTCAGACTCCCCTTCTGTAGTAATACTACACCTGTTATATTAACTGTTGGAACAGAATAATCAAATAGTTCCGTACCATGGACTAGAATATTATTCAAGCCTGAAGCTGTTTTACTTTAGCAGTATTTTAAAGGCTAAACAACTGTTGAAAGGGAAATAGAGAATTTGAAAAGTGTTTCTGCAAATAAAATTGTAAAAGGTTAAATTATAAAATACTGCACTGTTGTCCTCCAAGGGCTTGCAGTAATACCTAGTGTTGTTGGGTTTTGTCACGAAAGATTATTTAAAGTAATTTCACTGTCTAATGTATATCTAGTTTAGATTCTGTGTAGACAGGCAATCTGTCAATCATACTAGTGAGCATCTCCAATAATCCGATACAACTGGAGGCTTAAGTTAGAAAACAACTGAGCAGCTTTATATGTTCAGCAAAGATGTAAAAATAAATATGCCAGATACTATGCTGGTACAAATGACTCGAGTGAAGCTGTGCTGATTCACACCAGCCCAGCATCTAACTGGTGCCAACTTACCATCCAGCTCCTTGACCAAGTAAAACTCCTAAGGGCACTGGAGGCTGAGTCTGCGTTTTGGGGGTGCCCCACTGGTGTGAGAGCAATTCCAGAGGAGGGAAGAGAAAGAGAGGACGGCAGCTCTTTCATCTGAAGACTGGCAGGTGGTTCTGAGTCTCAGGCATCGGTCTCCATTCAGTAATAATGAACCGGTGCTTGTGCTGGTTTAGACAATACCTGCCTTTTCTCCTTCCTCTGCTTTGTTTGCTCTGTTCTGTGGACCCCCGTTTCCTCCTTTGTTTCTTTCTGCCGGTTTTTTTTTCAGCTTTGTCACTCAGGTCATCAAGATTGGTGCTATTGATAGCTATAAACTGAAACTGCAAAATGGTGACATGATTGCAATTTGACAGAAGTACTATTTCCATTCAGAGTGAAGCTGGAACAAATTGGGAAGAGAGAAAACCATATTGGTAATTGGATACATTATTATAAAGATAGCAATCATCCTGGTTGTTAATCTTCAGCATAGCTCATGGGAAAGGTAAAACCTACTCAAAATTTACAGTAAACGCATCTCCCATCATGCTTTATGCTATTTTCAGTCCATTTATTGGGTAGAAGCACATCAGTTGCCTTTATCAGAGACCACGTAATGCTGTTTTCTTTGATAGCCATAAGGAAATACTTGCTGGAGTAGCTAGCGGAGGATAGGCACATCACCCATATTCACTTCTAAAGCCAAAAGCGTCTAAAGCATTCCCCAACTGCATCTCCCACTTGGATGCTGTGTTACTGCAGAGTCAACATTTAGCTTTTCTTTTGCACAATGTGCATGTCCTTCACACAGGTAAAGGCAAAATGTGAAAAGAAATTGCATTTTTTATCCAGATTCTATCACTAAATAGTGCCTTTTTGTTGTCTGTTATAAAGCACTGACCAGATGCTGCAGGTGCATTTGGCAATGCAGAGAAGCGGGATATTATCATGTTTGGGTGCCTGGTAGTAAACGTGCTGAGAGGGGTACCTAAGCAGCTTGGTAAGAAATAGTAAATTGGAGATTATTGGCCTGGTGGACATACTTACCTCATTTCATGCCAGTAAATCCTTCAAAAGGATGGGATGTTTTACACTCTGTAGTACCAGTTACCAAAAGCCAGACTGGATAGAGGGGATGGATAATGAGAGAACTTGAGCTTTTCAACCAAGATTGAGGCAGGTATGGCTTTCTCTTCTCCCGGCTGGTATGTTTACCCCAATACATGTGCAGGCCACTGGAAAATTACCATTCTCCACAGGGTAGGAGCTGATGGTCTGTCATTGCTGTGGTGGTAAACAGTAATTTTCCCTTGAGATGTGCCTGTGGAGTGACACCTGTACATAAAATTGCTTACCGTACTGTTTTATTTTCAAACTGACTTAAATCTGTTTCACTGACTGTAGACTGAGGTAAGTTAAAGAAAAGCATTTTATGGATTCTTACAATGGTGGACAAAGATACAGAATAAGTAAGTGGAGAAACTAATAGATAACCTAGATTTTCCGAATTGCTAAGCTACTCAGCTCTTTCTGTAGTTGCGGAGAAGCAGAGGTGCTGCGTGTCTCTGGAAAGAAACTCCTAAAGATGAATCTGGAATATGTATGTTGCTATAGTAAAAATTGTGAACACTGTCCAATTTTTGAGGTTGTTTTTGTTTTAAAGAAAACAAACATACACAAATGTGTGATTTTAGCACTGATGTAGAATGAGGGAAGATTGTTCATTTTGGGATTGTAGCTACTCAAAACCTGAAGTGATTTTTCAGGTTTGATACGGTAATTCTAAAAAAAAAAAAACACCCAACAAAAACCCCGCATGACCTTGCCAAGATACATGTCCTGATTTTACACCTTGTAACTCCAGTGACATTATTGAATAAGTTAAACTATTTGTGTGTATTTTTAGAGGATCTTTAATCAAAGCACAGACAATTCTTCCTGCTGATTCTTCACAGTTTAAAGTATGCCATTCCGATAAAAAAGAATGACACCTAAGATGCCTCCAATTAGGGTATCTAATTTTGGATAAATGATCTATTTTAACTCCATCAGTAAAAATCAGTAAATTGTTGCAGGTGCTGTATTTCCAAAATGCCAAACTATCTATAATTATTATTATTTATTTGGAGAAACAATTATAAAACAGCTTATGCGAGTTACAGAGTAGCAGAGTTAATCAGTTAAGGCTTCGTCTTTAAGGAGGTTCTTATTTTATACTTTGCTATACATTTTTTTTCAAGCAAAAGCAAAAATGACGGGTTCTGCTGGTGTGCGGTGGGAGCAGAGCGGCCCATTTGTGCGTGTGTGCGCGTGTAGCCAGCAGCAGCGCTGCATAACCACAGCCTTCAGCCCGGCTTCCAAAGGGAACAAAGCTTCCATGAGCTTGTGGTCTGTGCTGCTGCCAGCCTGCTTGGGGCTCAGTCCACAGTTCATCAGGTGCCCCCCTAAATTAACTCGGAAGCTGATGATTGGCTTCAACAGAAATTAACAGCATTAGAAATCCCTGGCACAGGGAGCTCTGGTGAAGCTTGTAGGAATCAGGAGTGGGTAGGAAAGACGGACAAATCACAGAATGTTTGGGGTTGGAAGGGACCTCTGTGGGTCAACCCAGTCCAACCCCCTGCCGAAGCAGGGTCACCCACAGCAGGCTGCACAGGACCTTGTCCAGGCGGGTCTTGAATATCTCCAGAGAAGG
>Ga0065711_1030234_pt1 | contig 33178 bp, 22 predicted proteins | sample Hoacrofraction12_FD_59098 | JGI IMG/M metagenome (GOLD analysis project Ga0065711, IMG submission 59098) | Hoatzin crop microbial communities from Cojedes, Venezuela - Epithelial fraction 12 v2 (version 2) | ecosystem: Host-associated > Birds > Digestive system > Esophagus > Crop | place...
CTGTCGCTGGGCACCACTGAAAAGAGTCTGGCCCCATCCTCCTGACACCCACCCTTCAGATATTTATAAGCATTTCTAAGGTCCCCTCTCAGCCTTCTCTTCTCCAGGCTGAACAAGCCCAGCTCCCTCAGCCTTTCCTCGTAGGGGAGATGCTCCAGTCCCCTCACCATCCTCGTAGCCCTCCACTGGACTCTCTCCAGTAGCTCCTCATCTTTCTTGAAGTGGGGAGCCCAGAACTGGACACAGTACTGCAGATGGGGCCTCACTAGGGCAGAGCAGAGGAGAAGGAGAACCTCCCTCGACCTGCTGGCCACACTCCTCTTGATGCACCCCAGAATCCCATTGGCCTTCTTGGCAACCAGGGCACACTGCTGGCTCATGGTTAACCTGTCATCCACCAGCACCCCCAGGTCCCTCTCCACAGAGCTGTTCTCCAGCAGGTCCACCCCAAGCCTGTACTGATGCATGGGGTTGTTCCTCCCCAGGTGCAGGACCACTGTTTTTCCTTCAGTGTTGCACCCTGGGATGTGTGGTTTGTCAGCATGCTACTGTCATTGTTGCTATGGCGGTGGCTATTATTACTAATGAGCATTTCCAGCAGCCCCAGTTAACATCAGGAAGTCTTTCGCTAGCAGGAGAACAATTCCTGCCCCAGAAATCCGGAGCAATTGGTTGCTGGGTGAATTTCTCATGCCCTCAGGTACTGGCGGCACTGGTAGTTTGTTCACCAGGTTTGGGGTGGTGAGGGGAGGAGGGACTGGCAGTACCACATCCCACTCCTTGCGGTGAGCTCTGTGCCAGCTGAGCATGGTGTCCAGCTGCATTGCTGCCAGCCCTTGCCCAAAGCGGGCATCTCCCAGAACACCGTGCCCAAGCTGGCTGTGGTGAGCGTCCCTGCGGGGTGCAGAGCCTGGGCAGAGGCATCCTGGCCAGCAGGGATGAGCCTAGTCCTCTGCCTCACAGGAATTATCTGTGAAGCTGCTGTGTGTTGGGTGCTGACACAGCGAAGGGCGAGAGCTTCGAAGTCCCAGGGACAGCTGTGGACTTGGGCAACACGGGCAGCGATATTTCAAGCAGGGACCCAGGGAGCAGGGTGGATTCTGGGGGCCCTCAGAGGATGCTCTTTCCCCTGTGCCTCTGGGCACCTGCTGCCACCGAGGTCTCCCTGTGCCGCTGCCGGGTCCCACTGGGGAGCCCCAGCTGCGCAATGGAGTGGCTCCCGCTAGCCCATGTGCCATAACGCTGCCTTCTCCTCTCCCTGCACCTGGCTCTGTGCCGGCTACCCTGGCCCCACTGCCCCTCGTGGGTTGGCGGCTTCCTGCAAATCATCCGGCACCATTGCTCCCGTCCGCCTGGCGAACGGCCATCACCGGTGAACAAAGAGGCCCCTTGTAGCAGTGAGCTCACGAGTTGGCAGCGGCTGTGCTTTCGGGGACGCCGTGTCTCCAGGAGGGCTGAGCACCGTCTCCACAGGACCCCCAAGGGCTAAGCTTCCCTCCTTCCACCCGCTGAAGCTGAGGGATGCCGGGAGCCTCCTTGCCCCTGTGCCATGGCCACAGATTAAATACTGGGGGCCACGAGCACCTCGAGCCAAGCCTGGCTGTCTTTCCCCCCTTCCCCCTCCTCCTCCTCTTCCCATGCTCTTCATTTGGGACTCATTCAATGTCTCTGGGTCTCAGTTCTCCAGCACTAAAGGTCTCAGAAATTGATTGGGTTTTCACCGGAAATTGCTGATTCTTAGAAAGGATTTTTTTTTATATTGTTGACAATGCTTTCTTCCAAATTATTCCATTTTACATTTTCTCCTGTGCCCTGTATTTATCTAGCCCCTCTATCCCCTACTCTTCACCTTGCTGCTGGAGCTGGCCGGGCGGACACAGGGAGAGGTCGTGGTGGGGCTGGCATGGGTCCTGCCCCTCGTCCCAGTGCAAACACACTCCTCTTTTTGGGGTAAGCATGGGGGGAAGGTCTGAGTGCTGGAAACAGGAGCATCCATCTAATTCCAGCTGCCCAGGACTACCTGGTCCTCCTCCACATGTCCCACACGACCCTGGACTGACCACGGCCAACGGAGGGACCATGTGCTGAGCATCCTCCCAGGATGCCCACTGAGCCACACCAGTTGCCCCAGGCATGGCTGTGGCAGGTGGAGTGGGTGGACATGAGGATGCACGAAGCCCACATGGGCCAGAGGAGGGGAAGGACCTCTTTGGTTTGGATGCTGGTGACGGCACATGTCATCTTGTCTGGCTCCCTGTCATGCCTGGGTGCTAGGGACGCTGGAGGGGGTACACAAGAGTAATTTAATGCTATTAAATCCTTTCTATGTTATTGCTGTTTAAAAGCATGGTATTTCCACCACCACTAACCCTCTGCTGCTGCAGCTGGGTCTCCTGGCCCATGCAGACCCTGGAGCAACAGGCGTCTCTCGGCCGGCGTCTCTCTCATCCTGCTCCTCGGAGCCGGGTCCACTCTGCCCCCGTGGGTGTTGTACCCCATCCAGCCCCCCTGGGGTGCCACTGGCCCCACTGCCACCCCTAAGTGGGATCACCCAAAGCTCTTGTGCCAGCGTTGGTTCTGCCTTGTGGAAGTGCAGGGATGCTTTCTTCCTCAGGGAAAGGACGATGAAAGGAAGGAACAAAATTCAGCATAAAACTGGGAGGCGAACGCAATGTCAAAGGCAAAGAGCCAGAAACCCAGAGGCAGAAGAACCCAAATTACTGTTCCCACAGCAACTCGCACGCACCCTCCTCACACCGCCAGGCAGACGCTTACCAGGCTGCCACCGAATGTGTGCACATGTTCTCCATGGAGGCTGTGAGTTTGTCATCTCTAGTTCTGCCTTTTAATTTTGGGCTGGATTAACCCTGCTCTGTGTGCATGTTCAGTGGTACTGCATGGCACTGCCCCAAACGTGACCAAAGGGTGACTTTAGGTTGTCTGTTCCCATCCTGAGGAAAGGAGCCGAGGATTGAGATGGGCTTTCCAGTGGGTGCAGGGTCTGGGTGCCACCACCTTTTTGGGGGGCACTTTCTGTGTGACCTTATGGTGGATGCCTTTCCCACCACCCTGGAACTGTGTGTCTGTCTTTGCATGGACAAAACGTGCCAGAGAGCGATTTAACACAGGTCTCCAGCTTTCGTTGGCTGCTTTTAGCAAGCAGGAGCCGGTGCAGGCTGCTTGGTGCTGCTGTCCGAGACAGCTGGGCTGCTTCCCTGCCCTGACCCCGGCTGGGTTTCAGCATGCTGCATCAGCTGTTTGCTGCGGGATCTGTACCTGCTCCAGGCTCCTGTTTCTAAATGTCGCAGCGATGCCGGCAGCTTCACCTGTGTCACGAAGCAGGGCTGGAAGGGGTCTGGAAAGCCAGCTGGGAGTACCCTGCCCCTCTGGTGGGTCTGGGCATGGAGATGCCAGCATGGAGGCGCGTTGCTGCAGGACAGGACAGGGGTGCTTTAGCAGGGGATGTTCTGGCCACCAGGTCTTCCCAAGGGGATTTGGTGTTAACGTATTAAAAATGCCGTACACCTCCCCAAGGCCGCACAGCTCGGTGCACGACAAGCCCGGGCAGGGTCTTGGCCAGGGCTGGGGAAGGAGGACTGAGGGGGTCAGCAGAGCTGAGCTGATGCCAGGGGTGGGGATGGGAAAATGAGGGCTGACAGCGGACCCATCGCCCTCAGCCTCAGCAGCAAACCCTCGCCAGCAATGGAGCAAACCTCGCGGGAGCATTTCCTCATTCGGCGTCTTCTGTGGCATCTCACTGAAATCACATGGCCGGAGTCACGGGGCTTGGTGGGGACTGTTCCCTGACTCCTCCCTGCTCCCCGTGTCCATGGGGTGACACCATCTCCCAGGAGGTCAGGAACCTGGGAGATTTTCGAAGCAAGTTTCTCTTGCTCTGCTTGGGTCTTAATTAACTGATTTCCATCCTGAGCTGTTAACTCCTTGTCTGGCACACTACCCGGTGCTAGACTTCCTGAGGCAAATTAGGGACCTCTAGTCCTGTCCTATCCTATCCTATCCTATCCTATCCTATCCTATCCTATCCTATCCTATCCTGTCCTGTCCTGTCCTGTCCTGTCCTCATCTAACCTAATCTAATCCCGTTCCCTTCTCATCTCTCTGTCCAGGACTTTCCTGCCCTATATAAAACCTCTGATCTTCCTCTTTTCCATGCCATGCTTGTGTGCGAATGCAGCTGGGAGATCATCCTTGTTGCCACAGTTTCCGTAGCTCCTGGGGATGGTGCAGACAAAAGCTGTTTGGTTTTTTTTCCCCCATTGTCCTTTTTCTGGCACACCCCATCATGGAGCAAGCAGGACAAGCTCCTTGTCCTCTCCAGGACCTTGCGCTGTGCGTTGGCTGGTCTTCTCCCTCCCTCGCTCTGCAGGGCATCCATGCCTGGACCCCAGCACTCAGCCGGCAGCTGGGATCAGCCAGGGCTTCCCACGAGGAGGTTCTGCCCATGGTTTGAAAATAGCATTTATTTGCGCTGGGTTACCATAGTTACTTGTGGAAAGTCACACGGCACTGCTTCTGCTGCTTAGTTGGGCGATTCTCTCCAATGCGGCACGACCAGCTAATTTTACCATCAAACGGACCCATCAAAATGGCAGGAATTTCTTGGGTGCTGGTTGAGCTTCTGTGTGGGATGCCTTAGCTGCCCCTCACACATTTCAGCAACCCTCTCTTCAGAGAGGGCTGGATGCACCTGCAGTACTATATCAGATTTTGGGTCTTCGATCACCCGGGTTTGCATTGCTAGAAGGAGCCAATGTGGTTTTCCCAGTGCTGAGCCTGTACTTGTGCTGCATCTTGGAGCTCTTGAAGCCAAATACTGAGAACCAGCATGGCAAACCTCCCCACTGCAGCCCCATGCCTGGTTTATGGGAAGGTGGTCTGCAGATGGGGGACTGGAGCAACTGATGTGTCCTGGAGAGACAGTTTTGGAGACATGATGCTTGGTGAGACAGGGATGCAGAATGCTGCTCTCCTGCAGGCTGGCAGCTGGTGGTGACAGCTCTTCAACCAACAGTGGTCAGCAGCTCAGCGTGTAAAGCACCGCGCATGTTTATATTACTTTGCACAAGTGATAGAGTTTGTCCTCGATGCTGGACCTGGCAGAAGCAAGCTCTGGCAAAGCCAGTGGGAGGGATGCTCGGTAGCTGGGTGCCATGTATGGGGCCGTGCTCCCATGCGTAGACACTCAGAGTGACGTAAACCCAAACCACAGGTTGGTACAGTACTGGAGCCTCCAAACTGTGGGATTTGCCTGCCAGACACTTGTGGGAGCAGCTGGTATTTGTTATCTTCCCCACAGCAACGGCAGACACCATCCCACATGGGAGAGCCAGGAGCCAGCCTGGGATGCAGCTGGAACTTGCCTGCCTGTGGACATGTCCCTGCCAGCCCTGGGAGCTGGTGACCCGGCTGTCCCGCAGGCAGCGGCCCAGGGGACAGCAGGCGCTGGGCACAGGGAGTGCATTGGGGACAGGACGTAGCAGGGCAAGGCAAAGCCTGGGGTGCCCCGCTCTGGCTGTGTCGCCACCTCTTTTTGGAGATGGAGCTGCCGGTGGATGCCAAGAACGGGCAGCCACAGGGTGCCAAGGAAGGGAAGCCTGATTTTGCGTCATTGCTTGGTGCCACACAGTTTTGGGGAGAAAAAATAGGCTGGTTTCTACCAGAAAAGCTGAAGGCAAAGGCTTTCTGCTGCCTGGACACGAGCTGCTTCAGAGCTGTGTGCTGGGCTGCCCCGAATCTGTCCTTCGTCACTGGGGTGAGACAGCTCTTCCCCCACTCCACAAACCCCCTCCTCCTCCATGCTGCCAGCTCTCCCTTGGCCTGCAGAGCTGGCAGGCGGAGAGGGAAATAAAACCTTGGCTGGCTGGCAGGACACACTGCCTTTCTGCAGAGCTGCTGCTGTGCGGTGAGGCAACCCAGAAAATCACTGTCTTTCTGCTCCAAGCTGTGCCAGGGCAGGAGACTCCCCTCTGCCTCCCTGCCTGACTCAGCTCTCACCAGAGTACCCCGCTACCGATTAGCAAATTAAATCCAATCCCTATGGCACTTCCTAGGTATTCCTGCACAGCTGCTCTGCTTTCGGCTCCTCCAGCCTGGGCTCCCGCACTCTGCTGAAGCATCACCTCTGGCATGCTGCCTCCGGCTGGGTGCTGTGCCAGGCTGTGCCACGCCGTGCCGGCCTCTCCTCTGGGCTTCTCATGCCTATAGACCCCTCAAAAACTGGAGATGAGATTGAGCTGGTGTCGGTGCTAGCGGCAGCTCGGTGGCAGCCAGCTGGGAGCCCCCAAAGGTCTCCTTCTCTGGGGCTCAATGGATGCGGCGTTGCCCTGCCTCCCACCCTGCTCCTGCACACCCATCTCTGCCAGGCTTGACTAATACATATAGAAAAGGATATTTTTGATTGGGTGAAGAAATTTGCCAAAACAGGGTTAGATTGTCCCCAGCAACTGTTCTGTGCTTGATTTGGCATGACCAGTTTTCCTGCAGATGTTTTCTTGGTGCAGGTGCTGGCAGCACCCCTATCTCACTCTGCCTGGCCGGGGGTCCATGGGTGCCACACTCCGGCCTCTGGCAGCCTCCGTTAACTCACGATAGGACACGACATCCCCGCAGTCTCACCTCCCTGCCCAGCTGTCAGGTGAAGCGTGTGGCAGCCAGCTCTGCCAACAGCTTTCCCAGCTGTGTCCTTGGCTGCCTAGGAGCACCCAAACCAAAATGCTGCGGGCGAGCCAAATTAAACACTGCTCAGTTATCGCTTTGTTTTAGCAAAGAGAAACTGAAAGGGAGAAGGAAAGTGTTTTCCTTTGCTTTTGTTATTTCCCTCTCAGGCTGTTATTGCCTTGCTTAGCTTGCTAGGGAATGGGAGCTGCCTGCTGAGGCCGGCTGGCTCCAGAGCTGCTGTCAGGCAAGACATGAGGCCTTTTTATTTTAAGAGTCTTTTTTCTGTGTCCTGGGTTTCACATCTCTCTTGTAGGCAGTTCCTCTCCTGCAACGTCCGATGTGAAGCATCAGGCCAGCAGCAAGAGGACGGTTAGCTAATCATGGGGACAAAGCGCACATCTGGTTATCTGAGCTGCCCAGAGCCCCGTGCCGGGGCGGGTGGCCACATGGGACCCGCCAGGCCATACCAGTCGCAGAGGCCAGCACCTGTTTTCCAAAAGCATGGGCACCTTGTCAGGAATGAGCACCTCACTGGGAATGAGAAAGACCACAATGGTGCAGGAAAGGCCCTGGTGGTGGGAAGAAAGAGTTTCTGTTCCTCTTGGGCAGCAGGAAACGATCACAAAACCCCACTGTCCCAGATTCACATTCTGAGCTGGGGTGGGCTGGGCCGAGCTTTCAGGGTTTCCCCTGTCCCTGGCTTCATGTGTTGCCTTTTCCTCTAAAGCTCCAGAGAGAAAGCACTGGTGCTTGCAGCCACGGTTGTATCCCGTCCCTGAGGATTATTTTAGAGCCACATTGCAGGAGAGGGAAGCAAAATCGCAAGATTTTCCCCATTAGCCCCAGCCCCAAGGTTGGGATTTGCCAGGGCGGGGCGGCTGAGCCAGCTCCACGCATGCCTGCAAAGGGGACTGAGCAGCGAACATCTCCTGCTGCTGTGGCTGGCGAAAGCAGAGGCAGTGGGCTGTGGTCTGCAGCAGCTGGGGTTGTCCCAGCCCTTCCCGGGGTGCCAGGGGCAGGCAGGGGACAGTGCTGGGATTTCCTCTGCCCACGCCCGCCCATCCTCGGCTGCGGCTGGCATGGCATCAACACCTTCTCTGGAGGAAGCTCCATCATGTCTAGTTGAAGATGATCTTAGTCAGACCTCCTCTATCCTAGCAAAGAGAAAAGACCACAAAGAAAAATGAAGATCCCCAAAGGGTCCAGTGCACGTTTTCAGCGGAGCAGGGAGCGGGTCGGTTACCAGCGGGTCCCTACTGTGCTTTTGTGTTTGTATTACAGGCGCACCCCAAGACTCTGCCAAAGGCAGGGTCCAGCCATGCCCACCACTGTCAGCAGGAGATGTGCTGCCCTCAAGGGTAAAACACCCAAGAAAAATGATATTTGGTAGGAGAAATTACTGTGTGCCATGGACTTGCTCAACTCTATGCCACTGAAGTAGCAGATCTGGACCATGACCCCAGGGTTTCCAAAGCCCAGTCTCTCTGCTTTTTAGTGGTTTTCAGGCTGGCCATCCATCATGGGCTCAGCAGGCATCGCTTACTGTAGGGCTGCGGGGAGATCTCGAAATGGGGCTCTTTGCTGGGGGCAGAGGCATGACTACATTAACCAGCTGGTTTTGAGGAAGGCACAGCCAAGACGGCAAAGTTCAGTGGATGCAGATGAAAATGACAAGAGCATTTGTGGATGACAAAATATCACACAGGGATACTGTCTCAGAAAAGGGGAAGAGGTAGAGGAGACTCAGTAGAAGTATGTGGGGGACACAAGAAAACAATCAGTTCCTCTTTCCACCATATCCTGTAAGTGCAGTGCAGAAATTAAAGGGCAGTATATGTGGAACAGATTAAAAGAAGCTGATTTTATGTATTATTTCATTTACTGCCAGATTTTGAAATATACTGGCATGGCTGCTAAAAAGCCAGAGGTAAGGACAGCCACGGCTTGAAGCCCAGATGACAACACAGGTAGCAAAGCATTGTGTTTTCCACGTGTTTGCTGTGAGGGTTTTATAAAACCAACTGGGAATAAATCCAGCTTTGTGACTCATTTGTCTTTTGAGACAGAAGGAAACACTGTCGCCTTTAGTCCCCTGACAGAAACCGGGGACAGCCAGGGATGTGTGCAGCCCCCGAGGCGTCCCCACAGCCTGGCCCCGCACTGGACTCACCCTCCCGACTGCCCTCCTGTCCCCAGAGGGGAGAGTGGCTGGATCCCTCCGGGTGCGTGCCGGGAGAGGGAGGATGCCTCCCAGCAACTCGGGGAGGGTGCTTGCAGTTAGATTACAGCCCCTCACTAAGGTCAAGGCAGCAAACCTCCGGCAAGCCAAACATCTCGAGCCAAATCTGACTTTGGTCCCTGCTCCATCCTCCCTCCAGGACGGGACATCGCTCTGTCCTCACCCCATCCCTTGCAGGCAGCTGGCTCAGAGTTGGCTGAGCACAGAGGAGAGGGGAGACGCACACAGTGCCGGGCCTCTCCGAGGAACACGCCGTCTCTTCCAGACAGAGATTTTTTTCCCATCAGCTGACACAGTCAGGATCACACGGGGCAGCCTGAGCTCAGGAATAGCTCGTTATTTAACAATGCCTGTACAGCTACATTTGTATTAGTAATATTTGCTGATGCACAGACACGGCACTCACACAAACTACTGCTTTTTCCTGGGGCCCTTCTCATCCTCGTGGCCCAAGCCTCCCCATTTCCACGCTTGCAGAAAAGCTGCCGTGTGCTGGAGCTGCCCTGGCAGTGCCCAGGCACTCACCTCTTCGCCGTTCACTCACCGGGAGACACAGGCGAGGAGCTCCCCGCCGGGGCAGCTGGATGGGTGCAGAAGCCCAATGCTCTGGACCTCGACGGGGAGCCCATGGGGACCTTTCTCCCCCTGCGGGAAAGGCAGCAGGAAACATTTGTGACTGGGACAGAGAGATTTTTGGCCCCCACGGGCTTTCAGGACAGTTCCCTTCTGTGGTTGTTTCAGCACCTGTGAGTGAGCAGCAGCAGGGAAGACTAACTCAAGATAAGGTCCTTCAGAGAAAACACTGGGGGTTGTTTGAGACAGGGTAGAGCTGTCACTCAGAGGACAGTGGCTGGCTCTGGGTTTCAGTGGGACCTTCTGAACAATCGCTGTCACACAGCCCTGGGCAAAGGGAGACCATGAGCCCATGCCTGAGGACAGGAGGGACAGAGCCGGTCCCACGGCCTTGGCGTCCCCCGAGGGAAAGGCACTGCTGCGGCAGTGCCCAGGGCCATAGAGGGCTTGCTGCTGAACACCTCTGCTCCCGCATTGCCAAGAGCGCCGTGTTTCTGCAAAAACACTACCCAGAAATCCAAAACTTTCTAATTCTCCCTCTTTCCTGTGCTCGCAGCGCAGCTTTCTTGCCCTGGAGGTGGTTGGTCGTCCTGTGTCTCTCACTAGCCCCAGCAAGCAGCTGGATTTCACATCCCTGCGCTTCTGAAAACCTTCCAGGCTGGAGGCACACGGACCCAGGAAAGGAAGAGGACCTTGCGCAGCCATCTCACAGTCTCATTTAACCTCTGCAAGTTCTCCTCATTTGTAGGGTGCAGATTAAACATTAAGCCCTTAAAAACATCCTTTGCCTCAAAAAACCAGCATAAACACAGGGCAGGAACTGGCTAGTACAGACGGTCACGAGAGCACACCCTTGTCCTGTGTACAAGGAAACACAGATCCAGCCCCCGCAAGTAGGTTCTGGCTGCACGAGAGACGGACCACAGCAGAGGTCATGAGACACAATTCAGGCCAAAGGCTTCTGCTTGGAGCTTGTTTATGCTGGTTTACGGGCCAAGAGCCTGTCCTTTTCTTTTGGGCAGCCCTGGACCCTCTTCTTTGCAAACAACTCTTTTGGGTAGGCTGGGAGTGGGGGCAGGTGCAGCTGGAGGTTGCTCTGACCCAGGGAACGGCCTCGAGCAATATCTGCTCCCACTGGCCAAAGGAGCCACACATCTCCCTTCCCAAACACAGGCTAGAAATTCTCTCCAAGATGCCAGGCTGGAGGCAGCTCCGAAACTGTCAGAGGGCTGAGCACAAGGTAGGCAGCCTTCCTGGAAAGAGAGGTGCTTAGTCTCTTCCTTGGAAACCTCTACACTTGCCCCTCCCTCCCCCCCAAGGCTGTGTCGAACACGTTAATCAAATTTCCTCTGCCAGTCAGTTATTCCCCCTGTGGTCTCCACTTCTGCAATTTCAGAAATCTGTATGTGATTATGTTATTGCTCATTAGGGAAGGAAGCTGTCCCAAGAAGACCCACACCCTCAGAAATGCTGAGAGTTACGTTTGAGTAGAGCTCTGCAGGCCTTGAAGTTAAACTGCTCCCTCCAGAGTCAACAGCTCACGAGCAGGGAACAAACCCAGGTGCACAACCCACAGCATGGCTGCAAGCGAAGCTGTAACCTTGAGAAATGCTTCGCCTCCATCTGCCCCAAAAGAGTGCAAGATCACACTGCTACGTAGGAGCTGTGGCCGATGTTCCTGTGGCGTACGAGAAAGCACAATGAACTCAATGACTGAGGTTAAGGGAATTGGTAAAATCTAGGCAGATCCTTAGAGGAAGAGAGTATCAACGAGTACTTCTTGTGAGCTGTGGAACTGCTGAAACCAGTTGTCCTCTGGCTCTGCCTCAAGGGTGGGTAACTGGGGGTGCTGTGTTATCCAGCAAGGGATACACCCTCCCTGCAGCCCTTCGCTCTGGGATGCAGCATTAGAGTCTCGTCCCGGTTCTGGGAAACAGGCAGCCAGACCTGGAGAAACTCAACATCTCCAGAACTTTACTGCCTTTTCCCTCATTATAATTTGCGTGAGTGTGGCCATGAGGAAGGTCCTGCAGTGCTCTGGCTGTGGAGGCAGCGAGGAAGCCTGGACTCCCCTGCTGCACAGTCCCGAAGGGTTCTCTCTGCATGCTGTCCTCCAAGTGAGGGGTACGGGTGACTGCCGTGGGCTGCACACTTGTGGAGACACAGCTGGCATGCGGCAAAGCTTCCATGGGTGCCGAGGTGATAGCAAGGCCTGATGCAGAAGGACCTGTCCTGCCAGCCCAACAGCCAACTGGCTGCCACCACTCCAGCTGCAGGGCACTGTGCTCAGCAAGATGCCTGTTAGCCACTGGCTGCGTGCTGCCTGAGCAGGCAGACTTTTCCCTCTTGCCGCGAAGCGCCATCTCCATCGAGCATATATGATTCAGCAAGCAAGAGGTCAAGGGACAAAATACCAGCTTAGATGCACACCTCTACCCAGCTCAGCAAACAGTGACAACTCTTGATGTATCAGTCCTAAACCTCCCTTGAACAAAACTGGACAACTCGTTGCTCTGCAGGATTCATAGTGAGCAACCAACCTACTTCTAGCTGTGGTCTTTGCTGGGCTTGAATTCAGAGCCTCAACAAGATGAGTCTACCAAAGCACAGCATAGTCAGACCCCTGCAGAAGGTGATTCAGAAACCCATGTGCAATGGTTCTTGAAAGGGACTGGCTGCCTGAGGCAACCCCTGCCACACAGCAGAGAGCTTCATAGAGCAAGAGGGAAAAAGTGGGTCTTCACACTAACCCAGAAAGCTTTAGGGAAGCAGGATTTCACAGCATGAGGAGGAACATTTGAGTAAGAGAAACCGACTGCACCCCAGCCACCACAAGCAGGAGAGCACTGGTTGCAGCCAGATGGCCCTGCTCTGTCTGCAACACTCGCAGGTCAAGCACACGGACTCCCAGTCGCTTATGGCACGGAGGATCCAGCACCACGGGCTGGGAGGACGCCGCACTGATCACTGGCTCACTGGGCTTGCACTTGTCCCTGCAGGCTTGCAAAGCGGCCTCCTTCACCCGCGGCTGCGAGAGATCGGGAGGACGACAATGTCAGTCAGAAACCCTGCCAGTCAGTGGCAGATGGAGGGCATAGCTCTCAACCCTGGAGGACAACTTAACGACGAAAAAGGGAAGTGATTCACCAAACAAGTAATGACCTGAAGATGTGTCAGCAACAAGGAGGTGCATACCCAGGTTCAGGGACAGCGTGGACTGTCCTAGTGCCTTATCTACATTTGCACAAGAGAACACAGCACCGGGTTAGTAAAACAGGAGCTCAATGCTCTCAAATATCGCCCAGCTAAAGTGTGGGTCCAGTCCCACTGAGCAGTCGGTTGTGTGACTTAAAAACAGTCAGAAGCAGCCTAAGACACCAGAGCATGGCCAAGGAGTTGAGGCACAACCCTCCGAGCTGCTCATGCAGCTCTGTGACCCAAAGTCGTGCTTGGGAAGAGTGACAGCAATGCAGGGCTGGAAACACCCAACGGGGTGCTTTAAAAGGCAAATATTTAAAACCCTGGAAAACCTTTAAGTTTGCTGCCAGAAGCAGTCTTGTGCCATGAACTGGTTACAAAACATCTCCCAAGGAAGCAGATATCTGTATCTCCTTTACAGAAAAGGCTGTGCACGGAAAATCCAGAAAAAAAGGCACAGCTAGCAAGCATCACACTCTTCTCATACCACAGCACAGCCGCAAGTCAGAGAAGCTTCCTCTTCCAGGAGTTAAGGCTCCTCCAGCTTCATTATGAACTACCAGCCCCGTGAGACATCACCCACAACTCTCCCAAGCCCTCCAGGCATGACAAAGAGCTCCCACTACTTGATGCAATCAAGTATACCATTTTCCTTTCAGATCCTCAGTCACGTAGCTTGAGCTTGAAGTAGCTGTAAGGTTCAAAACCAGTTGCCCACCTTGCTAAGCTGCTCATGATCCCTCAGTTACATTTTCCTGCTACTGAGCACCTTTGTTATTAAGTTTAAGGTCTTTAACGGAGTTGTAAAATTGTGATTTATGGTATTTTAATGCTAAGCTCACTTTTGGAAATCGAGTGGAGAGCACCTATTCATACCACTTTACCCTTTTCCCATCTCTTAAAAAAAGAAGTACTCTTTTTGTAATGTTTACTAAATTCTGTGACTTTAGGCTTGCACGGATGGATTTATTTGCAACAGAGGGAGACAGAAGCTGACGACCGGGGAAGGGGATCCTCTAGTGGCCACAGGCTTTCTTTGCAGCAAGCCCTCAGCATGGCGGCGCGGAGAGCTGGCATGAAAATCATCCGCAGATTGTTTCTGCAAGCTCAGCAATCCCTCTTTTCCACACTGCGTCGCTTTAGACCACAGCCTGGCTCTTGGAAACACCCGTGCACGGCAGCACAGGAGGCCCCCGTGTTGTGTATGAAGTGTGTCTGTTAGGTTTTGGTGGGTTTTTTTGTCCTCCTGCCTACCAGGAGTTTCATTCAAACCCCAAGAATTTAATGGAATGTCACTGGAAACTTAAACAGCTTTTTTTACTTCAAAAAAAGTATTGGTCATTGCCTGCAGGGCATTTCCAAATGCATTTTGCACAAAGGATCTTGATATCCTCCAACTGCACCAGCAGGTTCCTGTAGTTACCACAAGTCCCACATTTAAGTTTCAGGCATTGGCAAAGACTAGGCTTAAGTATCAGGAATATTTGTTTAAACCAGAGCTGCTACCTAGAAACACTCCCTTGAACCACTGCAAAAAGCATCTGTGCTGTTATCAGGGACGTGGGCAGGAAAGAGATGCGAGTTAAAACCAAGCCATCAAGAGGAACAAAAATACCAGTTTGAAACAAGCAGCTCCCTGCCCAAGCTGCCTGCCTGCTGCCAGCCATCACGTTTGTGCCGGCGCAAAGGCAGGCACAGCCTCCAGCGAGAGCAGCGCTGACCTGCAACGGCTGAAGGACTGTCGCCGAGTTGATGACAGCGTTTACACGCAGAGAATGCAACAGCACCGCTGGTCCGATCTACAGCTTGAAGTGCTGGTGGCCAGAAGACGCCTCTAAGCTCCATTTAAACACAGGCTGGGCTGGAGCAAGACATGCTTTCCGGCCCCGCCAAAGGGAAGAAGGCTCATTTCAGCATTTGCCAGTCTAAGCTTTTTCACATTCAGTTTTGCATCTGATCTCCATGGAAGCCTTGTGAGACCTCCTAAAATGGTCAGAAACAGTGTAATCACTTCACGGTAGTGACGAGTTCATGTGAGAGAACAGGTGCTCCAAGGTCTATCGCTCAGTTTCAGCATGCCATTTGCTATGAGGGCTACAGGAAGGAAAATAACCGAACAGAGGACAAAGCCAGTAGCCTCCACAGTCAAACACCTTTTAATATAATCTAAGATTCTGTACAGTGACAAAAACATTATTGACGTAGGGCAGCGATTCCAATGATAGAAAACCAGTTCAGCAGCACAATACCAGTCGTCTGAAGCAAAACATCACCCCAAATAATATGCACATTCATCTCAGCTATGAATAATCCGAAATTCATGACAGAGCTGGCAGAAAGGCATCTCAACGTTAACAGCTGGGTGCCCAAGCCTCTGATCTGTCCAACAACCGGACTCCAGGCATCAGTTGCAGGAGATGAGCTCTTCCAGCACCATGGCTGCAGGCGAGCTCTTGGTCCCCGCAGGCCACAGCACCAACGTCGCTGTGGTCACTGTGTGGACAAGTGGGCAGAGGAGCTCAGTCACCATCAAAACTGAGGACAGATTTCCAAGGACAAAGCACACATTTTCAATGCACGCACACAAATAGCAGCTGATCTATCTGCAAGTGCCACCCCTCCACAGCTAAACACAGATTGGCATGAAGTTTAACTCTTTAAAGAGCACTACTGCCCACCCCTCCAATTTGCCTTCAGTTATCCCAACACAGAGGTAATGGGAGGTTTTTCCCTTCCCTTTGTTAACTTGCCTCCATTAATAAGAGGCCGATTATTGTGCTATATCAGAAAAGGGAGCATGTCAAAGTGCATGATCAGTAGGAATGACAGCTTTTAGGTCCAGTGATGAAGGCTGTCCATCCTGGCTAACAGCTGGAAACAGTTCCTGTGGCCTGGAAACAGCTTAGATGCAGTTTACAATAAATTCATGTTTCTGATGCCAGGAGTTTCTAGTCTGTTCGGCCTTCAAGAGAATACTACAAAGCAAAACTGGCCTCTGAGGAAAGCAAATATGGTGTCGAAGAGCTGTGCTAGCTGACACCCAGCCTTCAGCTCTCCAGCTCCACGCAGAACAGCTAATCAAGTGGCACTGGCACCCTGTCACTGGTGCCAGCAGGACTACAGACAAGGACTACAAACTACATTAACGGTTGTTCAGAGTTACAAGGTGACGAAAGCACTTCACAGCTGGGGTACTTCAGATAATTTTAACTTTCTGATAAGGTGCCCACTGTAGTCATAAAAACCAGTCTGTGGTCTCCACCTCAAGAGTTTTGCACAAACTGTTGGCTTAATTACCTGAACTTTCATATACACTTGGTCAGCAACAACCATTAACTACACAGACAAAAAAAATGCCACTTTGCTACTGGAAAGAAAACCAAGTCATGATGCTTCCACTAAGGTGTCTCACAACCATAACGAGAACTACACATGAGGATTCGCACATGAAAAGGACCATACATTTTTACTGAACAAAAGGGCTGTGTGAAGATGACACAGCACTGTACAATTACTCTTGCTAGATTACTGCAGCCTCTTGCTTATTCAAGCTATTCCAATTTAAAAACACACATACTAGTCTTGCAGGATGTCTGCGGCAGGGTAGTGCTGTATCAAACTAAAACCATCCCTGTGACATGTGCCTCAAGATTGATATGAATACGACTCGTCAACAGGAGGATCACCAGTTATCCCTTTCACCCCCAGCTGTGATTTGCAAACTCATACAGGTCATCGCTCAAATTGCTCTAGGGCATAGCATGTGCTCCAAGCACACCCACACTGGCTGCAGATGCACAGACACAGACGCTGCCAACCACCCAGCATAATGTGTTACTTTAAAAATGAAGATTTACCTTTAGATCCATGTGAAAGACAGGCTGGCCATCTAGATAAGCTCCCAAAAAGGGGTCCATTGGTGGACCTTCATTACGGGGTGTGTGTGTGTGGGGGTGTGTGTGTGGGTGTGTGTGGGTGTGTGGGGGTGTGTCAGAAGTTGTACTCATCTGACACAAGGGACACTGGGCTGAAGCCGGTGACTGACTTTTGACAGACACTCGAGACTCAGATGCCTAAACCTCACTGATCTTCAGTACTGCCCCTTGGACTCTCACACTAATATCCTACGATGAATTGCTGAGCACCTATGAGTTATTTCTGATTTCAAACACACAAATCCCTGTGCATTAAGAACAGAGCAGGGAAAGGAACAGTGTTTCTTCAATATGGCTTAAGACACAGTATAGTGCTCAGATTTTGCTGACATAGTTGCATTTGGCAGGGATGGGGAGTGAGCAAATCATATCACCACTGCCAGCTGTAGGAAAGATTTTTCCATATAAAACCGATTCATTTTGAGTGTAATACTAAAGTCTCAGAAATCCTTCCAACACACAGCTCAAGGGAATTTCTGACAACTTAAAAACCTGAAAATTGAAGATACTGTGTTTTTGTTTTTTTCAAGGGCACCTCAGACAAGCTCAAAAGAGATGAGATATGGACAAAACTGAAATCCCACCTACATTTAAGAGAACCTACTAAATGGGATACACTTTCCGACTGATTTGTTTTGTTGGAGGAGGCTTGTGGGATACTTAGCAAGTGCAAAGTGATACAGCTAGCTTTGAAAAAAATAATAAAAGGCAGCATCAGCCAGTATTTGTACAAAGCCAGATCTGACTGTTCAAGTTCTTCCCCATCAAAATACATACGTATAACTGAATTATATCTCCCCTTCCAGTTCAATCAAGCTTACAGTAAACCTATGAAAAGACAGCTGGGCAGAACTCACTGAGTGGGAAGTGGTAAAGCGAGGCCCAGTGCTGACTCTCAAACAGGGTGAAATAATCTAATTGCAAATATAAATGGTGTAAAAGATAGCTCAAATTGTTGTATATGCAGTCTAATATTACAAAGAGTTATTTTGACAAAATTTCAAAATGGCACCTTAAGAAGCAAATCACATTTTTGCCATGTTTGTTCACGTACATTGCAAGCGCCAACACTTTACCAAGACACATGGCATTTTCATTGACGGCAGGCTAAACAAGCCAGTGTTACCAACAAGACTCACCTGTGACCTCTCAATATTAACATGACCCTGCCCAGTCTAGCACAGATTTCATCACTAATTTTTTTTTTTCTCCTTTCAATGAACTTCAGGTTTAAGCAGTAATAACATTTTTTCCACTGTATAGCAATTTTTTAGATTGAACTGCTGAAACCCAGCAATTCCTGTTCCCCTTCATTTTACCTGTTGTGGTAAGTCTTCTTACTAGCAAATTACCCACTGAAGCTGAGAGCAGCCTGTTGTATGCTGTGGACTATCCACTGATGTTTATGTATGCTTCAGCTGGGAGAAGTTCTACAGCAGGTATCACAAGTTTTAACGACACTGGGCAACTGCCTCCAGACATCACATGCCACAAGGCATGCTTGCAGAAAACTGTATGAATTCTCAGGAATGAGCAAATGCCTCTTTGCATCATCCAAACCCTACCAGAACACTAGTGGCAAAAAAGCGTTACCTTTTTCAGGATCTCCTCAGTGGGAAGACTCATGATATGGAGAAACAGTGTCACCTAGAGTTCTCCTGGGAAACTCATCCACTCCCAGAACAATATTACACAGATTTCCCTCCCAACTCCCTCCACTGATGTGTGGGGAGAGCATTAAGCTTCTGTACCACAATGTCTAATTCCCCAAACATGTAGGGATATCAACACAGTTATTCTCAGATTTAAAGCTCCATTTCAGCTTCCAGGAAAGACAAAGAAAGGGAAGTTTCTGAGCACTGCATATATGCTGTGGCTTTCCGCTGCCTGAAACGTCAGTCACTTTGAAGTCATTATACTGATATGGAATAGGAACGTAAACAAAATCAAGCCTTTGAGATATCATTGTCCAGTCTGGACGCCTTTCTTAGACGCAGACTCCTCAAACAGATGCAAACAGGATGTGTCAAGCGTTCAGGTGCAAGGAGAAGGATAACCAGCAATCATGGTTCTTGTGTGAATTGAGGGCTTTCATAACTTACGAAATGCTACTGATTTGTCTGCACAATGTCTGCTTATAGTAGGGCAATGATTTTATGAACTACTGTTCTATGTCAAATCTGAGGTCATGAATGTTCCCTGTGAGGTGACATTTGATATTACTGGCTCAAGCAAGACACTGGTGCCACTGGCACACAGCTCTACAGTACACCTCAGCCAGCTCTGTGCCTCTGAGGAATTGCATCAAACCCATCCTGTGATACAGAAGTGTATCCATTTAGGATGGTTTGAAATAATTACATTTTCATTTTTACCTAATAACAGGACCTGAATCCAGATCTCTAGAGGTGAAGAGCTAATCAGATACATTACTTCACCTTGACCTGTCTTAAACAAAATAAGAGTAAACAACTAAGCCCTGCATTCAAGTGCACCACTTAGCAATTACTAAAAAACACTGAGCCCAGCAGAAATGATGTTCTAACTAATGCTCCTGCATTAGAATTTGCCTTGGGAATCCTAGGACAACTGAAAAACTGGTTGATCAATGATAGTCAGGTCAACCATTCATGGTGTCCCTGAAGCCCCACACCTCCAAGACAGAGATCTGGAAGCTTTCAGAGCACAACGGCTGATTATTGAAAGTATTGCAGTGGCTGGTTCTTCCGTGGTTCAGATCTGCATCAAGGTAAAGAGCCTGGCCATCACCACCTCCTGCGAAGAGACAAAGACAAGGGTAAGGGTGACTCTGCATTTGTTAGCATGGGAAACTGCTACACAAGAAAAGAAAAACACAAAAAAAGAGAGAAAGAAAAAGCTACTTTTCTCGTGGGAACAACTGGAAGCCCCAAGTGATGTTTGCTTGCTGTGTTCAGGTGTAACACGGTATGATCAAATGCACAGGTTTTAAATGACACTATCAGAACTGGATGTGGTTTTTTTTTTTAAATTTAAGAAAAACAGTACACAAGTCAGTAAGAACAAGTAACCTGACTCAAATGCTTGCATTTAAGATTGTTTTTCAGTACTGTAGGATTTTGGAAGCTACTAACTGCGTATTTTCCCTCCAGCAAAGAAAAAACAAAGAATTCTGCTAGCAGTGAAAAAAAATCAAAGCTGGGAGAACAACAAGATCAGCAAGTAACAGCATTGGCTTGGTCTGTCTAAATCATTATAAAACACGTCAGAGTTAAAAACATTTTGATTATCTGTGGGTCTATATGAAGATTCAGAGAGCTTACAGTCAGAGAATGCAGCGAAGTGAAATACATCTAGACACAAATGTGTTAGGAAAACAAAAAGGAAGATTCCCCTATTGCTTGTAGGGCAACAGTCTAAGAATAGCTACTGAAAACATCTGAAGAATCAAAAGAGTGCAAATTCTGGTCTACAGCTGGAATTGTGTACAACATTCATTTCTATATATCTACTACCCAAGCTTATATTTCTCTTATTACTATCCATAGTGTAATATACTGTAAATATAAGTGACTCAATATCTAAGGCTGATAGGAAGAGCTGGTAGGGTATATGCTCAACAGTAAATCTCTCTAAAATACCTGTGATACATCATTAACAGTTACACACTGAAGCTCTCACCAGCCTAGCTGATCCTGCAACAGCCCAATGCAGTGTCAATCAGAGCACATGCTGCTAAGTGGAAAATCAGCTGACATGATGTTACAGAGGAAATCCTCAGGCTAGTTGTTCTCCTAACAAGTGTCAAGTAAAGGTTTTTGGGAAAAAGACAACTACAATTTCATTCCTTATAAATCCCATTTAGGTGACAACTTCACTAAGCAGGCTTTTGCCAAAGTCAGCAGCACCACATATCCAATGAAGTTCCAGGCGAATTAACATGTTTTATAGGTTACCCTGTGTTTCAAAAGCCTCAGTGCAAAGTTCGTTCCTCTTCAAGAACTATTTCTCATCATGAATTAGGCAGTACCTGTGCTTAAAGCTATGAGTTACTATCTTACTCCAAAATGCTTGATATGCAAGTTTTCCTGCAGAAAATTTTTGTTGGACAATAATATCAGGTTTTGGCCACTTACATCTCTAACTACGGCAATGATGAAATATGTATGTGGTAAATACAGGTGATTCTCCTACCTAAGGCGGATAGGAAGAGCTGGTAGGATACATGCTCAAATTCTCACACTGACTTACCTATAATGATGCATTCACTGCTGCCAGCCATGAACATGGAGGCCGTTTTGGAAGGCAAGTTGAAGTGCCGGGCCGATAAGAAGGGAGAAAGGCGATCCGAGGGGTCTGATGGGACACTGCTGGAAGAGAGGGTGCTGGAAGCTGGTGAAGCATGATTTTCTGGCTCTGAACCAGTTGTGGCGAGTTCTGGGTGTTTTATGATCACCCACTCGTAGCGTTCCACTTCTGGCTGCAGCTGCACACGGGCAGAGAAGAGCAAAGCTTCAGTTAGTGCACATGCATTACGCAGAAAGCTCTGCATAGCGAAGAACATTCAAGCCCCTCAGACTCCACCCGCACTATCAGCGGTAAAGATTGGATCAAAGTGTGTTTTAGGTCAGGTGTTATTTTCCTTCTTTATACCTTTGCTTTTGAGGCGATTGAAGAAGTGATGCAGTGTTTACTGAGTTACCTTACTACATCTTTTAAGAATATGATCTGTGCAAAGGGAGAAAAAGGGTTACCACAAAACCAAAAAGTAAAATTTTTGCCTCCACATTAAGTGTTCAGCAGACTTTGTAAACTAGGAGGGCATATAACCCAGCCTCTTCAAGTGGAAGGGAAGCAAGAGTTGCTCACGCCAGTACAGCAGTTCTCCTTTACTACTGGGTAGCAATAATAAAATTTTACTCACCCTAAATACAAAGCACTCCCCAGTTCCAAAGAAACTCAGCTTGTTCCCTCCTCGCCTGCGCTCGCTCCAGTCGGTTGACAGATAAGCACCACAGACCTAGCACAAACAGCACCGTCAAGAGGCTTTCCACTGAAGAAGAAAGTGTGTTAAACCAACTGATCCCAGAGTACAAACTGAAGGTTTTATTTTAGTTTGATTTTCAAAATCTCTGTATCAGTGGATTAAGGCAGCACAAGTACTTATATCTAAAGATAGATTTAAACTGCTTTAATCTACTGGTGGGTGCCCTTAAATCCTAAGAGTTTCATAAATTATTTCACATCTCTGAGGCCTTAAAGGAGAAATGTTCCAATATTACTCCCGGTACCAAAACACAAATCATTCCAAACTTGTAAATCCTGACTCCCACTTCCTCATTCTGGCATCCAAAGGAACAAGATGGTCACAAGTTTGAGTACGAGCAGTTCTGCCTGAATGTTTTCTGGTCATAAAGTGTAGCCTTGGTGGCTTTCTCCATTTCGGACTGCAGGTTAAAATCAGTTTAGCTAAGCCAATGCTGAATTAGCTCACATATTTAAAGCAGCCTATTCAAACACCATGGGGTTCACTAGTTTCCAATAAAGAAAAACATAGCCTTAGAGGGCTGAACTCTTCTATAGAGTCTTTTGTTTGCACTACAAGAATTTCTCGCTACCAGCAATAAGCATCACTGCCAAGTGGACATAGACCAAACAATGAAGCTCTAAGAATGGGATGAAAGCAATCCTGCATTTTTTTTTTCCAGAAACTATGGTTAAACAGAATTGTTCTAAGGTACATTTGCTGTTTAGCCTCCATCAGTACTACAAGCACAGCTCCTAGGACAAAATTACTGCAAAGCAGTTTTTTTTTATACAGGTAAATCGTGTGAATAAACAAGAAGATGGCCCAGAACTCTGTTTGATCTGATATGCCTAAAGTACACGAGAGCCAGAAAATCAGAAGGCAAATTTTCTTCTCTCTAAAATGTAACTATAGACATATGAATAAAGGATGAATGTAATCCTTTGCAAACAAACCAAAACCCACAACCACCAAACAAAAAGCCCCATACTTTTCTCCTACTTTTTTTGTTTCGACTATCTTCTTTTTTTTAATTGAGGGGTAAGAAATGAAACATACTATAAAAACCAGCATCAGTTGCAAAGCTAGAGTTTTGACATGCTCCAGGACAAGAAGCAAAATAATAAATATTTTCCCTCTCTCTTTAGATACCACAGGCATTCTACAAGCCATTGGCATGTCAATGCAGCCCTTGGATGGCCAAAAACCATACACAGAACCAAGAAACAGCCTGGGGCATTAGCATTAGGTAGATGCAAACGAGAGTAGAAACGAGCTTGTTTCATGGACAGTCATCCTACAAGAACACAAGCAGAAATATAAGCCCTCAGGCTGCAATAATAGCTTAACATTATATACAGAGTACTTAGAAGTCATGCACAGTGGCACAGACAACCAACATTCATTACAGGAAGCAGCTGTGTGTCCTCCTTCGGAGGTTCTAGAAAGCTTTCTTGTTTTATACTTTTTTTTTCAAACAACCATGAGATGAAGCTAATGTTTCTGTTTTCACATTGTTGTCCAATATTGCCATACACAGCACAGCAGAGAACCAATGCTCATTAGATAAGGCACCTGCGTGTACTCCTCCTCAGGTTTTCAGAGCTTTCTTGTTTTGTGGTTTTTTTCTCCCACCCAAAACGAGAATGAGATGAAGCTTAAGCTTTTGTTTCCACATTATGTAGTCAAATATTATTCATATTATTTAAATTGTGCTACTTTCTCTCCTCATATCCTGGAGAAAATGGAAGTATCTTCTATGAATCATGAGTTTCTTAACACAGTTCCCCAGCCTCTCCCTCTGATTCCACAATGAAGTCTGTCCAAGAGCTCAATGAGTTACTTTAGTCCGCTGTCCCACATTACTTACAAGACAAAGAATAGCTGATCAAGACTTGGTTTATAAGATTTACCCAAGAATGCATAGTCCCATAATCAACAAATGGAACCATTTAAAGCATGCATTGTTAAAAAAAAAACCCAAACCCCCAAGCAATTTCAGGTCCCTTGCGCCTTCTTTTTGTTATAAACAGTTGTGTGTTGCAATACAGCATTATATAACTGCCTAAAAGCCAATTTAATCAGTTGCCTTTTACCTCACTCACCTCTTTTGCTGTGGTCTTGATGAGGAGAAGAGTTGGTTCGTGTCCCTCGCTGTGAGAATAGAACCTGAAGTGCAGAGTACACAAAAACAAGCACTCAACTACCACCAACTACAGTTCTTTTCCTATTTAATGTCAGGCACCACCTCCTCCTCTAGCTGATGGCAAAAAAAGACATCTGAAGACTAAGCATATTTCTGCAAATGCTTTCCACAGTCCATTGTACATAACAGAGTTGAGTGTAGACAAATATTATCAAGCAGTTCTTCTGTACTTAGTTCTCCGTACAGTTGTTTAGACCTCTGCAGAATAACTACAAGACTACCTACTATAACAGTGGCGTTTTACAGCATTTTGATTTAAGACAACCTAAAGGAAGTTGTGTCCTGAGGACTGACAGCTGTGTCTGAAGAGCTTTCAGTTTCCACAGCAAATAATTATGATGCATTATCTTTGCTCGCTTTTGCTTTTCCTCACAGGCACATGGGGCTGGGATAGAAGACCACTCCCACCTCAGTACTTCAACTGCAGATGTCGAAGTCATTGTTAGGAGCTATAGGATTATAGTTTCCTGTGTCAAGCGCAAGAAGAACTCGTACCTAGTTCATCCCACTTTAAAAATAGCAACAATTAGATTCTGGAGCCCCCAACATAAGAAGGACATGGATGTGTTGCAGTGGGGCCAGAGGAGGCCACGAAGATGATCAGAGGGCTGGAGTACCTCTCCTACAAAGACAGGCTGAGGGAGTTGGGGCTGTTCAGCCTGGAGAAGAGAAGGCTCCGGGGTGACCTTACAGCAGCCTTCCCGTACCTGAAGGGGGCCAACAGGAAGGATGGGGAGGGACTTTTCACAAGGGTGTGTAGTGACAGAACAAGGGGGAATGGCTGTAAACTAAAAGACGGCAGATTTAGATTAGATATTAGGAAGAAATTCTTCACCGTGAGGGTGGTGAAACACTGAAACAGGCTGACCAGAGAAGCTGTGGCTGCCCCCTCCCTGGAAGTGTTCAAGGCCAGGTTGGATGGAGCTCTGAGCAACCTGGTCTAGTGAAGATGTCCCTGCTCATGGCAGGGGGGTTGGAATCAGATGATCTTTAAGGTCCCTTCCAATCCTTGCCATTCTATGATTCTATGAATCTCCAGTTTCCAGTTCCCTTGTTTTCTCAAACAGTTTGAATGTGGTTATCTATCAAAAGAGCCTGCAGAGCCGCCACTGAGTTAAACCATTCATACCCAGTGGGGAATGAACCAGTCTCAAACCAGTATATTCTGTGAACTGATACAAATTTGACTTTTGCAGTTGGTCTTGGACAGTTTAAAATGGCTTTCCATGTTCTGGCATATTAAGGATCCTGGTCAAATGCTGTAGCCAATAGGAATGTCACATTTACATCCCCTTGCTAATAATATTTTTCAGATCAAGTTCTGACTAGGCACAGCCTTTTTGTCAATCCAACGAACAGTTCACCAGTTGCTCTCTTTTACTCTAGAGTAGAGAAGAGCAAGGAAGGTCTTCCTTACCTGCTCAGACTACAGCCATGTTCCAAGGTGGTGAAAAGCAAGAGGGGCTGGCAAAGTGCAAATCGCTCTGGGATCCATGACCAGATGTCTCGCATCTCTTTCACACTGACAATTTCAGACTTGAAGTTCTCAGCATGAACGGCTAAGTGCACATTCTGTCTGAGAAACAGAATACAAAACACTGAGAAATAATAATTTAACAACAAAACAAGTTTCAGATTACTGGACAGTAACACGCAAAGACAGCTGAACACTAGAAGACCCTAGTACATATGCTGTTGTTCAAAGCTGCAGCCCATGGGATTAGAAGGCCATGACTTCGTGAAGATAAACTACTGCAGTTTAACATAATCCTTGAGTGGCAGTGATCTGGCCTTACTGAAATACCTGGAGCAACTCCTTCGTATGGCAGCTGTGGCCTGCACCTTTAAATATAGATGACGTAATGGTGAGCCAGCTAGGATGACCATGACCCTGAACAGATTTTAAATTATATTTGCTGCTTGAGACGATCTCACTGGCACTAGTATTTAAGAATAGAGAACAAAATATCTAAAGAAACAGCCAGGATCTGAAAGGAAGAGGTAGTACTTTTTGCCCCCCTCTGAGGTCCTGCCTGTATCATGGAACTAGAGAATTTCTAAAACCCAGAAATCTTAGAGGAATCAGTATTACCAGGATAAACAATTTTAATCCAAGGCAAATATTTGAAGCTTTTGGAAAGTTCCACCTCTTGGAAACATGCCATTACCAATGACTTCCACTTCATTAAGAACCAAAGGAATTCCTAGGTTCATGGTTACAGATGGAGCCTGAAAACACGAAGGAACACTACACACTCACACCAGAAAGCGAAGCCCCATGCTCCCCAGAGGGGTCTGACACAGTTATAACAACTGATTCATGGCTTTTAAACACCTGAGGTAATAATACTACTACTACTACTAATCATAATCGTCATCTTAACCAGCCTTCATTTCTCAGATTAAATAAGCACACAAACTCAGAGCCTGGGGATTAAACAAACGTTATTGCATCCGCGGCCGATGTTAAAAACTTCTAAAATGCAAGAGTGACAGCCAAGTACATGGTGGAAGTGACACAGGACCTTACAGAAGATACTAAATTACTGGGTAGCCATTAGTTAAATGAAGCTTTAGGCACTTTGCTCTGCATGCAAGGGTTCAGTTGCAAGCATTTGCCAATTTCTGGTGGGGTTTTTTTCCTGACAATTACATATTTCTTTCCTCTCACTTTCATGGAACATACAAAGGACTTCAATACTGTATACCTGCATGTATTAGAATAGCTCAGCTCACTCCCTAGAACAAAAAAACAATATATTTGTTACTATTTTTCTTGCTTGTAGTACCAAGAAATCAGCAGCATTTGCACTGTACCTTAGAGTGGTGCTTGCTTGGAGACATTTGGAAATGCTTTCTAAAATTTATTGTAGCTGCCTTAGTGTCAGCATTTCTAATGAAGTGACTCCTTAGGTCACTTAAAAAAATAAAATTACTGCTTGCTCTAGCAAAATGAACCAAATCAGTACTTGTATTGCTACACTGCATTATTTAATTAGTAAAGAACTGATATGGACACCTATTTAAGCAAGCTGCAACCATTAATGGGTTTTAAAACTTACAGTATCACTGACTAGGACACTATTTGTGCTTTTAAACACACCAAGCTGAGGCACAGGAGAGATCAACTGAAACAAGACTTGAACCCACATCTTCAGAATCTTACTTTAGGTCTCAGCCCTCCTGGTCATGTCTGGTCTGCAGCTAAAGACTGGTGGCACTACGAAACAAAGCTGAGAAACAAAGCCTTGGTTTCAGTTCATCAGAAATTAGATTTTTCTCACATTCAAGGAATTAAAAAATATTCAGGACAGTCAACTAATTTATTACAGTGAATTTCTGGAGGAAAAGTAATGATGATAAACAGCCTAAGAGTTAGTAGCAAATATCAAAACAGTTTTAAACTTACTAAACCTCAAACAAGAAAGCCTCATAATTATTTGTATGCTTAGTCTACAAATTCTTCACAGCTATGAGATCTGTTTGGGCAACTAAACTTAAGTACTTGTTTCTAAAACATTCTCCACTTCAGTGTACCTTTACTTTTGCTTCTGTTCTTTCTCCCAACGACTATGAACTGTTGATTTAAGGACCTTCCCACCCAGACCCCACCTGAAGCCTGTGTTCAGCAGTATTCATAGTAACACATCACTTTCAGTACCCCGTGCCTTCCTACAGCTTTTCCATGTAGGTAGAATATCACCTTTACAAACACACCTTTCCGATTTACTAGAAAGCATTTACTTTTGTATTGGCCATTTAAAACTATTCCAGGCATGTGATTCCCGTCCCTTGAATATCATGGCAAGCCATTTTGTATTTAATGCTACCATTCAGTTAGTAAACCTAGACCATAGCTTGACCTAAGTATTTGAAATACAATGACCTGCTATTTCCCAGTAATAAATCACAGCTGCAGGTGCTTAAGACTGAAACCTGATCCTGCGTCAAGACCAGTGTCCATACACAGCCTACACCAAACCAAACTCTGCTGCTTAACAAAAATAAAAGTTGGGTGCTGGGGGTGTTCAGAAAATTGCAGCTACAGTTACAAGTATCTAATCTGTATTCATCCTCTCATTTCTGACAGTATTTCTTTAATGACACTGAAAATAATCTACTTCAGTTGGATAACTGCTTTTCATAACAGTAAATGAGCGAAAGTGAACAGCACACAAGGTGGCTAAGAAAAAAACCCAATGTTTTGGTTTATACTGGTTGATGAAAATTTAGTTTAGCCTTCACCACACCAGCGGTCTTTCAGGGTTATATGGTAAAAAACCAGCAGTTTGGGAGAACACCAAATTTGGACTGGCACTGCATTAAAGTCTACCACTAGAACCGAACAAATTCATTAGGATTTTACCCTGCATTTGTGCTTCCCTCAATTCTTCATGTTGGCTTATTGGGATTGCCATGATAACTTTGTATTGATTGCTGATGTTGGAAAGACATGTTCAACTGTTATTATCCCAAAGGAAATGAGATTTAGAAAAGTAGTACAATTTAAATGTTTAATAAAGCAGCTTATTTGCTATTTTCATAGGAACGTTGATTTTACAGCTCTATCATTAATACAATGTGCTTCAGAGACCTCAAAGTTCCTGAAGATAAAGCCAACATTGACAACATGTGGTAGTAGCTGTCACAGTGGATATGCTCTGTATGTATTCGAAGACAACAAATACCACACTCCGAGGTATGACTCACTGAATTACATCTTCCTGCTCTACTTTGTTTTTGGTTAAGTCTTACAGGGTCTGCATTATCTTTAAAACCCACTATAATTTCAGTTAGACCATAAATGTGTGATAAAAGCGATATGTTGTTTCTCAGTCATAAATGGCAATATAAGCCACATGTGGTGTATAAGCCTGAAACCTAATCCTGTGTATCAACAGACACCCTGCATCTACCTAAGTCCCCTCAAACCCAAACTATGTGCTTCCTAGCAGAAATCAAGGCTTTCTGCTCCTTTCAAAACACTGAAACTACAGTAAAATAATACACAGATGTTGAAGATTTGCTTGGCTGGAATTAACAGCCTGTTGATTTATTAGAGGTAAAATGCTCCACACACAGGATATGATATGAAACATGTTTTGATAAGTCTCTTAAGGTGTTCTTTCAGACATGAAAACATGAGGAAATGAATTCCAATTTTGATTTTATAAATTAGTACAAATGTTAGTGTGCATCACTCACTAAAGTTAACTCAGGGCACCTGCAACAAGGCCAGAAGATTCTCAGAGGCATTAATTTAAACCCATACATCTGTGGTACTTAATACTCACAGGGCAGTCTTTCTCCTTTCCAAGTTCTCTGCTTATCAGGTATCACAATCCACTGGGTTTTGTTCTTTAAGATTTGCTTTCCAGGCCAAGACTTGATGAATGACTTCATTAACCACTAATGCTATATGGCTGAGTAACTCTGACCTCCTTGACGCAGGAAAAATGTCTTCTCGCCTCTAAAAAAACCCTATCTACTTAAAAACAAATATAATTTAGTATGAATAGAAACAAGTCACTTTTAAGAGTGTGCCAAGCTGGGTTCAGTCCAACTTCTTTCCAGTTAACTGCGGAAAGCATGCAAAGGAGAAAAAAAGTCGAGTATGTCTGACATTTATTGCAACAGCATGCACCAGGTTTGGATGTGGGACAATACCCACCAGTTCTGAAGACACGTTACTTAAGATGTTTTTAAAAAATAACACTTTCTTCCAGTGTAGAAAGGACTTAGATCCCACCGTTAACATTACTCTTTTCCATTCTGGAAAACGCAGGCCTGTATTGCTGTAGGGAAGCGCTATGTTGACTCGCTGGGCCCACGATCCCTTATCTTACAGCTTTGCAGGTGCTTTGAACTAACTTTGTAGGACTGTATCCAGGAAATGTTACACAGCAATTGGATGCTATAATTGCTGCCCTGCTTCTCCTGCCCCAGCATTAGCAATAATGACAGCCTTGGAAAAAATAACCAGCCAAAGATAGAAAAAATGAGCAAAGTGCCAAGATACAGGTGTTTTAACCTACCTTTTGGGAGATGCAACACTGCAAACAGGAGGAGTACAGTGGGCATGGAATTGACAGAAGGAAAACGTATCAGGAGAAAGAAAAAAAAAAAGATAGAAAAGATCAGTGATTTTCTACATCCACAACAAAGTGAATAAGATGAGCCTGGAGAGAAACAAAGTAAGGTTTGATTCGAATCACCAAGCATGAGAAAAACAGACAGGTTAAAATATTTCTTATTTCTATTTTTTTTCCTCCTTTTTTTGCTACCTGCTTGTACTTATCCGATTGGAAAATACTCCATCATCTCCTTGCAGAGGCCAAACACATCTGGACAAGAGGACTCACTCACATCGTCATTTCTCCAGCACCCACATTTGCTTACACTGGGATCCAAACAGTCAAGTTCACAGCGGTTACTACACTGGGGAATACCGAGAAGTTTCAGTATGTTTACAAAAGCAGCCAAGAAAGGATAAAAGTTTTTCACCAGCAACTCTGTCTTGTAAGGCAGTAGTAACTACTGGCATTATTTGGGTATGAATTTACCATATTTGGCTTTGAAGGCATCACTGATGTTCCAAACAATAAAACCTCTACAACATTTAACACAGCAGGAGCTTCTGGGTTTGGCTTTTTTTTTTAATGTCTGTTTTTTTGGTCAGTGTTTTGGTTTAGTTTGTTTGTTTTTTTAAAGCTCTCATTCTATTGCTGAACAATATGCTCGGAAAGGATATTACAACTATTCTGAACTTAAGTACGTGAAGAAAAGCTACACACTGGAGGAGTTAATACTTCTGGTTGTGAGTCCCAGATACAAAGGTCTGAATTCTACCCAATGCGACATTCCATTGAGTAAAGGCCGTGAAATATTTAAGACTGACAGAGCAGTCTCCTCCAAGATACGAGCACGACAAAGCACAAGCTAATTGTAAACCAAACTGTGAGTCTAAAACTGTTGGAAAAGACTGGAGGGAACTTTACATGTATTTGGGCATAAGAAAGAGGTTCAGCTAGCATTTATGTTATTTTATAGGCTGAAATCTGGTTAAGTATGTATTTCAAACCCATGGAATGAATATCTGTTTGCAACTACTGTGACTAACTCAGCAACACAACTGGCTGCAAGATCCTAATGCATCAGTGGCTGATATCTTTTAATTTTTAAAAATTTAGAGCAAATGAAAGATTGTCCCTCTAGAATACCAAGTTCCAGATATCACACTTATTGACCCCAGTAGACTTCTAGAAGTCATCCGCTCTTCAGAGGTCAGGACAGCTGATAAAGCTGTTCAACACTCAGATTTCAAAAGCAGTCAGGAGGTTTTCTACAGTCACAAAAAGCCTTAGGAGAAACAGAACATGTCTACGACACCAGTATTTACCTGCACATACATTTGTACTTGCCAAGACAATAATTTTGTTTAGATTAATATACTGCTGCCTTTTCTACGTATATGGAGAGGTCTTTCAGCTGAGCTTTTTAAAAGAAATTGTGATTATGCAATCACGGTTTAGATCGGTATCCTCACTCTTCTCTTCCACGGTTCTTTCAAAATCATTCTTTTTAATAGTGCATGTACCTGTCACCAAATAGGTCAACTCTGTGATTGCCATACTCCTGACTTTCAGGAGGCTTGCACTCAAACTAATTTTAAAAGTAACATGTAAATCAGACTACTTTCTTCCTTGCTCCGTTAAAATAACTCCACAGTTAAGCAAAAGGTTCCCAGCTGGGACAGTGTTTGCCTACTTCCACTAAATAAATGCTGAATTCACAGTACTGGGCAGCATGAAATTGACATTTTATACCAATAATCTCACATTTAAGAATTAATCTTCACATATGTTTGGGTACTTTTCTTCCAAGTAATTTATCAGTGTTTTTTCCAGCCTTGCTAAAATGCCTTTTAGTTTAAAAACAGCTTGTGAAAGACATTTGAGATACAATACTTGCAATTAATATGCACCTGTAAAAAGTAATTCTAAATTCATCAGCAAGTAAGCTATAAGAAACTGCTTCGTTTCTCTTGTGTCATAATATTTTAGTTACACTTGTTGTTACAATCCCAGCAATGCTTAATTTTGGGGCTGCGACTTTTTACACAGAGAAAAAAAAATTAGCAGAGACACCACCATGTACCAGCAGAGCTTCCCTACACCACCCAGGATTGACGGATTGACTGACTGCTCATCATTCTGGGAAAACTCACAAGATCACTGAAGCTACCTGTAGTGAGAGCCCTACCTTTTCTGTTTGACCGTGATGCCCTTCTGCTGCAAAGCCTTCTCATTGGCCATCTGCAGAAGCTGGATCTCCTTCCGTGAGAAAAGGCGGATAGCAAAGGCTTTCTCCAGAAGCCTCTCTGGAGACACTGACTTGGCAATGTCTCTCACAAAAGCTCGGATGTCCTGCTGTATGCTGTCAGACTCCATAGGCTGTCCAGCTCTGACTTTGTGAAAAAATTTCAGAAGAGCCAGCGCAACACGATAGAGAACCTTGTAGCCCTCCACCAGAAACACATCAAAGACCCGAGCAACATACACCATAGGCAGTTCACCGAAGAGCCACCGTTGCCAGTCAGAGTACACCTCCAACACATCCTCGGATACTGCCACCATCAGCTTATGTGCTGCCTGACAGTACTTGTTAACCAGGTCACCAAAAGTCATGCAGGAGGACTCAAAAGCTAAGAACGTCTGATCGATGAGCCGCTTAGATGGGTCATTGCAAGCAAGGATGCGACAAACCTGTTCAAAACACTCTGCCTCATCTTTGCTGTAGTGGAGGAGCAAAGCTATCACAGAAGGCAGCGCTGGGCAAAATGATATGTCTGGGAACTGATTTGCAATGCACAACATAATCTTCCTGACTGCCCCGACGCCTTCTGCATTCAAGCAGTATGTGGGGACCAGGCTGTTATCCACAAACTCGGGTAGTGGAAGGGAGCTACTGTTACGTTTTCCAACAATCTTCACTACAATGTCCCGGTACACATTTGCATCTGGGGTCACTGTGCGGCATGGGATATTGCTAATCAGTTTGTGGTACACTTTGGCTCTCAGAGGGTGGTTTTTGGCCCAGTAGCCCTGCCGGGCGAGCTGCTTGAGCTCCTGGAACTCCGTGCAAGTTAGCTCCTTCGCATCCTGGCTCTGGACAGTAACATCCATTTTGTCCCAATCCACAAAGCGGTTGTATTCGTCCATTGCTCCAGGACAAGCATATCAGATAACTCATGAGAATGAAGACCTTATTGAGTCATTCAATGACTTGCAGCTTTTTCTGCAAAAGGAAAAGTAAAAAAAAAAAAAAAAAAAAAAAAAAAAAAA
>Ga0065711_1030235_pt1 | contig 33176 bp, 18 predicted proteins | sample Hoacrofraction12_FD_59098 | JGI IMG/M metagenome (GOLD analysis project Ga0065711, IMG submission 59098) | Hoatzin crop microbial communities from Cojedes, Venezuela - Epithelial fraction 12 v2 (version 2) | ecosystem: Host-associated > Birds > Digestive system > Esophagus > Crop | place...
TCTGTAGCCATCTATGACAGCATGCCAGTCATGCGAGTTGTCCCACCACGTTTCTGTGATGGCGACCAAGTCGTAGCCGTCCTGCTGTATAATGGCTTCCAGCTCCTCCTGTTTATTGCCCATGCTACATCCCCTTCATCTTGGATATTTCAGCTACTTACAAATTATCTCAAAACCAGAAAGCCACCCTATTATGATATCTTTTTAAATAATGTATTTTTAATAGTGCCTTGGGGGGAGACAGCATTCTTATGCCCAGTGTTAAATGCTGAACCTTTCAAATGCTCTTTGGGCCGCATTTTGGGTCCAAACCTTGTATCCAACACCAAGTGTAAAGCAATTTATAAAAAAGCACTCAATCCAGTCAAACCAAATAGAAATGGAGCAATTCCACAAAAATTTCTCTGCATATCTTCTTGTTCTTTTCTTTTTTTTCCTCTCTCAGAAGTGCTAGTTATTGAATGTTCATACTATATCCACCAGTTTTGTCCTATCCATCTCCTAGGTAAGCATTGTACTGTCCACGGAAAAGGTCAGCACTTGTAACACTGCCTGGAAATATTTCTCCATAGCAGCACATTTCATGTAATAAAGTGTGATCTTCATTCATGCTAAACAGTGTTATCAGTAGAGACCTGTAGCAGATCTGAAAAAATGGTGCTAGCTGCTTTAACAAGAGTAAATCCTGATTATGCCAATAGGCTGAGACAGGACTTTCTCAATGCCTTAGTCCAAGTTTGTGGAATGACCTCTTGCAGAATTTCAGCTCCCCAAGGTGCTCTTACCTCTGCTTTTAGAGGAGGTGAACTTCTCTGACCCGGGTTTTAATAATAAAATCGTACAGTGAAGAAGATATAAATACATATTTTAAAACCCCACAATTTTCCCCAGGGAGGAGAAAGAACTTCAAATGACAGATATTAGTCATATTGCTCAACTGTTAGAAGGTGGTCTGATATCATAGTGATGGGTACCATATAAAAACAGAACACGAAATCTGAAAACTTTCAAAACTGATTTAGACTTTTTCTGACCTACCTTTTGTCTTACTTCTCATCTTTCTCTACCTGTTGATAGAGGAAGGTTTATTTTTTTCTACAAGTCTCAACACCATGGTATTTGAACACCTTCCAGGAATGGGAGAGTGGGGAGAATCCTGTAGCATCCTATTAACGGGAGTACTTCTTCAACCCTGACTGACAGATGGAGAACCAGAAACACAGAGAGGTTATCTGGCCCTCACAAAATCTCCAAGTACATCTGTGGCAGGCCTGGGAGAAAACTCGGTGCTTGATTTCTTGTGCAGTGAGAAACCATAACAGCTTAACCGAAACCATCACAACATCCATTCTTGCCCTCTGTTAAATCTCTGTATTCCTCCTTCCATCAGTCAGCATGTTCTCATTTAACTGACAGTACCATTTCTTTCTCTGCTCCCAAGCACCCTGCCAAATACTGTAACAGCTGTTCTTTGCCAAAGCCAGTTTCACACAAGTTCTTTCCCTACTAAGTTGTTCTCCTGTGTGTGAAAGGAGTAGATCATCAAAGGGTGTTCACACCTACCATGGCTCCTGCAGGGCTCTGTTCTCATCAGCCGTTGTAGTTCAGGTTTTCCACAGGTTTAACTGATTCTTAATGGATCACTTTATAATGTTCTGCCCATTTGTTTTCTACTATTGCCCTCAGCAAATTGCTAGTACCAAACAGTAGAGTACTGCCACTTAGTATCAGCACTCTCTCGAATTGATTACTGAATTCAGCTAGCCTCTTGAAAAATGTTATAGATCCAGTCTGCATCACACAGAAGTCAGAAGTTTATGTAACTTTCATTAGAAGTCTCCTAAATACTTGCACAGGAAAGGAAAAGATTAAAGACGAGCTGCTCAGTAAATATGGCTATTCTTCAACTTTTTCTAGTGGGGAAGATGCTCCAAGCTTCCAAGAGTAAAGCTTCATCTAAGGTCAAAGATACAGCTGCAGAGTTGAACTGATGCAGAAGGACCAGCTGTGAGGTTCAGCTGTTCCTCATGTGGGCTGTTTCTATACAGTGCATGAGCCACAGGAAACACCTAACAACTTGGCAGCTGCCTTAAGGAAGTGGATGGTCTTGACTGCTTTTTGTTTGGGGGTTTTATGTCTAGTTCGATCAGAAGTGATGATTTTGTGGAATTCATAATTTGTATCAACTTTGTCATTTTCCTGTTTTAAAGATTTTCCACAAGGTTTTCTTGGGATGCAGGGATAAAAAAATGCACTATTCATCATTGATATTTGAAGTTTTACCTGGCTTGGCTGCATCTAGCTATATAAATCACAAGGATTCCTTTCTGTTCCCACGTTCTTTTAGCACTATTCTTGCAATAATAAACCAAAAATCTTTATAATTAGGCCTAAGGAAATCCCTGATTTTTTAAATAACTGAGAAAAGCTTATATTTTTAGGGGAAAAGATGAACTTCATTTTTTCACTTTTTTTCCATCTTGACTTTTTTTCACCAGAAAACAGGAAATTAGGAAAAAAAATGTGGTTTTGGAAGAAATATAGCCTTAGTACATAATTCATAACTCTGATTCTGTTGTTACTTTAGTGCAGGGAATGGCCTTGGTGATGACGACTTAAAATACCTAGCAGCCCTTCTTCTCTCTGAGACTGTGAATCTATAATTTCCACTGATGATACTCCAGGGTATAAGCTTACCATTTATTTTCTGTGGAGATACATACAAATAAAACTTAACTACTCAAATGTTTGAAGGGAAAGGAAGACAAGACAAAATACAGGTGGATGGAATGGATTTTTCCATACAGCTATATAGGAGACACTGCTAGTTTGTTGTGAACCCAGATCGTGGAGGCAATTTGTTGTGTGGGACTCTTGGTCTGTTTTTTTAATGATGAATTTACACTTCTAGCCTTCATTGCTGCAGAGGAAAGCCAGAAAGCATGGAGGGAGTGCACCCTAATGGCTCTGAAATCAGAAAACAAAAAAAAACAACATAAGGTTTTCTTAAAACCATTCCCTAGATTTCCCTGACTCATGTTTTTTTAACATTTGGGAGTGACAGTAATGTCAGCTCATCAGATTGTTTTGCTCCTAACAATGCGTAAGTCAGAATTTTAGGAGACTGTAATGAAATTAACTACATCCAAAAAATCCAGACAATTGTGCAACTGCAAACCAGTGACCTGTTCGAATTTGTCTTATCTTCAATATATCATTTGGAACGTCAGCTCTCTGATGTATTCTCCATCCTCTAATAGTTTCATTGACAGTCATCCTTCTGCCCGTTTATGAGAACAAGTCAAAATAGGAATCAGTGAATCACTGGCACATGATTTTTACATGGGAAAAAAACAAGTTGCTGCCCAGTGTACTCTTTTTTTCCCATAAAGAAAAAAACATTGGGAAATGTGAACATGTGGGTGCCGCCCACAAAAATGTAGTGAATTATCCCTCATTCTCCACTGTTTTCTGTCTGAACACTTTAAAAGGTAATAAAAAGCTCTACCACTTCAATCTTGCAGTGTATCACATTATACATTTTAGTAATAAAATCTAAGTACACTTAAATATATATACATGTCTTTAACTAATACATTTTATTGTTACACTTAGCTTTGCAGCTGTTAACTGCTTTAAGTAGAAGCTTTTAATGTTATTTCTGGCATCTGTGGCTTTTTTCCATCAAATATTACTTCTCTAAGCCACTTTATTAACATCAAAGGCAGGTGAATTATTTAAGGATTAGAATGAAACACTCCTTAGCAACAATTGTTAATTGACTGAAGATTAGTGCCTTGGCACTACTTAATGTAGCTGCTGGAATATAACTTGACAGTGGGTGCTAGCCAGTAATATACCACGGACCTGTAAACCTATGACGGTCAAAACCGGGTTCTCCATGCAATTGAAAAGTCTCACATGATATCTCGCTCTTGTCCTGAAATGAGAAGAGGAAGGTAGATAGACAATTTTTAGTGGAACAGAGTCACAAGTCAGTGATTCATTAAATCCTCTTCTATCTTGTGCTCATAAATGGGTAGAGACATGATTCTCTGTGAAATGATGAGTATCTCCATAAGTTTCCTTTTCAAGTGATAATTCAAGTTAATATAAAGTCCAACAAGTTCCAATTTGTCAAAATTTCTGAAGAACAATTCATTCCAGTATGAAAAATATGAATATTTGCCATTGAAACAGAACCTATTTTTAAGCGGCAGTAGCACAAGTTGCGCATCTTCAACATTTCATAATCTCAATGTGCATGAGCACGTAGTTTTATGTTTGTCCTTTGAAAGCACTGAAATTTTCGTCAACAGTGACATTTTGGCAACATGCTTTAGATCTTCAGATTTTTTTGGGAAATCTTTTCCCTCAAATATTTTGACTGCTGCGTTTTCAAATATGGCTGTGACACAATTAAACCAGCCTCACAAAAGATGCTGATACCTAAATCAGGCTGGTGGCAGTAGTAGCTCTGGAGGGTCACAATTTACACGCCACTTTAGTTGAAACCAGTTATACGGTCTTTTCGTATTGCTTCGTGGTGAAATTAATCTTGTGGCTTGAACAAGTACAAAAATAGTACATCATCTAAATCCCACTTCAGTGAGATACGTACAGCACACAGGCAGCATAAGCCTGTGCTGAGGGCTCTCTGGAGTGTTTAATGAGGACATTAATCGAGCTGTCTCCTGTGATAGAGGAGTGCAAGGTGGAGTTTTTGAGGCTAGATGACCAGTCACTTGTTGCAACCCTGCAGGAAGCTTGAGCTCATAACTGTAAAATGTGCTAGCTGGCTTTGTAGCATGATTTACCAGGTAAGGCTGTGCAAAACCCACCAACTGCAATTTGCATAGGTTTTGGAAAATGGAGCTGGCGTGCTCACTTTGCAGTGCTTTGGGACATCCCCTCCACTATTTGTACTTTGAGTTTCAGTATTGTGTGAACCTGAAAACTCAAAGTGAAACAGGCCATAGCCATGCAGACGTCATTGCTCTGTTGCAAGCAATGAACCTGTTGCTGCTGGTACAGACCGAAGTGTCTCCGATCCCAGGCAGGGGCTCTGCAGGAGCCATTTCCAGCCTCTGCAAAGCGGACGCTTTGGCCAGGGACAGTGCCATAGGTCAGCTGCCTTCCCTCTGCACTGTGTACTCACACATATACCATGAGTCTTTCGCAGCGTTCCCACATCTATGTGTCTGATTTAAAGATGGGAGCTGTGTGGAGGAAGAGAATAGATAGGCTGGGTGAAAAAAGAGTTTGCTAGACTCTTTTTTCAAGTCATTGCAAATATTCAGGATTTTTTGTCCAGAGAGAAAACCAAGGTAGCTTTACCAGCTCTGTGGTCTGAAGTATTTTTGTAACTCAGCCAAACACAGAGATACATTTCACTTTGTGGAAGACTCATTTTTGGTTCATATCAAAAAGCCTGAATTGCTTTAAACTGAACTTACGGTAATCTACAACTTTAGCAGGTTTAAAAACCAATGAGATGACTTTATACCTAAACGAGTTTTGAATCAGGAATTTCTGTTGAAGACATAAGCAGATGTGTAAGACAAACACAGGCATTGAGAAAGGTAGTTTTCATCATAAAAATCCAGTGAATATTTAGTGAATAAGAGAAAAACTCACAAGTTAAATTCCACTACATTTTTTTAAGATTTCCCTGTTATCTAGCAAAACAGCAGAGTAACTATTTTGATTTCAAGTTTTGTAACAAATACTTGAGAACTGCTAAACAAATTAAAGGCAATGAATGAAAATATATGTTTTGATGAATAATTAAATACTAATCCTGTCACAGAAATTCACAAAATCCTGATGTTTTCACCCAGCACTAATTTATTATTCTAAATAAAGAATCCCAATTTACAGATAATGCTAAAACAAGTTAGTACAACAAATTATCAAAATTCCTCTGCTGCTGCTTCATATTTTCTCTACTCCAGTTCCTCAACAATTGCCATCACTGTTTTTTTCTGTCTTATTAAAAAAAGGTAGAGAAGGAAAAGGAAGTTTCACTAGTAGAGAAGAATACCAACTTTTTGCAGCCTACTGAACCAGGACATTGTATAATTCCAAAGCAAACCAACTTACAACTAAATGTCATTTAGCTAGAGTAGCTTTTTGTAAGAGAGGATCCCAACCCACAGTTTTAAGAATCAAACACCAAATTTCTAGTAAATAGATGTGCATAGTTGCTCTGAATTTTGGTTCTGTAGAGATCAGATGTGGAGTTTAGCTCTTGGACTGAGTATTCCTCATTTGCTAGATGTGAATATGTGACACTTGCCTTTCAAATCAAGACAGAATAGTTCATCCTGCTGAATCATCTAAATCAGCTACAGAAATCTGACCCATTAACCCTCACCTGCAAGATACAACAAATATTGAACAAATCTGCCCTCTCAAACACTTTTCAGCAGTTACCACATTCACTGCTATGTGATTAGTGGAAACAAGTCCAAATTCTTTTGATCCCTAGCACCTTATCTGAAGAAAATGACATTTCCTGCTTGCATTTCACTCAGTTCTTAGTGACTAACTAAACACATCTCTAGTTCTTTAACTGATTGCAGAACTTTGGGGTGCTGTAAGCAACTCTTGCTGTATTTGTTCTTTCCAGAATTGCCCTCAACTAAACCTTTCACAGGGCAATCACAAGTCAGGTCTGATTTCAGGTGGAATGAACACAGTTTTGACGACCACCATTTCACATGTTACAGGAGTACAACCTTCTCAGCCCCTGGTAATGACAGGACTAAACCCTGGCAGATTTGCAGGTGATATAACCCTGTCCATCTCCTGACCTTTCTGCCTGATTGCATAGGCCAACTGGTTTTGAACAGGCAGAAAGAATCTTTGCCATGTGATTGCTACTCAGACACTGTCTCTGTAATTTAGATTATGAAAGGCTTGTGGTGACTTTCAGGTTTTGTCATCAATAGCATGTTTTTGGTGTGGGTGGTGTAGCTGTGCCAAGCCCAGTACATGATGATGAGAGCATGAACTATTTCAGGTACTCTGCTATAACAACTTTGCTGTGCTTAATTAAGGCACAGATTAATCCAATAGGAGGAACAATCTGGAGTGTATATATACTGCTGTATCTGAAGGCTGTCAAAATGCTAAGTCATCAGGTGAAGAAGTGCTGCACGTGGAGGCCTGACCTGATGGGGAAAAAGGAGGAGGTAAGGTGCCCCTGGCACTCCTGCCGCAAGGGGCATGCTCCTTTCAGAGTCTCATGGAAGAGCTAGGTTCATAAAATGCCCTGCTTGTTCTGGCTGGTTGCTGGTGTTACTATTCACACACAGCAAATGTACAACCTCCCCCCATCTTCTTCTCTGAGGTGCAGGTTTGTTGGGATACTAAAACCATCCTGAACCTTTCTTTCACCCATAGGCCTAAGCAGTGACTTGCATTGGTCCTCTCTGCAGATTTACAAAAGACCCTTCTCCAGCCTACCCTTACTCCCATCATCGTGCCTCTACTAGGCTTTACAGGCTGCTCCACCCAATAGTCTTTGGATGAATGTGCAGAGATGCTCTTGGTTTGCATATATCACTGAAATCTTGACTGTTTTTCCTACTCTCTTTTCTTCTTCTCCTAATTTCCAGTGCTTACTTTAATTTATAATGATAAAAAGTGCTTTAGTGATTGGGCATTGAAAACCAGTCAGACAGACAAGACAACTGTGGTCCGTAATTTAAGTGGAGGGTATAAATTCCACGCCATAATAAACCTGAGCTTGAAGATCACTGTGTTTCCTCTGAAGAGGTAAAATACCACAGGACAGAACTGCTAAGCCCCACTCCCCAGCTTGAATGGCCATCGACTGTGGTGTATCAAAGAGTGGATGACTCAGTTTCCTGCAAGTACAAACTTAATGATGCTCCACAGTGCAGCCCAGAGAAATGGAAGGTGATGAAATGCTCCATGCTTGACCCTAATGGACAGTGTTCAGGATGTTGGTCAATACTCTTCGAACAAAAACAATCCCCAGTTTATTCTATAAAACAAGGAATGCAGCACAGAAAACTGAGTCTGTGCCACAGAAAGCCCAGTGATAGCGGTGACTAAGAATTTTATACCATGTTGAGTAATACTGCTCTGCAAGGCGATGCAGAAGGAACAATTTAGCCCAGTCTATACTCAGATTTATAGAAAATCAGCTTCATGGAAACTGCCAGTAGAGCGGTACTGACGGGTTTGCATTATGTGAGCATAGCAGCAAAGCAAAACAATGCTGGGAAACAGATTGGTTCTGTTCTCAGCTACTACGCACAGATGAAACTTTTATTAAGACATGCCGGCTTGCTCTGGCAGCAGCTTGAAAATTACCTCCTAAAATTCTCATGACCCAGGACCCTCTCCCTTTCTCATTACAAATATTTCTAAGTGAGTGTACAGTGGATTGGTACACCAAAGCTTTTGGGGCTTAGAAAGTGCAGGAACAGGCTGCCCACGTGCCAACTAAAGGCAGAGTTGCCGTGCTCTTTCTTTCCAGTGAAGCTGCACGCATGGAGTGGAGAAATGTGTAATCACCACCAGTTACTTGGCAGCTACTTCTGTAAGTTAAAAAGATAATTGCTGTGTTGGGCCATGCAGTCCTTGCAGCTCATGTATACAGCTCTCACTGAATTCCTGTAGATTTGCCTGGAAGGAGCGAGGGCAGTGTAGGATCACCCTTATACTTTCTCACAAGTAGAGAGGGGAGAGGAAAACATGCTTTTACCTTTGCATATTGGAAATTTCCCTCCTTCCTCAGCTGACAGCTGTGCTGTGTTTCTGGGTGCAGCTGGGTCATGAGCATGGGCCTTCACCTATGAGCTTCTCCTGAAAAGCAGTGGATTGGTGAGGAGTCAGTTCTTAAAAACTCCAGTTAAGAAGACTTTACATACTAAGATCTTGGAACAGATTATTTTTTTTTTTTGGCCAGACTTTCACTCTGACCATTTCAAAAATGTTACGTGCTTTTACAAATAAAGCAAGGAAAAACTGGTGGGGAAAGGTAAGTTCTTATATTACACTAGCTGGGGAAAAGCAGACAAACTTCAAGGCAGACCAGTTCTTCCTTAGATACAAACAAGAACATTCACAAATTCTGGGTTATCATATGGCTGACTGCATTTGTGTCTCCTTTGTTTCATTTTTCCACAACCACTTTCTGTTCACCTGAATACCTGCGGTGATGCCAATTTTAAAATCTTTTTAGACACACGTGAACTAACACATTTTGTGCCATTCTCAGTTCTACATTTTCAAGGAAATTACTCCAGAAGTTACCTCAGGAAAAGAAAAATACAAGGCATACAAAACCACTATTGATTTCTAGTTCTCCATTAAGAAAAGAAAGAGTGCGGTATTATAAATGTTATCCTTTTACCACATGTACATGGACATTCATACTACACATCGTGGCTTCTAAGTTACTTGCAAAATCTACTGCACATTATGTCTTGAAAGTCCAGATAATGTGTTTGGAAAATAATTCCAGATAACTTACCTCTATTTTGCAAAACATTTAAATACAATATATATACAAATATGATGGTATAGACTATAGGAAAATAGTGATCCTACCTGCCTTGCTGTATCATGAATTATGGCTCAGTATATTCATGTGGTGGCATACAGTCTTACAGACTTCCAGCAGCACTGTTGTTATTCACTTCCACCATGATAATATCATGTGGCTCCGGTTAATATGAGAGCCCATAATTAAATATTACAATGGTAAATGCTATGACTACACAGTAAGAGGCTTGTCCTGAAAATCCTAAACAGCTGGCGGGGGTGCATTTCATACAATTTACGCTAATAATTGTTGAAGAACTTGCACGCATAGGCTGGGGCTGTGGTCAAACCTCACTTTCAGGTCTGGAGCTTAACCATCTGTATCTGCGTGACAGCAAACTATCTGTATTTCTGTCTGCACTTCACATCTTATCACACTCTAAGACCATGCATGTAGCAGATGTTATTTTCAGTACTAGAACTCATTTTGGACTTACTTGGCATGCAGACTGAAAATGCCCATGGCTGCACTTTATTGTGCCTTTTTTGACAGATAACATAAGGTGTATTGTAAATTCTGCCAGTGCAATCTGACAGGAAGGTCCTACTGAATTTTTGTGTGAATCTGTGACTGAAAAATTACCATCTGACAGCTGAATTTTCTGCTGACCTCCGGCTCATATCAGTTTCAAATGCCCACTTGCAGAAAAACGTCCTGGACAAACTTGTGAAAATGTGTGAAAATCATCGATGAAATGCTAATTTTGTTTTCACTTCTGCTGCTATTCACAGCAGTCTGTGGGATCTTAAATTTGTAGATATATGGAGTAACAGAAGGCTTTTAAATTAACCAAAAAAATCTTCTTTGCAGTGGCTGAATGCAGCAAGCAATTTTATTTAGTTTGGTTCACCATGTACTTATTTCTGTTGGTTTATTTTCTGTAACCTATAGACCTTCCTGATCTGATACCTCATATATTCACATGAATACAAATGCCAGTAAAATTGAGAGACCAGAAATGAGCAGTAGGGTGAAGGGAAAAAGAGAGGGGAGGGCTGACAGACATTTATTTTCAATCATAAGTAATATTTCAGAGTTAGCAAATTGCAATTTATGTTCTTGAAAGGAACCAGACTGACATGTAGGCAGACCTTCACCCACTGTAAACTGCATTGGTTCTTCAGTTCACATGGCTAGAAGGGGCCAGCATGCAGCATGAAAGTATAACTCAGTCCCTGTTCCCATCAAACCCTTGACCTCTCTGTGAGACTGCCAACATGGATACCAGTTATGGAAGTAATCTAGTGCGCAAACAAGTATTTACCAGGAATTAAACTGAGACCACCAAACACATTTTACAGTGGAGACCAAACAGTCATTAGGCTGAGGCAATTTTAGGTCACTACCAACTTGGGTCTGATTCAAGAAAGCACCCTCAAGATTAAAGTCTCTACATCCTATCATCCAAATCCCTGAGGCATTCAGTCCCCGAGTTCCTTTTCTGTTATAAACATAATTCCTGCACGAGATAAGAAGTTTCACTGTACATTCAGTAATCCAGGAAAAGATTAGAAACAGAAAGAAAAAAAAAAAGCATTTGAAACATTTTGCAGAGACAGAGAAAGTGCAGTGTCCGTGTGAAGAGCTGGGAAGAAGCTCCAGCACTCCTCCCTAATGCAAGAGTAGTTAATGACTCTATGGGAGGCACAGGGATCTGTCCTCCAGGAGCTCATTGCTGACATGAGGCACTTTGTTACTCCAGAATGCTCCCTTAATAACATTCCTACCTTGAGTTATCTTAATTATCTTTATGTATTTGTTGTTTTTTAAATAATTCACCTCTGCTTTGTTTGTGTCTTAATTTTTTTGTTCCTTCTGTGAATCCAAAAGTAAGGGTGAATTGCCTCCTGGCAGAGTGTTCAACCTCCATGGTAATGGGTGAGTACTTTTAAGAGCACGTTTTTTGCCGCATACATGCAGCTATTAGAAGGAGCAGCAACGAAGAACACAATTCTGTCTGTAAGCAACACATACTATGTTGGTAGTAGAAAAGTACAGAGTATATTTGCAATCTATTTGCATAGAATGTTTCAGCTTCTGTAGGGAGCTGGTTTCTTTTCCTCACCTTTTTGCACTCACAAATGAAAACTCCTCCGCCTCTCCCTGCAACAAATATTTGCTTTCTAGACAAGGAGGCAGTGGCCCAGAAACATTACAGCCCGGTCTCCGAGAATGGGACCCAGAGTAAATGTGTTTCTGGCTAGGAATAGAGTGGTGCACTCTTCTACACTGTTCAGTACTATAGTGCGGTCCATCCTATGGATGTAATTATATGTATCAGCAGTCCAAAATATCACAGAATCACAGAATCACAGAGTGGTAGGGGTTGGAAGGGACCTCTGTGGATCATTTGGTCCAACCCCCCTGCCGAAGCAGGGTCATCTACAGCAGGCTGCAAAGGACCTTTTCCAGGCAGGTTTTGAATATCTCCAGAGAAGGAGAATCCACAACCTTCCTGGGCAACCTGTTACAGGGCTCCGTCACCCTCAGAGGGAAGAAGTTCTTCCTCATGTTCAGATGGAACTTCCTGTGCTTCAGTTTGTGCCCGTTGCCCCTGTGCTGTCCCTGGGCACCACTGAAAAGAGTCTGGCCCCATCCTCCTGACATCCACTCTTAAGATGTTTAAGATTATTAAAAAGATTACTTACCCAGTTCTGTGCCTGTAGATGAACACACCCCAACATTTCATTTTAGCTGTCCTCTCATCACTACTGGAGAAAGTCTCTTCGTTGGCACAGGTTCTACCACACAATGAACAGAAAAGACACTCTCAGTTAAATCTACTTACCTACTTACTTTACCACTGAGGCCAGAATTGTCAGGGACTATCCCTCATGGCATGGCTCATTCCTTTACACACAGTTATTACTGGTAATAAGCTGGCTCATCTCTAGATGAGACTTTAAAGCAAGAGAACTTTCCTAGTTAGTTTAACCCAAGTATAAAGCAATGAGTATGATAAAGAGGTTTAGTTATTATGTGTGGTAATAGTCAAACCCAGCTCTTCAGTAGTGGTTTTTCATTCAGTAAAAGTTAATGTTTATAAAGGAAATGTGTACATTAGGTGATTTAGACAAACAGCACAGAACCTTGAATCTGAACCCAAATATGGTCATTATAAAATAGCAAGAACTAAGGCTTTGGATGATTAACATTCTTTAATATGGGGTGTAAAATCTAGACTACATTAAGTTGTGGCATTAATAGAGGTCAGTTGGAAGCCTGATTAATATGTAAATCCAAAACTGGAGTTGGAATCCAAAGTCCAAAATCAGGCCCATCTTTTGCCATTGCACTGAGATAATATGGATAATTTGATTAGGTAATATTCTGTGTTATTTAATCCAGAAGGAGGTACTTGGTGACTAATGACTGTAAGTGACTTGTTAGTTCACAGTAAGAGGTCTTTATTCAGCTCCTTTTCTGGCATCAGACATATTATATCACCAACTAGAGAAACATCCAACATGTGTAAGACTAATGAGGAAACAAATAAGTCATACATGAAGCTAGCTGTTGGCCACAGCGGTGGGGAGAAGTAGTTGGCTCTCCCTCACTAGAATGAGGTCAGACTGGGAAAAAAAAAAACAGACTAAGTGGACTGACAGAACAGCAAAATAACCTCAGTATCATATTTTGTGATGTCACAACAGATGATGATCATGGTGATATGGCATGTTCTTTCTGACAAGAAACCAAGCTCTGGAGTGCTCATGTTCTGCCAGAGCTATTCTGTTCACAGTAGTTACCTCTGACTTTTTTTTTCAGAATGAAGTCATAAAATAGGCCATCTTGCATAAAACAATTTAGAAACTCTCTTCCTTCCTAGAAAATGCCTCTTGCCATTCTTGTAACTTGAATAAGTCACTGAAAGCATTTTTTTAAACAGTACTTCCTTCCATTTGCTTGCTCATTTGTGGTTGAAGTATATTTATTCACTTTGTAGCTCTCATCCTGCCAAGCAGCAAACATGCAACACTGGCCTCTAAAATAAACGACAGAGCTCCAAAAGGCAATTTCTGTTATCCCCATTGTAAACCTGGAGGCAGGCCCAGATCCACAAGTTGTTTCAGCTCTGGGGTCCTTGTCAGATGACCTCAATGGGCAGCAAGGCACCTGAACTGCAGTGAGGCCCCTACACCTCTCTTTGGATCTTACCTCTCCTAATGAATACAGATTCACACTAATATAAAGAATATTTATATAAATAAAACCTTGATAAAGATGGCTACATGATATTTCACTGTTGTCAGTATTTTCAGTGGCACAGTTAAGCCTATTTGGTAGAAAAGAGGGACAAGGAACCAGAAAGAGCAAGCATGGTCTCCATTTATAGCCACATGGCCAGGAATTTAGCTTTTTGAGGACAAGGAATGATCTTCTACATCAAGCAAATATTCTTCACACAAAAAAGCTTGAAACTTTTAGTGGGCAAAAAATTTTATTGGAAAATTTCTCACTTGCTACAGCCTTCCTTTGATGATGCAGAGTCGCATAAGTTAGAACAGTTCCATTTTCAGAGGTCAGCATCCCAGTTGGAGTAGTAAAAGGTTTCACAAGCAACTTTGGGGTATGAACTGCCTGTGGCAATGGGAACATTTCCTATCACTTGCCCTGCCTTTCTCTAAGGATTTTTAGTGGAAGTGCAGAAGATGATGTCACCTGGCCCATCCAAGCATTTCCCTCCTCCTATGACTGTTGGATGCAAGCTTCAATAAAGCTAAACCTTACAAACATGCACAACAGGTTCTGCCTCTGGAGAACAGTCAGCACCAAGCGATGGCTTGGCCTGAACACACCTGTGGTGACAGAGTTCGTCTGGAGGAGTGTTTCAGCGCCCCACACCTCCCCAGATGTTAACACCCTCTGCCCTTTCCATCTGGCAGCATCACGCTTTGATGAACAAAGAGCAGACATATCTCTGCGGCAGATGGACCCAAAATTACACAAGATAGAGTGTGAAAAGCTGTTTCAACTTTGCGCTTCTGTGGAAATCTTGTTTGCTATGGTCAGTTTTGCCATGTATACAACCCTCGTCTTTCATGGGGTGGTCAAGTGCAAGGCTCAGTGTCCAAATAGGGATGATCATTGAAAGACCATCACAAGATGAATGAAAAAGACCAGTGCTTAAAAATTACAGGGCCTTTTCTCCAGTGGTGTAGGCTGTAGACTGTTTGGTTTAGGTTATGTGTTTCACTGGCTTTCCTGTCAGCAGGCTTCCTTGTCCTTCCAACACTGCCTGCTGCACCAACAGATATAGGAGGAACACAGACCCAAGGAGAGACAAGAGCAACGTCTGTGTCCTTTGATAAATGCCTGGGATGAAAAGGGAAGGGTGTGCTTTGTGTGCTTGCCCAGGCATGCTGCCAAGTGTACGTAGCTCAGCTCTCCGACTAAGAGAAAGTTAAACATATCAGTAGGCCCACTCATGGAAATGTGACCCTTCCAGAGCCACTTTTACAAGAATGAGAAAAATTATGGAAACACAGGTAGGAATTTCTTGCTGAGGTGGGGTAATAGTGCCAAGGTGATGAGGATCCCATGAGGAATGCTGTCCTTGCCTGGGAAGGAACAGTCTGTACTCTGATTACAACAATAACAGAAAGACCAATATTGAGCATGTAGCTGAGGTTTCAGAAGTTACAGCCCCATCACATGCACCCAGTCTGATCCAAAATCCCAAAATCCAGCCCCCTCCACCAATACAGAACTTTGCAAAGAGTGACAGGAATGCCCATACCAGGAATGGCCATCAGAAATGTGAAAGGGTCCTATGTGCTTTTGCCTGGTCCCCTTGCTTTCATATTTTTCTCCGTTTTTCTAACTGCTTCCAGCATTGGTAATGCCAGCTCTCTGCACACTCTCACATCTTCTCTTTCCCTTTTCTGATCATTATAGTAACCCAGTTCTTGCCCTCATGTATTAGAGCTCCTTTTACAAGCTACTCACCAAACCAAGCTATTTTAATGGGCCAGGACAGGTACAGTCCCTCATAATTACACACCACTTCCCCACTCTTAAGTGGTAGCCAAACCTCTGTGCTGTGCTGCTTATCACAGCAAGATTAAAAATAGTTTTATAACGATATGCAAAGCACTGCTAAATCCCATTCTTCCCACATTAAAAGCAGATGCTCAGACAGACTGAATTAGATTCAGTGGATTTATTGAGTTAATTTAGATGTATAAAGGCTTCACAAAGACCGACTTAAGTCTATTTAAATAGGACTGGCAGCATTTTCAGATTCAAGAAAACACTGTTTCAATGTAGACCAAATCATCTTGTTTGGGGTTACAGTGGCCTCGAGGTCCAGCCCTAATACCAGTGAAATCAGTGGAAATCTGTGTGGGTAAGGCAGAGTTCAGACCCATTTTAAGGCATCTCTTCCAATCTGAAGAGTATACGTGCAAAGAACCACAACTTGTTGTAGTAACAGGAGTTACTATAAATATCCTTAAAAACAAAAATCTAATAAATTAAGGCTTTAAATGCACTGAAAGTCAGAGAAAAGAAAATGTTCCAACTATTCACGAAGTTTTAGGTAAACCTTGTTTTCCCCCCTTTCACTGCCATTCCCTGAAGTCTAAATCAAGAGACTCTCAAAGTCAGGAAGCCAGACAGACTTCCAAAATATGTGGTGACGCTAAGGGGCCTGTGAACCGGAAACAGACATTTACTGTCTTCTTTCCCAACCCAATTGGCTCCCAGCATCTGTAGCTGATGTTCTGGGATTTTGGGTTGTGGCCAGAAGACTTAACCTGAGAGACTGGGAGCGCACAGATCATGGAGGTCATGAGTCGCTTCATCTCCACCCACTTCTCTTACAGGGAGAGTTTACAACACTGGCACTTTCACAACAGGAGAGATGAAAAAAAAGAGGATGTTTTTAATCCATTAGACTGCTGCTGATTCAGTAATAATAAACATGAGTCTGTTTCCTTGATTATTCTGTACACAGCAAACATTTGTGTAATGTGTCAGTTAAGTACGTGCGCTGTAAGGATCTCTCATTGAAGTGTGTCTGCGTCAATAACAAATATATGAAAATGTGCCCTTGCGTGCATTTTTGCGTGTCTGCATGAGCAAGAAAGAGAGCAAGAACTCAATTCCCAAGACCCTTAGTCATCCTCTGATCTTTATTTCTGAGGGTGATCAAAGTACCAGCTTTTGAGAAGATGATTTCTCTCTGCTGTGCTGAAGATATTCAGGTCAGAAGATAGCGCGCTTCCCAACAGCCTGCTAGGGATGAACGCTGTAAAAGTTCGGGATGTTTGCAGGCAGCGAGAGGGGAGTTTGTTGCTGCTGTTGCTGCTGCTTTCGCTGTGCCTCTTGCTGTGTTACAGACATCTTGACTGGCCTCACTGATTTAATGATGAGTGTTTGTTGGCCTGCAAAATGCAAACACATTGTAAGACTGTTTGTACGCTAGCTAAACTTTTGCAGACAGTTTACATGTTAGAATGCGTTCTTTGCACACATTGATCTGTATTGCCAGAGTGTATCTTTCTCTCTCAGTGCAGAGACTTTCTTTTGCTCTTATTTCACCTTAACGTTGCAAAACACATTAACGTTGCCTCACTTCTGATCATATGAGTAGCATAAGGCCATTTACATGAAGCTAGGCTACTTTACATTTTGTTGAAAAACTGCAACTGCATTCAGAAACAAAACGGAGAAGACAATTGTATAGAAAGGTCAATGTTTCATTTTGAAACAGTTCCTACATTTCAGTTCTAACCTCATGTTTTTTGGAAAGAGCTAAATAAGGCCAACACTAAATTCTTTATTTCAGATCAAAGAAAAATGAAATATTGTATATTTTCCATTTTACTTCCCTCTCCCAAAATCCCATCCCTCATTTTTTCCAGCTCAGCCACAGTCTGAAACACTTACCTTTTACACAACTATACCTCAGAGACTCACAGAAGGGGAAGCACATAGGGACTTTGCTGACTCACGACTTCTATTTATCATTGGTATCAAAGTGACAATATATAGGAGAATACAAAATTTGAAAGTTTAAACTGAGATACATGTGGTAGTTGATATTGCATCATTACAGTGTATTGATATGAAATTAGGAGTAACCAGATATAAAAAGACAAGTGGAAAACAACTGCTATTTTTCTTGGTACTTTTTTCAGAATTTTTTTGACCTCCTCTATTTTTAATAAAACCTGATCTGCACAGACTGATGGTATGTGTCTCATATCACAGTGTCAGTCTAGACCAGAGCTCCAGGACTGGACTACTTCTAGCTGAAGGCATTTAACATCCGATCTGACCGTGCCATTGTACTATCCACTACCACTCTGTGTTTTGCCTCAGTTCTTTGAGTCAGGTAAAGCAGGAATTTAGATCTGAATCTTGATACTATCAATCTATCTGCATTTGAGATTTTCTGAAGCTCTCACCCCTAAAAAAACACAATTAATATAACACAAAGAGTGAAATTTTAGCTCTGCTGAAGATGATGGTGAAACTCTCACAGACTTTATTGAAGCCGGAACTGCATTCAAAATATTCATGTTCTGCGATCAACCAAAACTTCTCCCCAGCAGCTTGAGAAGCAATATCCCCCTCTATCTCAGTTTGTGTTTCCACCAATGTTTCGCCCAATAATGCATCTCACCCAGACACAGTGTGCCACTCTGGCTAATGTCCTGTTTCTCACTCCTGCCACTCCTCCCCCAGTGGCTGCAGTTTCCATTGCCTCCTCTCACAAATAACTTCTGTCTTCCTTCCCCCTATGGCATTTCCTATGCCAGAAAAGGACACATAAGACCCAGTCTCCTCTTCCAAGTCTCTCCTCAGGACTCCTCTTTTTTTGGTCTGCTGTCTCTTGAAATTCATTTTATTCCCTCATTTAGAATATTACTCATAAACTCTAATTACTGAAATGTCTTCATGAATAAACAAAAAGCAATGAGTTTAAAACACAGTAAGGAAGTTTCAGGTTAGACACTAGGGAAAAACAGTAATCTGGAAATTGCTGACATATCTCATAAATATTTGGGAGGCATTTTCTACTTCCAGATGTCATTGGCTCTGCTGAGAGAGCTCTGGGCTAAGCTTTACATTGCAAGATGAGCTTCAGGCATACCAAAAATAGGGGAGGCAGACGCAAAGCCTGAAGAGAGGACAACATTGTCCTGTCTGTGCCAACTCACAAAGCCACACAGGAGGCAACGGGCTGTGTGCCCTGAAGGTGTGCAGGAGTGTCATGCTGCCATCGTGTCCCCCGGAGCATGGGGGGCTTCCAGGAGAGCGTCTCTTCAAAATCCTGCTGACCTTATGGCAACCCTTACAGTATATTTCCTAGACGTTGTTTAGGATTGGTGGGGAAGGTTTGCATGTGTTTCATGGAAGGTATATGAGTTTGGGAGATCAGGCACCAGCTGAGACGGGAATTTCCATGCAGCCCAGCAATTCTGCGACTTTTTGTAACTTACGCATTGTCTGTCTTCAGCCAGCTGGACAACAGTCCCGGCTCCTTGGCACTTATGGCACATTTTTCCAGTAAGCTCTAATAAAATGCTTCCTCTCATCCCATTTCATTGGAATGAGGAGGGTTCCCACAGTAAGTGTGCAGACTTGGCAAAACACAGTAAAGTCAATGTTACCCCAGCAGAGCAAACACGAAATAAACCTTTCTTATCATGTAATAATCAAAGGGCTTTTCAGATGACTCCGACACTCCTTTTAGGTACTGTGGGATAATATGTTCGGTGCCAGACTGCCACACTTATCCTCAGTTCTCCTCTGAACTGGCAATAAGGATAAAAACTTTAATGACACTGTCCTTAGACATGGCTTCGCAATATGCTACATGTCTAGACTGCTGTAAAATTAGGAGGATTTTGTTTGAATGACTTGTTTATATGACTCCCATAATAAATAGCCTGAGTCTCCCTAGTTGTATTAAAAACACATTGGAGCAAATTCTATGCCTGATTACACCACTGAAAGTCCACCATCAGCTATCAGGAGTTACTGCTTGAGAAGGGAGTTTGTTTTGCCATGTTTGTAGTCATTGCACTGATGAGAAGTATGACTCCAAGGTGTCATATGCATTGAAGTACCAAGGAGTGTAAAGCTGGAGGAAGCCTAAGGCTTTTAAACTAAGAGGAGAGAATTAAATCAGCTTTTGACTTCATATAGTCCCATACTACATCTGCAATAGAGGTGACGCACAGGAAATGCAGAATATGAAAAGATTCAGCAACCAGTGCCTGGCCCAAAGGAGAAGAAGTCATTCCCAAAAATTGATGTGTTTGAGACTTCAACCTGAGGAGAAGCAGACCTTGCAGAAGACCTGTGTCATCCTGAAGAATACAGATGATTCATTGGAGAAAATTTGGTATTTCTTACAGTGTTTTCTCTGTAATCCTTTTATTTTAAGCTTTGGCTGCCCTGCCCTGGCTGCACTCAGTCTTGCACGTTAAGCAGCTCAGATCTGTCTGGTCCTTGGATGGGAGAGTGGTTGGAGGTCCCATTTACAAAGTCACAGGCTGAGAAGAGACAGCTGAAGAATCAGCAGCTGAGTGTGAAGGAGCTGGATGACTGCTCAGCCCCACTGCTCCAGTCTTGTTTAAGCAGACAGCTAATTTCTGCTTTACTATTTACTTCCATGTGGTGGGATTTTCCCTGAAGCTATGTGCTCAGAGGTGTGGGGGTCTCTATGCCCCAGGCCCTATGAGCTCTGAGACAGCTTCTGCTGTGCACAAGGGGATGCCCAGAAGAATTCAAGTCTAAGTCACTACCTTTCACAGGCCAAGGAGAAAATCACGGGATTTTTTCTTTCCCTCTGCCATGTTCCTTTGGAGTAGTTGACTCGGACACCTGAGGCTGTCATGAGTTGACAGGTTTCTGCACTGTGAGGCTGCAGAGGAGCTGGTGGAGGTGTTGCCTTCAGACAGCAACAGTTTTGCCCTAGAGCATCATGCAAACAGTTGCAGCTGTGGGTTTCCAGCAGCTGCTGTCTCCCCAGATTTGCTCCCAGCTGTAGAGAACAGCTGCAGAAGCTTCAGAGAACGAGGAAGAGAACAAGGCTGAGGAAGACGATAAGTTTGAGAAGCCGTTTCGAAAAGGGAGTTTTCCTGAGTTTGGAAAACACAACTTGCTGAACTTGACAAAGGTGCACGCTGGGCTGAGGAAAGAGACTTCAGTCAGTGGCAAAAAAATGTGTTCCAGATGCAAGATGATGAACCGTCACTGCAGAAGGTCAGGATGACACAGGCCACCTTCCAGGAAATCTGCAGGAAGCACAGCACCGAGCTGCAAAAGCAACTCAAAAGAGGCAGTACAGTAATACAAAAACTCTCTTATCTCTTCAGAATCATGAAGCCATCACCATCCTACCTTCTGCTAACCAGGTCACCTCGGGTAGGTCACCGGTGAGGCCACCGGGATAAAAGCATACCAAGAGAGATTTCTCCTTTGTATGTGGAGGCCTGTTGGCTGCTGTAGCAGATAAGCTAATGTCATGACCAGTTGATCTGGAATCATGTCCAGTGCTAAGATCCTTGGGCATGTCCTTGCTAAGATCCTACCTCTTTTTCTCCAATGAAAAAACTCAGTGTGTGGCTGACAGTAGTGCAGCACCCTACAAAGGCTTCTTCTTGCAGTTCTCTGGTCAGCGGCAACGCTTACAGAAGCAATGGCCATGACGGCATTGTGTTGAACCTGGTATGGTGCAGGCACCGGGTAGGTGCCCAGCACTGCCCATGAGCCTGTCTGTACCCCAAATCCAACACCTCGGGTGCATGTCCAGAGGGGGAAGCAACTGTGGTTTTGACCTGGCAGAGTGCTGGCATGCCTGCTGAGATGCCAAATTGAGCATGATAGTGCACATTAAGCCCATCTACATAGCTTCGTGCAGGTTTCTCTCTCAGCAAGGAGCTGGTAACTAAACTCTAACTGTTCACAGGGAGCAAGTTTCCTAAATGGTCCTCTCCTATGCAGTAGCTGCAGTTAGGAGCTGAGAGAAGCAGCTGCCATTGCTCTGATCCTGGTTGCCATTACCTGACTCAAGGCATTTCAGGGGAGGCCGGCTGTTTAGGTGAGCCACTTTCACTTTAACTGCTTAACTTTGCCTTGAAGAGGCTAGAGTTGCTTAGTTGAATGGATGGCATGTCTAGATGGTATGGAGGTGTATGCTCAGTCACTGGACCAGCATCTTGCTCCACTCTGTTGACCATGCTCCTTTACAGACACTCATCTTTGGCTTCACGTGCGAGAGTATGAGTCAGGAAGCTAACGTGAGCTGGAGAATTAAAAAAAGACTGCCCTTGCAGGTGCACCTTTGTAATCCCTGTACCAGGGAGAGCCAAACAATACAGCATTTTAGGCATGGGATCTACGGCAAGTATTTTCCAAACTGAAGTATGCTCTAACGCTTCAGTGAGGGTATCAAGAACATGGGAAGAGGAGAAACTGGACTAATGGCTGCAAATTTTCTGCTGAAAGAGAAGATGGTCTTAAGGATAGTAAAGGCCTGGGAGCAGATTACAGCCTTGGGGGGCTCTGGTATACAACAGTGACATTCAATGTTTTTTGTATTAGCCACAGCTTTTTGAGGAGGTCAGCTTTTCTTTATAGGATTCTGTATCTGGGTGTTTTGGGCACTTTCACTCTGCCTAATTTTGCACACTTAATTTAGTCACCAACATGGCAAGTCTATCTCCCCCGACTATCTTTACCATTAATGGAGAGACAGACTGGTTTGTCTAGAACAGTTTAGAGCACGAGTTTACCTTGGATACCTCTGAATATCTCTGAGGTACCTCCTAACTCTAGATGGAGTCTGTAGCCTCATAAATTAGTGATCTGAGTCAGTGTCTAAATTTATGTGCTGTAAATAAGCCCCTCTAGGCCCATTTCAAACCCACTTCATAGATTTCACTGGAGTTAGTCTGTATTTACATCACTGTTTGCGAGGTCAGATTTTGATGTCGCTTCCATCTTCACTCCAGCACCTCTTGGTCTTCATCAGGAGGCTGCTGGTGGGTTTGAGTTTTGTTTTAATGTCAGTGCACTCATTTGCTAGTTTTCGGTTTGAATGGATGTAAGCGTTGGCTTCTCTGAGATATCTGAGAAGCTTCTACAACAGTGGAGGCAGCCTCAGCAGACTCTGCACTTTGCTTTCGCTTCCCATCCCCACACCTCAGTTCAGCACCAAGCCAATTATATGAATTTGTCACATCACATTTAGTGAGGCAACTGCACAGCAATTACACTAATCCTGCAATCCCCTTGGTGGTGTAAATATCTGTAAAGCACATTTATGCTGTGCCACACAGTTATATTCATATAGTCTGATTAGTTCTCCCAGTCCACTCTCAGGAGCAACAGCCACACTAGGAGAAAGAGGGAAATTTAAGCGCAGCTAAAGTGAGACATAGCTTAATGTGCACACACAATGCCACATGTATGTCTGATACGAACTCACCCAAGCTAATGGACTTGCATCAAAGCCACACTTGCTCCATGGTGGTTATGTCCTATGAAAGGCCAAGGGCCACATTGCAGGAGGGAAAAGCTTGGCTCTGTGCAAGGTGAAGATGGCAGCCTCAGAGGTATTTACTCTGTCACAGCGATGTCCTTCTGCCAGACAGCTGGCCTGTGTGAGCGCAATGTTGGTTTGCTTCTGGTATGCACCATCAGGACACAAATATGCAGTTCTGTTGCTGGGAGTGGGTGCCTGGAGGTCCAGGGTCCTGGGCAGGGCAACTACCCCAAGAGCGGTACATGTTGAGGCTCTGAGTTCAGCCAGCAACCACCAAATCATGGCTTGAATCCTCAGCTTTTATGGGAGGAAAGCTGAGTACTGCCATGCTGCTGGTGCCAATCTGACTCTCCCAGTTGCTGGAGAAGCATCCATATAATTGTAGGATATAGGTAGGTGAGTGCCCCTAGATTTTCTGTAGCTCCCTATTGGCATCTCCCTAGGCATTATTCATAATACATAGAGAGGTTCAGAAGTTCTGCATTCTTTCTGCGCTCCTCCCCATGACATATTCATGCAAAATCTTCCTAAAATGAATGGCTGCAGAGAGATACGGCCCACCCAGAGCAGGTTAAAACCGTGAGAAGAAAGGAACAACTGGTGATGAACATCCAGCTAACCCCAGAGACACATGCCTGGGTACTCACAACTCCTCCTCCATGAGAACAAATACTACAAGTGTCAGCTGATACTACATTCAGTGCCGAACATTAATCACAGAAAAAAACAGTAGTTGTTACTAATGACACCTATTTCAAATACAGTAAAGATTTCGAACACAGACTGAGGTGAATTCTATGAATTTATTAGAGTGTGGATCAGTGTTCATCTTAAAGGAGCTGACTTAAACTAGGAAAACTGGAATACCCCAGATTCCTTCAGAGAATTCGTTGGTTAAATGCAGATGTCAGAACTTACAGGGCTGGCTATCTGATGGGCTTTCACAATAAGATGTGAATTGGTCATGGAAAAAACATCCAATAAAAATGTTTTTCTTAAAATAATTATTAGTTTGTAATGCAGTGTATGCCAAGTAATCAATGAGTTTTACGGTAAAGTTGAAAACCATTAGTAGTGTCCACTCTTTCGTGAACAGTACTGTTATTATCAGACTGTAAATCATTATGCTGCAGACACTTGTAAAAATCAGCAAGAAATCATGAATAAGACACTGAATGAAACCTAGGAGACTTAGCATTTCCTCCTGGTTCAGCCACAGGCTTTCTGTGTGACCTAAAAAACATTACTGATTTTTTTGTTGCCACAGTTTTCTTTCAGTAAAATGGAGATAACAGTATTTCCTTTCTTTCCAACTTCTTTTTTGCCTTTCTTTTCTATTTAGATTGCAAACTTCTTAAAACTGGAAATAACTTTAACTGTATATTCATCACAACAAGCAAGAGAGCTGCAGCAACCACAGTAGAAATAGCAAAATGAAGAAACAAACAAGAATAGGATGAAAAAAACAGGATGACTGGAAACAAAGAAGAATGAAAAAATGTCCTGAGTTTAAAAAAAAAAAAGAGAGAGGTAAAGGAAGTAAAAGCAAAGCTTGAGTTAGACAAATTGAAGAAACAAAAGACAGAAAGCAGATAAAAATAGAAAAATCAACATGGCAAAACCGCAGAATCAGAAAAACAGTGAAGAGGAAGAAAAGGGGAGAGCAAGACAGAAGGCCCAAGGCACTGAGGACTAGAAAAAAGAGGAAAGGCAGGGATACAGTGTTAAAAATATTTTTAGTATGGTCTTAGACTGCACTAAAATCCTAAAAATGAGAGAGTAAGTTCAGTAGAGACTGACCTCTTGGTTTGGGTCCCCTCTTGCATACTCTGAATATCTAGAACATCAGTGAGTCAGTTGCAGTTTGGGTGTCTGGGAATATAGGGTTGGGCCCTTATGGTGCACTTGGGAAAAACACACAAAACCATGCCCAGAGAAATCTGATGGAGGCGTGGTGTGATGTCAGTATTGCCTGGGGAAAGAACAATTTCTTGCAGATCACTGAAAATCAAAAGTGCTTTCCAGGAAGCAAAAGCCTGGCCATCGAAAAAGAACACAATCATGCATGAATGATAAGCAAATATAATTCACTTTCAGACATGCAGCTCTGAGTAACAGAGGAGTGCATGCACCCTGTCTGTTCTGTGACTCAAAATAAAATGGGGTTTTTGCAACGTGACAGAAAGTCTTGTGTCCATCTTGCATGTCATCTGTCCCATGAGGCTTCAAACAAGTTAGACCTATTCCTCCGATGGCAAAACCCAATCCAGATACAAAGGCCCGATATTTTTAAAACTCCAATCACGTTGCTCTGGTGATTTTGCTCTTGGGGCCTGTGCCTTTCACTCTTGAGAAGTGGTAAAAATGACCAAAAATGTATGTGGGATGTGAGTACATGAAAGAGAGAGAGGGACGGAGGAAGACCAAGATTGCTTAACAGCAAGGATGCATCAAGAACATCTCAGGAAATCCCCTATCCCATGTTCCCATCTCTTATTTTACACCAGAAGGTTCGCATTCCAGCTTGCTGGGGCTTGGAGCTGTATACTACATGGCTGTCCCTTCCCAGACAAGTTAAAAGAACAGCAAGTGAAACAGGTCCCAGTAGCTCTGATTTTCTGTGTTTAATTTTTGACCAATTCAATTCATCTCAAAAAGAAATGCAACATCAATACTATATTTACAGACTACAAATGCCAGTACTGTCTCATGCATGAATCCAATGCCACTTCTTCACAAGACTGAAGTATCTGTTCCCATACATACACTTTAAACACAACATACATCAAGAAAAATTTTCCTACAAAGCAGAACAAAGGAATCATGAAATCCATCAAATGAAGCATAGCTGGATCGTGCCCATAAAGAGTTCAGCACAAGGAATTCTTGTTGCTTCATGTGCTACTGAAATAAAACCTTTGTCTCTGGAAGAGCTTTATCACTCAGCTATACTAAGACTTGCAACATACTCGTCTTATTAATCTATCACCTTTTCTTACCTGAAATAGTGTGACCCTTTTTTGTGTCTTGAAACACTGGCAAAGATCTCCAAAGAACAGATCACAAATATCTCCCACGTTAATGTAAGAGAAAGGTTATTTTTGAGTTTGAAGACACGAGCAATGTAGACAAGATATGACTTTCTGAGGAAGGAAGCAGTCACACTAGAGTGACTACTTTTATCCTGCTGTACCACAAAATAGAAGTACCAATAATAGCTAAATCAGTTTTCAACCTCGTTTATGTTGTAATCACAATTAAGGTAATTTGATGTAACTGAGGTTTCAGCCATTCCGAATGGTGCTCAAACAAAATTTCATAGTGATTTAAGTAAACTGGTTTTAAGTAAATCTAATTATACCTCCACCAGTTTTTAAGCATAAACAAGTCCTTAGTGATGACACTATTGAATCTCCTTCTCAATTACTCCAGTGAGCACCACTATGACAGTAAGGAGCTGCTCACTCCTGAGTCAATGTGCCAGCCTGTCTCAGTGCCGGAAGAATAATGCGTGAAGCTGAGGTGCAGCTGGAGACCAAGATGTTTCACTTGAGGCTCTGGAGAGATGTGATGTTCCACTGAAATGCTGGGAAATGGCCATACGATAAAGGTTTCTGGTCTATTGAAAGGGCTAAATCCAGCACAGGTAACTGAGATGCAGCTCGGCCCAACTTCTGCACAGCAAATATTTAAAGCTGGTGCTGAAATGTCTCTTCTTAAATGTGGCTTCCACTTGAGAGAGTGTTTTACTTATTTTTCCTCTCAGTTTATCATGCTTCATATTTTGGGAGTGAATCACTGACATCCAGCAAAGTACAATTTTTACTAGCATTGCCTGAACCTCAGATTGTCGGCTCAGGTCCACATGCTTGAGCAAGCACAAACAGTCTTCTAAGAGATAATGCTCAGACTCTAAACTCATCAGACAATAATTTCATGACTTGTGCAAATAAAATGCACTAAAATATGGATAAATAACAGGCATACACATTGTCATTACTGCAGAATGGTAGTTTTTGTTTAAGACTGCAAACCAAAACGTACAGGGAGAGACTATGCTTTGGAAGGACAGTAAACAGTTTGGCAATCCACTCAGCACCAACTTTCAGATGGATAAAGCTTCAAATTACTGGACTTCTCTATATGCCATTCAAGAGAGAGAAATGATCGATGATGTGGTTATATTACTTCTGAAGACTGGGGGGCATTTACACAGATTTGGCCACAGACCATTTTGCATGAGACAGGTGCTTACATATCACCCAGGGTTGCTTCCCATAGACCAGAGAGGGACAGCTGTTCTAAAAACGAAGTTAGGTGAACACTCTGAGCTCATTTCCAGACCTGCAGGACCATATAGTAATGCATTCCCTATAGATGGAAGTATTTAACAGTAAGGGAGCCAACCAGGTCATATGTCCCAGTCAAGTTTCTGAAGGAATGTGAAAGTCTTAGAGAAAGGGCCAGGAGCTAGGAAAGATGCTTGAGGCTAACCACTACAGCTCTGGGAGAGAGTATTAAAATGAACAGGAACAGCTACCTATTAATGTTTGGCAGGGAAGCAGGAAAGCCTCAGGAAGACACCAGAGGATTTCATCAGGATAAACTTGAATGAGAACTAACAAGTTCGAGAGCACCAGATGGCATTTCCAGCGGTACTCCCCGTCATAGGCAAAGATAACATTCATTGTCTTGCATGTGGGAGAGGAGACAAAACTCTACAATTTTCTGGGAAGAGAAGACAATTTTCCCATACACTTCTGATGAGAAAGAAGGTAAATCCATGACATGTGGGTGAAGTGTGAAGTTCTGCAAGCTTCCCTTTGAGTTTCACAATGAAATCAGCATTTCCGGAGTCCCAGCTTTGAAAAAATACTCTTAAAATATTGTCTCTGATGACTACTTGTCACAAATACGTAGAGCAGATATATCAAATTAAAAAGCTCTCCCGTAACCTAAAGGACAAGTGAGTGCACTGCAGTGATACTTAAATTACATTGCAGGAAGCCACCTGGATTCAGCAGGGCTGGAACTGACCTGGCTGACCTGGGCTGATTACACATAGCCGGCTGGTTTTCCACTCCAACCCTCATTGCCCATACAGGATTTTCCATTGCCTAGGTAAAATTCTGCCTCCCATTATCCTAAATAACTATAGCTGGCTGTATGTGGAGCCCTCGACATGACAAGGCACAAAGTGTCATCCTGTTATAACTCTGGATCAGGCAGTGTTAATAACAGTCCTCAGATATGACTTAGAGCAGAAGCAGTAATAGTCTGGAGCCAGAGTGCTTAGGTGGGAGATTTTAGAGCAACTCCCTAGACTGATCCAGTACGATGGTACTAGTAAGTTATAGAGCATCAGTGTCACAGACGTGGGTGTTGGGATATGGTCATGCTATTCAACTGTTAGAAAAGTCCCTGGCAAAATTTTAGCCCAGGCCTGCTAGCACGGCTCAGGAATCAGCAGGAGTGATAGCCCAAGAGCCTCAACCCCCGCTCCAGGGCATGGAGGATGTGACAGGGTGGCCCTGGCCGAGAAGGTGCCACAGAGCTGGAGAGTACGCCAGCACTGCTTCACTCTTGGGCATGGATGTGGCTGTTTGGTTCTTCTTGAGGCTTCTACATCTCCTATGTCTCGGGTGCTAAGTCTCTGTGTGTGAGAAAAGGGCTTAAAGGCTTTTGATTCATCTTAATGAGGTACAGATCTATTGAAAAAAAGTCCTTCAAAGTTTTGAGAGAGAGAAAACATTGTTTCCTGCCTGCTTTAGCCTCAAGTCCTTATAGGACTGAAAGTTGCATTTATGCTGTATTAGAAATGGGAGCAACATGCAGATAAGAGATCTGTGTCTCTTCTAAGACAAAAATGTGCTGGCTTCAGCCGTGTACATTTTAGCTCTTAAGGTAGATAAAAAGTTACTTTAAGTAGGGTCAATGGCTTTCCAACAGCACAGATCAAACCTCCAGACTCTTTTTGTTAGTCCAACAGTTCTGAGCCACTTCAGGCCAAAGAGACTCCAAAGACCATCTTTTCTCTACAGCAGGCTTGGAGAGAAGCAACTTCTTACCTAACCTGTTGGGAGGCAACTCTTCACAGCTATGCGCTGAAGCTGCACTCAGATTTCAGGGATCTACTAATTGCTTCATGTGCTGAAGTACACAAAAGGATCAGATGCTCTTGGTGAATCAGGTTCCTGTTTTGAAAGAAAGAGGAAAGCACACAGCAAGACATAGATAACTTATCTATGTTTGCAACAAATTTTCTTTTTTTCTTTTATACTATATGAGCAATAAAAAACTATTTACAAGCCATACAAACTTTAGTTTATAGCTAGAAAGATGTTTCTCTCTGTCTGTGTTTTCTCTGCAAGTGTCAAAACAGACTTGTATTTCATACCAGTAGAACGTGAATTTTATGCCAAGAACAGCAAGAAACAAAACAAAATGAAGCTATTTCCTCAGAAAAAAATAATAATAAAAAAATCTGGCTCTTACAAATCTGCCTCTGATGCTGCAATTAGGCTGGTGGGAGCAGACACCATGCGAACCCATATAGCAGCCTGCCTGTGCGGATCCGTTCCAGTAGGCCCCCCTGTAGTCTCCAAACCATAATGGGAGGGTGCTTCTTTCCCCTGATTAGTTCCTTACTGCTCAAGCTTTCCAGTTAATTTCAGAGGGTGAAGGGTTGTGAATTTAGCCCAGAGTGCGAAATCCAGAGTTACTGCTAGAGCTGGTTAAAAATTTTTCCAATGGAATGCTTTTTTTCCATCAGAAAATGCCATTTTGTTAAACCCAAACTACTCTCTGAGGCATGTTGATTTTCACAACCTTTTGTTTTGGGGAAAAAAATCGGGAAGAAGTATTGTGAGAAGGTCAAAATATTCCATTTCAACATTTTTGGAATGGAAGCTAAGGGGGAGGAGGTGTTTTTTCAAAGCTACTTTTAGTTTCAAACTGCAATTTGCTTTCTGTCACAGAAAGAAAAGTATTGCGATACAAGGATTTTTTTCAGTCATAGCAATTCATTTGTTTTCAGTCTGATTCAGAGCAAAATAAATGTTAATTTCCTAGAACTCCTTTGGAAATGGAAATTTCTTGTGCTTTCACAGCATTAGTTAGGGCTATTTTATAGTTGTGAATACATTGGAGATGCATTTTATCCATCAATCTTTGCAACAAGTGCTTAGATGGCTATTTGATCCCAGAAATTTTTTTGGTTAAATGAAAACCAACATCCATACAAACAACACTTGGCTTGAATAAACGTTCACAGATAGTGAACAATGAAGACATAAAACAAGCAAATGTGACAGCTGATTGTGATTTGTCATGGTGTTCTTGCACAGATTTTTAACCAGTCAGACAGATTTCATGCTTGTTAACTCTGAAATGAAGACAAGTAGTAGACCTTAATGTATTTTGAGTAATGTATTTAAATGTGGCCCTGCTTCAGCTAGACAATTAAACTTATCTTTAAATTCATCCCAGTTCATTTAGAATGTGCTTAATTAAACCAGGTCTATTTTTTTTTAGGTGATAATTAAATATTTTGTCTTGTTTGTACTTCCTCAGTGCACTCATTTTGTTTTAATCACTTGATGTGCTAAGTCTGCTAAATCACACACAGTACACAGGTTTGTTACAAATGAATAAAAGCATTAAACACTCAGTTTGTTATCTGTGCTTAGCTCTGAAATAACACCTTACAGAGATCTCCTTCTATTTACACTTTTCTAGCTACACTACACACTGGTTAAATGCTCCAGAACTGTGTGTCAACTTACACCACATTTGCACATCTAAAAGGGTGTTGAAAAACCAAGGGATCAAAGATGTTAGAGCATATTGTGGATCTAAAACAAAGAGTAGCACTATTTGTTTGATCCTGTCCAACTTCTAAAAATATCTTCCTCTTTAATAGTAGGGTGACTCAGAGGAATCTAGAAACTTGGCCTCAGTAGAGACATCACCAGCACCCTGTGGGCAGAACAAACATGTCCTCGGAGAGAGGAGTTGCCATCATCATGAGGAATGGCGTCTCCTCCACCGCTCCTGCTTGTGCAGTGCAAGTCAACAACTTCCAGGCCTGCCAAGTTAGTCCCCCAAAATCACGGGAGTAGCTTAAGAACTTCAGGGTCCTAAAAAATTATGAATGTCAGATCCTTTTTTATTGCCTTTGGACCCTTGACTGTTTTGGTTTCATGTTCTGAAGATGTCTGCAGCTTTAAAGCATAGAAACTTTATCCTTAAAGACGAGATTTCCAGTTACTCACCTGACACCAAGAGTTGGGATTTTGATGTGGGAGGAAAAGTTATCCGAAAACATCAGACGTACCCACTTCTTCAGACCTACCCAGGCTACATCACTTGCAGATGCAGAGGTGGTGAATCCTGTCATATGTACCTGGGAAAAGAAGAGCAGTAAATCTTGACTGTGATCAGCAGAGTATTCTTCTTTCTTAAGGGAGTAGCGCTAGATCTTCAGCTGGTATAAGGTATCCCGAGCATAGCTAGTCCTTAAAGGTTATGAAGGCAAAAAATGAGAACATTCTAATTCAACTCAACTGAAGCAGTACTGGGCACTAAGTATATCTACGTTATTTGGTCTTTCATTTTCATGTGTGTACAATAAATTGTAAGAAAAGGGATCAAATCCAAAGTGTGTGTACTGGGAGATGAATTAGAATATCTGTGTGTACATATAAATTCAGTACACCAATTTATAGAAAGTTGATGTGGGTATGTCCTTTTTAGAAGTATTCACAGGATGAAATAATCAACTATCGTAGTTACAGAAAACTCACTTCTTTGTAGTATGAACTGTATTAAGGTTTTTAAAGAGCATAATGTGAGATTGTGTCTTCATCAGACATTTATAGAGACAATAAAAACTACAGGAAAGAAGTTTTACTCAGAGCATAAACACACTCTCTGGCCCTTTCAGGTTGCTTTCAGCATCTTCTTGCTCATGCTGTCACTACACCCTCATATTCCCTATTCCTGTGGCAGGGCACCGGCACAAATTCGCGGTTTATACTTCCATTTCATGCCTGCCTCAGAAAATCACTTCTTCACCCCTCCTTAGTTTAGCTAGAATCTGAGTGCGGATGCTGTTCAGAGGTGTAAGTGTAGAGACGCAATCCTAGCAAGCAGTAAGGGGTCCATATAAATTGTGGTTGCTTTGTCTGATCAAAACCTTGGACCTCAGCAGGGCTAACTTTGGCCTCTTCAAGGAGCTAAAGGGAGGAATCCCGTGGGCCAGGGCTCTTGAAGGCAAGGGGGTCCAAGAGTGCTGGTCGCTCTTTAAACGTCACTTCCTCCACGCTCAGGAGCGGTGCATCCCCCTGAGAAAGAAATCTAGCAAAGGAGGCAGGAGACCTGCATGGTTGAACAAGGAGCTTCTAGCAGAGATGAGGTGGAAGAGAAAGGTCCCTGGAATGTGGAAAGAGGGGCAGGCCACATGGGAAGAGTACAGGAATGTGGTCAGAGCATGCAGGGATGCGACGAGGAAGGCCAAAGCCCACATGGAATTGAAGCTGGCAAGGGATGTCAAAAACAACAAGAAGGGCTTCTTCAACTACATCTGCAGCAAAAGGAAGGCTAGGAACAATGTGGGGCCACTGCTGAATGAGACGGGTGTCCTGGTGACGGAGGACGCAGAGAAGGCAGAGCTACTAAATGCCTTCTTTGATTCAGTCTTCAGTGCCAAGGCAGGCCCTCAGGAATCCCAGGCCCCGGAGGTAAGAGAGGAAGCCTACAGAGAGGACGACTTTTCCTTGGTCGAGGAGGACTGTGTGAGGGATCGCTTAAGCGATCTGGCCTTCCACAAATCCATGGGCGCAGATGGAATGCACCCACGAGTGCTGAGGGAGCTGGCGGATGGCATTGCTGAGCCACTCTCCATCATCTTTGAGAGGTCCTGGAGGACAGGAGAGGTGCCCGAGAACTGGAGAAAGGCCAATGTCATTCCAATCTTCAAAAAGGGCAAGAAGGAGGACCCAGGGAACTACAGGCCAGTCAGCCTCACCTCCATCCTGGGAAAGGTGATGGAGCAGCTTATCCTGGAGGTCATCATCAAGCAAGTGG